>Ga0206912_1194_pt1 | contig 14229 bp, 13 predicted proteins | sample Alteio_BWOrgHeat_75_FD_152933 | JGI IMG/M metagenome (GOLD analysis project Ga0206912, IMG submission 152933) | Enriched cells from forest soil in Barre Woods Harvard Forest LTER site, Petersham, Massachusetts, United States -... | ecosystem: Environmental > Terrestrial > Soil > Temperate forest >... | reverse complement strand
GACGGTTATCCCAAAAGAATAAAAGATGAACAGATGTATCAGTTATTCTGTAAAATATTGAACATTGTTTGTTTATAAAACCAACCCGGACATTTTCGTCAATAGTTGATGCTTTAAACATAAATGGTTGGGTAGCAATAAGTGAAATGGTTTTTTCAGCTTTTAACGCGAATTTATTAGCCGAGCGTTCTCCAAACTTATTGTAAATAAAATTATATACAGATGTAAGTGTTTCTTCCGAACGTGGTGTATAGAAAACTGTTAAGCTCATGCCAAATTAAGCATATTCTTAATTCCGGTATAGGGTTTTAGTTGATTATCTTCTGCCTGTTTTAAAGATTCTTTGACTCCTGATATAACGTGATCGGGGTATATCTCGCTTTTTTGTTCAAAAGTTACTTTCATCGCTTTCATAACAGCTTTTAATGCTGTTAATTGTTCTTTGCTTTCCGGGTAAACAATTAATGCGTCCATACACAAATATACCTATTTGTTTTAAAAGACTTACGAAGTTTTTAAACTTCGTAAGTCTTAAAGGCTATAAATTCATTTGTCTTCTCAATATTCAGCTATAGCGACCACACCGCCTGCATCATGGCACGAGTGTAGGCCACATTCCATGATTGGCCCGAATAGCCACTACCACCGGGGTATCCTTTTCCTGTTACATAGCCCGGCTTATCCTTGTCGTAAGTAAAAAAGCGCGGGTGTTCCGGGTTGATGCCGTGTGAGTATCCGCTCTGTAATATCTCGCGCATCATCGCAAACATGTTAACTATGCCAGTGTCGAAGAAAACCTCTTCATACTTCATATGAGGTTCCTGCACAGTAACGTTACGATAGTGTATTTGATTTACACAGTCCCGCGCCCTTAAATAACGGAATACCTCTATAGGGTCGTAACCCATTTCACGCGAAACGCCGCAATCAAAGGTCATACCGTTGGATGGGCTTTTTACGATGTTTACCAACCGTTTCCAGTCGTCAAAAGTTGCGATAATTTGCGCGGAGCCATGACTAATGGGTACGCCCGGATCATTAGGGTGCAGGGCCATGCGTACACCCGCCTTCTCTGCAACAGGGATCACTGCCTTAAGGAAATACGTAAGATTGGCCCAAAGCTGCTCGGCCGTATAAGTACCTATCGCGGGTTTTGGTGGTGCATCTTTTCCCCTGTCGTAATCGAAAGCTGTAATTCCCGAACCCCCACGGCCCTTCTTTTCATAATAACCCTCCATAAACCGGTCCGCATAAAAGTTGTATTCAACAACCGGCAGCCCCGCTTCTCCGGCTGCAATAAGCGACTTTTTAACATTTTCTATTTCTTCATCACGCCCCGGTCTTCCGTATATGGCATTAGAGTACCCGCCTATCATCATATTTACAACAGTTAACTCCTGCGCTTTAAAGCGGTCCATAATAGTACGAAGGCCTTCGGTTGTCCAGGGTATCCGGGGGCCACCCATTAACACGCAATCCGCACCCATCTGTTTGATCTGCTGCATCTCGGTCTCATCAGCATTGATGGAACTGCCAATGGATATGTGAGCTGTCTTTGGCCCCTCTGTAACAGGCCATTTAACCACCTTGTCGTGATGAGCCGGTTTATGGGCTGCTTTACCTTTTTCATCCTTTTTTACGGTTTGTGAAAAGGCGTTTAACCCTGTAACCGATAAGGCGGCCAGGGCAGTACTTTTCTTAATAAAATTTCTGCGGTTATCATTCATGATCATTTAATTTAGGTAATTACATAATTGGTTAAAGCCCGTCGGCGATAATACAAGATCCCGAAAGCGGTGTTTATAATATAATTGGTTATTAAAAGCTAATATAGGGAATAACTACACTTCCTATTACAATATTTATTACTTTGTAATTTATTTATGAGGCATATTAACGCAAACATAGACAAAGGCCGCCTTGAAGCTTTCAGCGATGGGGTTATTGCCATAATTATAACCATTATGGTGCTGGAGTTAAAAGTGCCCTATGGTCACGATTTGAAGGATTTAACTGCCGTGTGGCCTGTTTTTATAAACTATGTAATGAGCTTTATTTATATCGGTATTTATTGGAATAACCATCATCACATGTTCCATGCTGTGCATTCTATAAACGGAGCTGTATTATGGGCCAACCTGCATTTGCTTTTTTGGCTGTCTATGGTGCCTTTTGTTAGCAGTTGGATGGGTGAAAATCATTTTTCAGAACCACTGCCGGTAGCTTTGTATGGTATAGTGCTATTAATGAATGCAATAGCTTATACGATATTGGTAATTACCCTGGTACGCCATGAGGGAAAAAATTCCTTACTGGCAACGGCTTTGGGTAGGGATTGGAAAGGGAAGCTCTCCATTGTATTTTACTGTATTGCTATACCAATGGCGTGGGTAAGCACCTGGATAAGTTTCGGTTTATATGTATTGGTTGCCGCTATCTGGCTTATTCCTGACAGGCGGATAGAAAGAAAACTTGCCGAAGAACAAGCAAAATAAATTTTCTTTAAACTGCTATTCCCTGCAATGCCGGCCTGCTTTCCCTAAACCCCGGGCTTTTAACCGACATACTGTTTACAAATTTGATATTAACGGTATTGTTGTCAAACACGCAGGTAATGGTATCGCTATGGGGAGTTTCAAAATATTGTAAGGTTATTACATAAGTTTTATCATCGGCCCATACACCTGCCGCGGCAACTTTTGTGCGCAGTGTTGCTTTATTGTTGCCTAAAACCAAATTAGGCGGGGAGTTTGGTATTATAGTTTCTCCTTTTATCCAGTTCTCGGTTCCGCATATCACTTTATGTTCATAAGCGCCTTCTTTCAATATAAAAGTGCAGCTATTTTTATTGAAGGTGAATGATGCCTCATTAATATTGATCACATTGTTTACCAGCTTAAAAATTTTGCCCGATATAGCCGCCTGCGTATTTTTCCCTAATCCGGTTTGTTGTGGCAGCAAAGTAAGCGACGCCAGTTTTTTCTTTAATGCAGATTGATTAACCGGATCAGCAGGCAGGGCAGATGGCTTTATCCCCGGCAACAAATTATCCCATACCGCGTCTAAAATTGATTGCATGTTGGCAGTTTCGGCTGTAATGGCTATTACCGTATTCAAATCGCGCGATACCAAACAGTATTGCCCCATAGCGCCATCGCCGCGAAAAAAATTATGCTGGCAGCGCCAAAAATTGTAGCCATACCCCTGGTGCCAATCCGGACTTTTATCTGTACCCTGAAGTAAAGCGTTTGGTACTTTATAAGTGGTAGCTTTATCTACCCAATCGGCATTTAAAACCCGTTTGCCTTTCCAAATTCCGTTTTGCAGGTAAAGTAATCCCAGTTTGGCAATATCTTCCGTTTTTATACGGAGGCCATATGCACCGGTATTGATACCCTGTGGGCTAACTTCCCAATCCGCTCCTTTAATTTCAAGAGGCTTGAACAGCCTGGGGGTTAAATAATTGAGCACGGTTTTGCCCGTAAGTTTGGTTATTATAGCCGATTGCATATAAGTAGCTCCCGAATTATACAGGAAAAAAGTACCCGGCTCATGCTGAATAGGCAGAGAGAGAAATGTCTTTGTCCACGGTTGGTTGTTTCCCCGCATAGTGCGGGATGTATCCCTGTCATGCCCGGTGGTCATGGTTAGCAGGTGCTTTACCTGCATTTGTTGTAAATAAGGGCTAATAGTCGCAGGAAGTTCATTCGGAAAAAACGAGGTTATCTTATCCTCTACGGTAAGCAACCCTTCACTAACTGCAAAGCCGATAGCAGTTGAGGTAAAACTTTTGCTTAAAGAAAACATCATGTGCCGCAATTCGGGCTTGTAGGGATCCCACCAACCCTGCGCAACTATTTTGCCGTTGCGTAATACCATCAGGCTATGCAGGCCCAGGTTGCTTTTCTCTGCGGCATTGATAAACTGCAAAATAGCTGATGAGGCTATACCTTCGGTTTCGGGCAAACTATGCAGAAAGGTGTAGGTTGTTGGGGCAGCAAATATCGACTGACTAACCAGTCCGCTTAGACTTAAGCCTGCAACTCCAATGGTGGTGTTCTTTATAAATGTACGGCGTGGAAGAGACATAGTTTAGTAAGATTAAAAATTGGCGATAAAAGATTAGTGGTTATTTTATACTGTAATTAATCGGTTTTTAAATTATGCCATTGTATGGCGTAGTAATAGCATTGTTGGGTACCTATGTTTTTGGGCCGGTGCAAAATACCCGATGAGAGGTATATGCAATCGCCGGCGCCTGCCATAAATTCATCGTTCCCGATGTGTTCCTGTACACCTCCGTTCAGCATCAATATTAATTCTTCAACACGGTGCGTATGCGGGTCATGGCTGGCATAACCGGGGTTTAATGCTGTTGCATGTACATCAAAGCGGCCAAACATAGAAGTTGGACGGTCAAACACCGCCCTGGTTTCGCCCTTTGCAGATATGTTTACTTTAAGCGAATTCCAATCTTTTATAAATGACGGGCCGGCATCATGGCCACGTTTAATATCTACAGGATTTATTGACTCATAGTTTATCACATACCAGGTTGCCGGACCGGTGGATGTATTTTGAAAGCTGATCTTATCCCTGGCTAACACTAATGCAAGACTGCCAAAGCCAACCGTTTTTGCTGAATCATTAAGTATTAATTTAACAGTACCACTCTTTACAATAATTAGCTGTTCAAATTTACTATCGGAAGAGGGTGGGGTATAGGCCTTTCCTGCGGGAAGCGTGAGGGTATAAATTTCGAATGCTTTTAGGTCGAGGGTTTTTCCCGCCAACATTTGTCTTTTTTCAAGAACGCCAACTTTTTGAACCTTACTGTTGCTCCAGTTATAAACCCCAGCAGGTAAAGCACTTGTTTGCGCTATTGCAAGTAACGACGGGGCAAGCATAATGAAAATGCCAAAAATAGTTTTCATAACCGTACGGGTATTTACAAGTTAAAAATACATCAAAAAATTATTGTTTAAAGGAAACAAAAAAATTAGTGCCTTTTCCATATTCTTTTTCGATTTCTATTTTTCAGTTATTGCGAAATTATTATGATTATATCGGTGGAAAATAAAACACAAAGTTTATATATTTGCGCCATTATAGTATTGAATATCTGAACATGAAAAAGACATTAGGACTTATTATTACTGCAATCGGAATATTAATAATTGCCGGTGGTTTTACTTTTACCCCTCCGCACGCCATTAACCCCGGCGATTCTGTAAACGGCATAAACGCTTCGGCAATGTTGGTTTTTGGCGGTTTTATTACTTTCGGCATTGGGATTGTACTTTACATCTCAAGCCTGCCATACGCCGGCGAAAAGAAATAATTACACTTTAATAATTTATAAAAAAGCCCGGTATGCGTTAGCAGATCGGGCTTTGCTGTAATATTACCTCTCATATTTTTGGCGTATTCGGTTTAAAGGGTTTATCAAATGAATTTGCCCCTTTTACGCCAACCTTGCGCCGGTATACTTTATCTTTTATAGAAACATACAGCATGTCAAAATTGGGCCCCCCAAAACATAAGTTTGAAGGGCTGCCGTTTGGCGTAGGCATTATGCTGATCACCCGGCCTATCTCGTCAAAAATTTGTATGCCCAAGCGGGTAGCCACATATATGCGGTTATTGATATCGCATTTTGCGCCATCGGCCCATGCATTATCTGCATTATCAGGCACATGCAACCAGCCAAAATGTTCCTTTGCAGTCAATGTTCCATCTGGTTTAACCAGGAAGGCATAAATCCAATGGGTAGCTGATTCTGTTACATATAACTCAGTTTGATCGGGGCTTAACGCCAGGCCATTTGCATATTTTATACCTTCATCAACCACTGTTTTTTCACCATTTGGTTTTATCAGGTATATTTTGCTTGGCTTGTCGGTTCCGTCAGGTTCGGTTACATAAATATTACCGTTATTGGCAACGGTAAGGTCATTACCTTTTATATTATCCGCAACTACTTTTTCCTTATTATTTATATCATAGCTTAAAACCTGGTTGGTGCCGGTTGCTACGGTATAACGTTTTCCATCGGGGCCGAAAGCGGTACCGCTTGCTTTTTTAGCATTAAGGTTAAGCGTGGTTAGTTTTCCGTTTACATCAATTTTATAAGTTTTTGAATTCGGTATATCCTGAAAAAATACTTCACCAGCAGCATTTACAGCTGTTCCTTCAGTGAAACCATAACCTTCGCCAACCAGTTCCCAACCCTCGCCGGGAAGTACAATAGTGTTTGTAAATGCATTTTTAGATATACCGGCCTTTACCGGTTTTGGATAGTCTTTCCATAAAAAGCGCATAGCTTGCGGGTAGGTAGCTGTAGCTTGTATGCCCTCATGGCCACCCTCGCCCCATACGTGGTCAACTTCATAACCTGCAAACTGGAAAGCACGCTCCATCATTTGCGCGGTTATCCACCAGTCGCCAACATAGTTGTTCAGATCGTTGGTTCCGTCCTGCATAAATATCCTAAGTGCCCTTGGCTCATATTTCCTGATCAAAGTAGGGAAGCGTTCTGCTCCCCTAAAACCCACGTATGTACCTATGGAACTGTAAACTCTTGAAAATTTATCAGGGCGCTCCCACGCGGCGTTAAATGCTGCTATAGCGCCGCTGCTTGAACCACCTATGGCACGGTCGTTAGCATTTTCTGATAAAAGAATAGGTCTGCCGTCGGCTGTTTTTTGGCTTTCTACAAACGGCAATAATTCATTCAATAAAAATTTAACGTAGGTGTCTCCAATACTGTCATATTCGTAGCTGCGGTTATTACGGTTGATGGAGGTCAACTTGTCGGGTGCGGTAACTTGTCCCGGCGAAACAAAAACCGCAATAGTTACAGGCATTTCCTTGCTGTTTATCAAATTATCAAAAACAATGGGGGCCTTAAACTGAACGCCATCCTGGTTTACATACAGGCAGGCGGGTTTTTTGCCATCGTACTGCGTGGGTACATATATGGTAACATTGCGTGTGGTGCCCGGGTATATTTTCGAGTCGTCAAATTTTAGCTGTATCTGTTCTCCTTTCGGTACACCGGCATGTACAACAGAAGCTGAATCAACGGCATAGTGTTGGGGCGGAACCTGGGCAAACGTAATAAATGCCGGGGTAAAAAGTGCCGCAAAAAGCAGGGCTTTGATCTTGTTCATATCAATTGCAATTTAGATGAGGTTTATAAGTGGTTTTCAAATATATTAATTTGAACAATATATGCTATATGGTTCATTAACCGTTAAATATTTTGTTGAATTTAAACTGCATTGCTAGAGTTGTTCCCGCAATATCTCCACTATACTGTCTTTCATCTCTGGCAAGCTAAAATCAAACGCGATATGGCCTTTGTTGCTGTTAAGAACCACCAATTTGGATGGTAATAATTTTGAAAATTCAATAGCGGGAGCGGGGTTAACCATATGGTCATGCAGCGAATTGATGATGAGCATTTTGGCTTTAACATGTGCGGCAGCTTGGGGCATAGAGCCGTGGAATGGTTTAGAAATATCATGCCCTATAATGGCTATCAACTGGTAATAGCGGTTGTTCCAGTCGGCTACGGTTGGTTTGGCGGTGTTTTGCATCCATTTTGGTACATCGCCGGGCGACATGGTGTTTACCCTATCTTCGGGAGTTGTCAGAAATAACTCCCACAACATATTTGCTGCTACAATATTGGGGTTAACCTTATAATGGCCTTTTGCAAAAGCAGGAGCGTCTTCAATAGCTCTTCGAAGGGTATAATAAAGCATCAGGTCATAACTGCTTGGCCTGGGGCTGCCAACTATCGGTATAAGCTTGTCGGTAAAACCCGGGTAACTTACTGCCCATTGAAAAGTTTGTATACCTCCCATCGAAATACCCATAATAGCATAGGTATGTGTAATGCCGAATTTTTTGGTAAGCAACTCATGCTGGCTTGTCACCATGTCCCTGATGGTGAAAAAGGGAAAATTTGGGCCATTTTGTTTGATGCTGTTTGATGGTGAGGATGAAATGCCGTCGCCCAGCGCGTCAACTATAATTAAAAAAAAGCGGGTAGTGTCCACTGATGGCCAGGGGTTGGTGCCTTCAATATCTTTTGAGTTGCCGCCAAACCAGGTAGGAAACAAAATAGCATTACTTTTATCTTTATTTAAATGGCCGTGGGTACGGTAACCGATACGGCAATCATTTATCACCTTTCCCGATTCCAGTTTAAGATCGCCAATAGAAGCAAACTGTTGTCTGTTGGTGACTGGTGTTGGATTTTTATTTTGTGCGAAACATACAGAAACAATAAAAAAAAGGAACAAAATTGCATTAAACTTTTTCATGCGGGAAGCTTTATAATTTGGTTTGGTTAATTATTAACAAATATAATGCAAAATAAAAAGGAGTTTAATTTTTCATATCCTTGTATTTCAATTCCGTAACATTATAACTACAAAATAATAGATAACCGTTAACATATTATATTTGAATAGCTAAGTAATTAGCCATTTTTAACCTGATAAAGCCTTTTATTAAACCAATTATTATGAAACCAGTTGCATTTTTAAATTTCTACCGCTCATGGGGTGTAAAAGCGGTAATATTGCTCTTTACAGTTATAGCATGCGTTGCCGCCATTATTCCCAAAAAAGGCAACCCAGGCGCTAAAAAGAAGCCTGCTGCTTCCAAAACTCATTCGGTATGGAGGGATTATGGCGGTAGCCCTGATCAGTCAAAATATGTTGATTTTACACAGATCACCAAACAAAATATAAACCAGCTCAGGCTGGAGTATGTATACCCCTCTGGCGATAAAACCGAAGCTTATAAATTTAACCCCATTATTGTTGACGGGGTAATGTATGTGCTGGCAAAAAACAATTCGCTGGTGGCATTAGATGCTGCGACCGGTAAGGAAATATGGATACATGCCGGATTGAGAGGAATAATTCAGCGGGGAATTAATTTTTGGGAAAGCAAAGACAAAAAACAAAAACGCCTGCTTACCTGCTTTGGCAATTCATTACAGGCTATTGATGCCAACACCGGTAAATCTATCCTAAGTTTCGGCAATAATGGCTCGGTAGATCTTAAACAGGGCCTTGACCGCGATACGGCACTTTTTACCCGTGCAGCGCCATCGTCGCCGGGTAAAATTTTCGAGAACCTGCTTATTTTAGGTTCGTTTCCTGGCGAAGCCCTGTTTTCAGGCCCCGGCCACGTGCGGGCATTTGATGTAATAACCGGGAAACAGGTTTGGATATTCCATACCATACCCTTCCCCGGCGAGCCCGGCTATGAAACCTGGCCAAAGGATGCCTATAAATATGCCGGTGGCTGTAATGCATGGGGCGATATTTCCATTGACGTAAAACGCGGTATCGCGTTCTTTCCCCTTGGTGCGCCAACTTATGACTATGACGGCTCGGACCGTGAAGGCATGGACCTGTATGGCGATTGTATACTGGCGCTTGATGCCCGTACCGGTAAACATTTATGGCACTTTCAAACTGTGCACCATGATCTCTGGGATTATGATATGACCGCCGCGCCGCAATTGGTTACCATAATGCATAACGGCAAAAAGCTTGATGTAGTAGCGGGAGCTTCCAAAGGTGGCTACCTGTACGTATTAGACCGCGTAACCGGAAAGCCGATATGGCCTATTCCTGAAACCCCTGTACCACAAAGCGATATGCCTCATGAGCATACCTGGCCCACGCAGCCCATACCAACAGTTATACCTCCCTTTACTAAGCACATAGCATTGTTAAGCGACCTGAACCCTTACTTTACCCCCGAAGAAAAGGCAATATGGGGGCCAAGACTGGCTGCCGCAAAATCGGCGCCATTCCAGCCGCTTTCAGACCAATATGAAACCGTGGAGATACCCGGTGCATTTGGAGGCGCCAATTTTGAAAATACGGCTTCAAACCCCGACAAAGGGTTAGTATACGTACTATTCGCCAACGAGCCATGTATTTACAAACTCAAAAAAATAGATCATACCCAAACCAGGGGCAATGGTGGCGGCGGACAAAATGCGGCCGCGGCCGCTATGGCTGCAGCCGGCAAAACCGCTTATGTAACAAATTGCCAGTCGTGCCACGGCGAGGACCGCGGCGGCATAAATGGTATAGGCCCTTCACTGCTTAACCTGGGTAGCCGAATACCAGCAGCCGATTTTAAAAATATTGTAACCCTTGGCCGCGGAAGGATGCCGGCACAGCCTCATCTTGACGATGCAACTATCACTTCTATATACGCTTACCTGGCACCTCCTGCTGCTCGCGGCCGCGGCGGCCGTGGCGGTGTAATTGCTGAGACCATACCTGTCGGACCGGTAGTAGCCACAGGGCCCGCACCTATGAAGCCTTCCAGCTATGGTGGGGGAATGAAGGATTATCCTGAGGGCCATACTACCGACCGGGCTGAATATGTTGAAGCGAATGGTAACGGCTACGGCATAGATGCCGTAAACCTTTTATCGCCACCATGGGCAGGCCTGGCTTGTTACGACCTTAATAAGGGAATAATGAAATGGACAGTTGGTCATGGCACCGACCCTAAAGTAGGTATTGATGGCTTAGGTTATCCCGGTGGCGCATCTAACAAAGGCATGATAGTTACGCCAACGGGGATAATATTTGCAACCAGCAGGGACGGGCACTTATATGCCTATGATGCCGATAATGGAAAAAAAATATGGGATTTTGACCTGCAACGCAGCAACCCTAATGGTGTACCGGCCATGTTTGAAGAAAATGGCCGTCAATACCTGGTAGTTTGCGCCTCAACCCCTATACGTGATAAAACCAAGGGCGAGGACTCAGCGCCTAAGGGCTATTTGGTATTCGCACTGCCTAAAAAGGGCGCTAAATAAGAATATTGTATCCTGAAAAAACTTACGAAGTTTCAAAAACTTCGTAAGTTTTACTTGTTTTTACGCCACATAACTCAGCATCCACTGTATACCGAACTTGTCTGTCACCATACCAAAAAATGCGCCCCAAAACTGGTGGTCGAGCGGCATCGTAACTACCCCGCCTTCAGCCAGTTTGTTAAACACTTTTATGGTTTCTTCTTCGCTGCCGGTATCTAATGTTACCATAAAATTATTGCCCATATTAACTGTTCCCCTTCCGGTGGGCATATCCATACCCATTATGGCTGAGTTTCCGATTGGTAAAGCCGCATGAAGTATTTTTTCAGCTTCTTCGGGTGGCATTGAGGGCGCGCCGGGCATATCTTTCATTCGCTGGAAGTTGGTGAATTCACCGCCAAAAATTGATCTGTAAAAACTAAAGGCTTCTTCTGTTTGTCCTTTAAAAATAAGTGTGATGTTGCTTGCTTTCATGTTATGTCTGTTTAATTTATCCAAAGGTATGTCATGACTTACAATAAGACAGGGGGAATTCATGACCTTTTAAGGGGCGTTTTATGACAAATAAAAAGAAATCGTTGTGTTTATTGTAATAAGTTTAAAACACTTCAAAACGGGTAACGGTTTTTAATAGCTTTGGTTGCAATTTAATAACATTATCAATCAACCTTCATGAATAAAAAAATTCTTTACAGCACCTGTCTTTTACTTACAATAGCCGGCCTGGGTAGTTTATCATTTTCGAGTTATAACAAAGCCATTAAAAATAAAAACCCTGCGCCCTACCAGTCCAATTTGCAGCTTCCAGTCGGCTTTTCGGCTACAATTATTGCCGACTCGCTTGGGCCATTAAGGCATTTAGTAGTTACTAACCGGGGAGATATTTATGTAAAGTTAAATTCCTTAAAAAAAGGGAAGGGTATCTATTTCCTTAACGATACCAATCACGATGGACGATTAGATAAGAAAATGAGTTTTGGCGATTATTCTGGTACAGGTATCAAGATCAAAGGCAATTATTTGTATTCCGCTTCCAATAGCGGGGTTTTCCGGTATAAACTGAACGATAAAGGCGAGGTGATAGCTCCTGATAAACCGGAGATAATAGTGCAGGGGCTTGTTGCGAGGAGACAGGATAATTCCAAATCCATCGCCCTTGACGATCAAAATAACCTTTACGTAACCGTTGGTTCTTACTCTGATGCCTGTAGGCAGGCCGGTTCTGGTAAGGGTATGCCTGGTTGCCCTATTTTAGATTCGGCAGGAGGGATATGGAAATTTAAGGCCGATAAATTGAATCAAACCTATGGCGATGCTGTTCATTATGCGCGCGGGATAAAAAATGCGGTAGGCATAGACTGGAACAGCAGTACCAAATCCCTGTTTGCAACCCAGCATGGCCGCGGAAGTTTTGATGATAATTTTCCGCAGTATTATACAGCTAAACAAAGTGCAGAGTTACCGGCAGAAACCGTTTATGAATTGCATGAAGGAGCAGATGCAGGCTGGCCATTTGTGTACTATGACCATTTTCAGCATAAAAAAATACTCGCCCCCGAATATGGCGGGGACGGCAAAATAACGGGCGATGATAAATACCTCGACCCGGTTGTTGCTTTTCCGGCACACCTGGCGCCAAACGACTTGTTATTTTATACCGGCAACCAGTTTCCTGAAAGGTACAAAAATGGGGCCTTCATTGCTTTGCACGCGCAATCATCCCAACTAAAAAAAGGATATTTCGTGGCGTTTGTACCGTTCAAAAACGGTAAACCTTCGGGCGATTGGGAAATCTTCGCGGATAACTTTTCCGGCCAGGACCTGGCAAAACCTACCGGCCCTATTCAATACCGCCCTACAGGCCTGGCCCAGGGTCCTGATGGTTCTATATATGTTGCGGACGATTTGAAGGGAGTTATATTTAAGATCACGTATTCAGATAAAATGAAATAAACGGTTTAGTTACTAAAATCGCAAAAAAAATTTTCGTAGTTAAATAACTACATTTATATTTGTAGTCAAATAGCTACGCAATGAATTTAAGACGAGACGTATTTCAAGCCATAGCCGACCCCACAAGAAGGGCTATACTTATATTGGTTGCTTCACAATCAATGACCGCAGGTGCCATAGCCTCAAACTTCGATACAGCAAGACCAACAGTTTCAAAACACCTGCAAATACTCACCGAGTGCGCATTACTTGAACAAAAGCAAAGCGGCAGGGAAATTTATTACCATATCAATGCAAAGAACATGAAACAAGTAGCAGACTTTATCGAGCCATTCCGCCAAATGTGGGATGACCGGTTTAATAAATTAGAAACTATCATGAAAAAATATAAAAGCAAATAACATGGAACTAAAAACAAACGTCGATGCCGAAAACGGCAAACAAGATTTAGTAATAACCAGGGAATTTGATTTGCCGGTGGAGTTGCTTTTTAAGGCGTATGCCGAACCCGAACTTGTTGAGCAATGGATGGGAACTAAAGTGTTGAAACTGGAAAGTAAAAAGCATGGCTCATACCAATTTGAAACAACCGATCCTAAAGGAAATAAATATGGGTTCAATGGAGTAATCCATGAGTTTAGTCCCAACCAAAAAATTATACGAACTTTTGAATTTGAAAATACACCTTATGGGGTTCAGTTAGAGTCTTATGAATTTGAAACACTTACCGATGACACCAGCAAACTGACTATGCACGTAATTTATGAATCGGTTGAACAAAGGGACCAGGTACTGAAGTTGCCCTTTGCCCAGGGCATAAACATGGCGCATAACCGGATACTGGAAATATTAAGTAAATTAAAATAATATATTATGGAAAAGAAAAAATATCCTGCCGGCAAGGCGGGAAAAATAATTTATTGGGTTGCTACAGCTTTATTAGCCATTGGCATGCTGCAAAGCGGAGTATTTGCCGTGCTAAGAACAAAACAGTGGGTTGACCTGGTAACTTCTCTGGGTTATCCCCCTTACTTTTTAACTATATTGGGCATTTGGAAAATTCTGGGGGTGATAGCCATTTTAATTCCACGATTTAAATTGGTTAAAGAATGGGCCTATGCCGGTTTCTTTTTTGCCATGACCGGTGCACTTGCTTCGCATTTGGCTATGGGAGACTATAATTTAAAAGGACTTATGGGACCTTTTTTTCAGGCTGTTTTTGTTATTTTGTCGTGGTATTTCAGGCCTGCGGACAGAAAGATCATTTCATTGGATAAATAAATAACATGAAAAAAGAATTGTCATCAGAACAGCGTAAAGGACTACTCGATACGTTAAAAACCCGTTTTGAGAAAAACATAAACCGCCATGCCGGTATTGACTGGGTTAAAGTAAAGGCAAAG
>Ga0206912_1033_pt1 | contig 14276 bp, 11 predicted proteins | sample Alteio_BWOrgHeat_75_FD_152933 | JGI IMG/M metagenome (GOLD analysis project Ga0206912, IMG submission 152933) | Enriched cells from forest soil in Barre Woods Harvard Forest LTER site, Petersham, Massachusetts, United States -... | ecosystem: Environmental > Terrestrial > Soil > Temperate forest >... | reverse complement strand
TTGCTTTGGTAGGCCATATTTATCGATAATCTGAGCGAGAGTAGAGCTTTCCAGTTCGCTAAAAAGGCTTTTAAGATCGGGGGGTAAGTTTTTGGAAGAAATTCCTTGCGTACCAAGCAATAATTTTCGTTTAACAGGATCATTCATTATGTATATATTGTTGTTCACAGCCTGAGCAAAAGCATATTGATAGGCATTGTTGATGGTCATTTTGAATTCATCTGGAGTGGCACCTAATGGGAAGTTTTGCGGGACGCCAAACTTATCCATCGTCTCCTCTTGAGCCTGTTGATTGCATTGCTGGACAAAAGGCAAGAGTTTGGCTCGATCTGGAACATCGGCATTGGGTGCCCAATGCAAAGTCTTTATTTCAGCAATTTCTTTGTCTGAAAATTTGTTTGCAGGGGTAAAGCTGGTATAGGATTGCTCAAGTTGTTTGTTGAAGGCATCTTCATAAAAAGAATTGACGCGTGCATCGTAAGCAGTGCTATTCGCAGGGATGGGATAGTCATTGGGCAGCCCCTCATTTTGGAGAGTATCTGTGGTAGCTTCTTGTTGGATATCATTCAGCAAGGATTTATTTTGAGGACTTAAAGATCCTGATTGTTCAGGGTGATAAAAGGCAAAAATAATGGCTTTTTGGCTCGTAGGATCTCCTACATAGGTATCCACTAAATCTTCGAAGTTGCTATTGCGGGCAGTCATTAAGGCTTGATCAGCACCTTGAGTATCTGGAGGAGGGGGTGTCCAAGTGTTAGGCAACCCTAGGGCACTTCGCGTTTGTGAGGCAGCATTATTTGCTAGTATACTCATAAAAAGGTTCACGTTAGCATCGAGTTGAACATTTCCTGGATGGCTAAAAGCAAAAATGAGTAGATTGCGAGCTTGTGTATTTGTCAGAGTCCCATTCTTTGTAAGAATGGCCAGCTCTCCCGGGGATAAGTTATTGATGAGGGTAGTCAATTTTTGAGCGTAAGTAACACCCGGCATACTTGCTTTTGAGACAGGTTTGTGAGTACTGGCGTTGGGGTCAAAGGGATCTAGTTGGGGATAATTGGCTGGTGGAACATACTCTTCTTGATAAACTCCCGTAGAGTTGACGATTTTATCGACAGCGAAAGCACCATGACTGAGAAGCTTATCCTTCATCTTTGCCCGATCGGCATCAGCCTGGTAATGAAATTGATGAATTGTTGTATGAATACCTGAATTAATATCTACCATATAGCAACACCATAATTAAAAAATAAGCAAAAACCCTTATTTATAATTATAGTATAGTAAAAATTAATTAACTATTGTTTTTAGTGGTAGGCCGGGGCACCTGGGACGGCTGGCCCCTGAGACAGGCCTGGTTGTTTAGTTTTTTAGGGTTTTCCAGGCCTGGAGATAGAGGGTAAATTTCGTGGCAACGGGGGCAAGGTGCTTTTCTACAGCTTCTAGCCAATTTAGACGGGAATGGAGAAAATTGACGAAAAAATAAGCCGATTTGATGGGACCCATTTGCTGTAGCTGGATCGAGCGTTTTAGAAGTTGCATGCTATAGCCCTTAGACTGAAGGTCATGGCGCATATAGAAGCATAGATAAAGGAGTGTTGATGGAGGGAGCAGCCTATTGACCATCCACCCCACGATTTCGCCGTTGTAGCGCAACCCCAAGCTCGTAGTAGGTTCAAAAGAACCATCGCCTTGAAAAGGGTCGATAATTGGGGGAATTTGGCGCGTATTTGCCCAATTTTTTATCAATTCGGATTCCTCTGGTTTTAATTCTTTCCAGAAAAATATTTCGAATTCTGGAGGAAGAATCAGGGGTTTTTCAAACCATGGGGGGTGAAAATCCCGGATATTGTCGTAAAAACAGTCCGCCATCACGGGTCGTTTTCCCTCCCAGCCCAATTTTTCTAAATGCGGGTCGAAATAGGGCGAATCAGAAAATTTGTAGTTGAAAACGACCATTTTGGCTTGAATAGGGAGCTCTTTTTCAAGTTTTTTTAAGAGTTTCTCCTCTAGGCCTTTATCCCGATGTTCGGGTTCGATGTAAAAGGAGTGAATTTGCCAGGGCTCTCCGGTCTGTTCGCTAGCCACCAAAAGGGCGATCGGTTTTAGGTTCTCCAGTGCAGCCAGGGCAATTTGGGAGGTTTTTTTAGGATCCAGCAAACCTAAAGGAAAATAGGGGGATTCCCAGGCAGGATGGAGCAGCGCATGGTAAATTTTGCTTTGCTTTTTGGTCAGGCGCTTAAGATTGAGCTTTTCTACTGTATACATAGTGGACGCATTTTTCTTTATTCTTAACCAAAATCCGCCTAAAATAAACCTATTTTCTTTGGGGATTTAAGATGGATGAAATACTCGTAGGTGCGCACACCTCTGCTGCTGGCGGGGCTTTTAATGCCTTATTGGAGGGGAAACAAATCGGCGCTACCACCATTCAGCTGTTTACGAGTAATCAGCGTCGATGGGATAGTAAGTCATTAACAGCAAGCGAAATAGATTCTTGGAACCACACCCTTAAAGAAACTGGCCTCAAAAACATCATGAGCCATGATTCTTACCTAATCAACCTTGGCGCCCCTGATGAGACTAACCTCACTAAAAGCCGAGCGGCCTTTGCACAAGAAGTCAAGCGTTGTACCGATTTGAATATCACCTTCCTCAACTTTCACCCAGGCGCAGCCTTAAAAGAAGATCCTCAAAAGTGTCTGGACCTTATTGTCGAGAGTCTTTTGGGCGTTAAACCCCTCCTTGCTGAGGGCACAACGCGTTTACTACTAGAAACGACTGCGGGGCAAGGTTCTGCTTTAGGATGGCGCTTTGAAGAACTCGCCTACATCATCGACAAGGTGCATACCCAAGTTCCCGTTGGGGTTTGCATCGACACTTGTCACATCTTCGTAGCAGGCTATGATATCCGCACGCCGGACGCTTGGGAGAAGACACTTCGCGAATTTGATCGCATCATCGGTCTTAAACATCTTTATGCATTTCACCTAAACGATTCGCTTAAAGCCTTTGGCTCTCGCGTCGACCGCCATGCCGATCTAGGGAAGGGTGAGATCGGTCTTGAATGTTTTAAATTTCTGATGAAAGACCCACGGACGCGTCACCTGCCCAAATATTTAGAAACCCCAACCGGTAAGCAAGTGTGGGAACAAGAAATACGCTTATTGAAAAGTTTCGCATCATAATGGAGATAATGGAGATCCTATGCGCACGAAGATAAAAGAGCTTAAAATACCAAAACCTGGACGTCCTTCCCCAATAGGAACAGCAGTCACTGTCAAAGGATGGGTGCGAACAGTCCGCAATCAGAAAACATTTACTTTCATCGAAATCAACGACGGTTCTACATTTTCCAATCTTCAAATCGTCGCTAATCCCAATATTCCGCAGTACGAAAAAATCATCAATGCCCTTTCCACAGGCGTGTCAGTGAGCATCGAGGGACAGGTGGCCGAAACCCCGGGCAAAGCCAATGAATTTGAGGTACACGCAACGTCCATTGCCATTATTGGCGCTTGCGACCCTGAGACCTATCCCATGCAGAAAAAGCGTCACTCCTATGAGTTTTTGCGCACGATCGCCCATTTACGCCCTCGCACTAATACCATTGGCGCTGTCACGCGTGTGCGCAACGCGTTAGCCTTTGCGACGCATCTCTTTTTCCAAGAGCGCGGCTTTCTTTATCTCAACACGCCTATCATTACGGGGTCGGATTGCGAAGGGGCTGGCAAAATGTTTAGAGTCACCACTGTCGATGTGGAAAAGCCTGCTCGTACCCCTGACAATGCGGTGGATTGGTCGCAAGACTTCTTTGCAAAACCGACTTACCTTACGGTGTCGGGGCAACTCAATGCGGAGGTGTATGCCTGCGCCCTTTCGGATGTGTACACATTTGGTCCTACGTTTCGCGCCGAGAATTCCAATACTTCGCGTCACTTGGCCGAATTTTGGATGATCGAGCCTGAAATGGCTTTTGCAGATATCAACGATGATATGGATTTGGCAGAAGCCTATCTAAAATCCATTTTGGGTTACATTTTAAAGAACTGCCACGAGGATCTGGCTTTCTTTGAAAAACATGTTTCTCAGGGACTTATAGAGCGTCTCACCAAGATTGTCGAAACGCCTTTTGAACGCGCCACCTATACCTACGCGGTGCGGATTTTAGAAAAGTCGGGTAAAAACTTTGAGTTTCCCGTCAAGTGGGGACTCGACTTGCAATCGGAACATGAACGTTTCTTAGCCGAAGAATATTTCAACAAGCCCGTAATTCTGACAGACTATCCTAAACAGATTAAGGCTTTTTACATGCGCTCTAATGAGGATAACAAAACTGTCGCCGCTCTAGACGTCCTTGTTCCTAAAGTGGGAGAAATCATTGGGGGAAGCCAAAGGGAAGAGCGCCTAGACGTCCTTGAACAGCGCCTTCGCGAAAATCACCTAAATCCTGAAGATTACCAGTGGTATTTGGAATTGCGCAAGTATGGGACCGTTCCCCACGCCGGATTCGGTTTAGGGTTTGAGCGCCTCGTGCAGTTTGCGACAGGGATGGAGAATATACGGGATGTGATCCCGTTTCCGCGCTATCCGGGTAAAGCCGATTTTTGAGTGCGCGACCACTCGATGATGCCCCAAACGCACATGCCGAAGTAGACGACGAACAAAAAGGCCTGCGAATAAGCGCCGATCCACACGTCAAAGAGGATCCACCCTAAGTTGCTGCCAGCCCAAAGCCATTGGCCGATGACGTTCTTTTTGATGACGAAGACGTTACCTGTCAAAGATAAAATCACAAGTACCCACGATAATTGTTCCCAGTTCATCTTAACCTACCAGTTGTAGTTTATGGATTTCACGCATTTTAAATTGTCGAATGTGTTGCGCTGAGGCTCGGACGATGAGATCCTCAGCTTTGGCAAGAGACTCAGTGAGGCTATGGCGTCGGCTTTTTAAACTCTTATTAATTTGGTCAATATTTAGCAGATTAAAAGTTTTTCCCAGTTGAGGATCGACATTTCTAGGAACGCATAAATCGATGAGGAGTTTGCGGCTCACAGTGTCTCTCTTTTCCAGATCGTTTCGCGTGATTAGGAAGTCGGATGCTTTGGTTCCACAAACGATCCAATCAAAATCGATCCAGGAGGGCAATCTATCCCAGGTTAAGGTATTCACGCCATATTTTTCTGAAACCTGACAGGCAGTTTGTTGCGTGCGATTGCAGATTGTGATGCTTTGGTAGCGGCGTTGCTTGAGAAATGACAATACCTTCAAGTTTATATCGGATGCTCCAATGAAGAGAATTTTAGGATCTCTGCGATCATCAAATAGTTCCACACCAGAAGATAAAACAGCGTGCTCTAAGTTTGGCAGTCCAGGTTTGGAAGGGAGCTCTATGCGCACCAGTTTGCCAATTCTCAAAGCTTTTTGGAAAAGATAATGCAGATCGCTGGGCAATTTGCAATAGTGGCAAGCTTTTTCATAGGAGGCTTTGACCTGACCTTGAATCTCAGTCTCGGCGACAATTGCGCTATCGAGTCCAGACGTGACGCGACATAAATGTTGAAAGCAGTCGAATCCGAAGTAAGAATAGAGCTTTTGATCGAAGTCTTGGTCGACTTCTTGACGCAAGATGGAGAGGACATAAGTGTGTGTGAGAGTTAAGTCATCTGAACTGAAATAGATCTCTGTGCGATTGCAAGTGGACAAGAGGATAAAGGCATGGATGCCATGCATTGAGCAATCTGCGGAGAAGCGCCTTTGGCAAGCTTTGGCTAAAAATTCGCGAAGTTTGAGATCTGCGAGTTTGTGGTTAATTCCGATAACACCGATGCGCATTGCAAGCCTTGTCTAGTGTAAAAGCTCGCTTATAAAAAAAATCTTCCCATATGGTCAAGTAAAACTGTGGCCATTCCGTTGACTAAAATTATTTTTTTAAATACACGTGACTTTTCGATGAGTGAAATTGTAACGTGATGAAAATTATTTACATAAGCGTCATTTTTTGCGTGTGTGCGAGTTGCAGCTCGGGACCGCGTGCTAAGCCCCTGGATATACCTAGCGCGGCATTATCAGAAGCCATGCAACAACCCTGCGCAAGTCTTAAACCTTCGGAAAAAAATATTCCCGCTGATTGGTGGACGCTTTTTCAAGATGAACAGCTCACCGAATTTATCGTAACAGCTTTGCAACGCAATCCCACGCTTGCTGCTTCACGCGCAACGATTTATAAATCTCTCTCAAGCGCCGATCTGCAAAAGTCAAACTTATATCCCAACCTATTTTGGGCTGGCGATATCTCCAAGCAAAAATTGAGTCAAACAGGGATCGTTCCCTTTAATACAAATCCTCAAGGGTTGTCAGGAGCCTCTTTTGCCCCCCTTGTAGTTCCACCGGCATCTCCACAAATTCCTGTTTACTTCACTCAGTATGAGACGGAGCTCAACTTTCAATTCGACTTTGATATTTGGGGTAAAAGGCGCAGTCTCTATCGCGCTGCATTAGGTGAAGTGTGGTCAAAAATGGCCGATGATGCTTTTGCGCGGTTACAGCTGGCGATAGCTGTGGCACAAACCTATTATCAGCTACAAATCGATTATGCGCGGGAAAAAAACGCGCAAGAGCTTGTGTCGACGCTTACAGAGTATGAAAACCTTGTTTCAACGAGGCTGAAAGGCAATCTCGATACGTTGCAGACGTTGAATGTGTCGGTTTACAATTTAACAAATGCCCAGCAACTTCTTCTGCAAATTCAAGGGGATATCGCTGTGCGTCAACATCAGCTGATGGCTTATTTAGCAGATGATTTCGAAGAATGCATCGCTCCAGTACCCATTGAATTGCCAGAGATTCCTCTACCTTGCGATCTGCCGCTGCATCTTTTGGCAAGGCGCCCTGACATTGCAGCTCAGCTGGCACTGATTCAATCGGCCGGTTGGCAAATCGAGTCGGCTAAGGCGGGATTTTACCCAGACTTTAGCATCACGGCGATCTATGGTTACCAGACGATTTTTTGGGCAAAATTGTTTGAGAAGCCTAGCTCCTTCTACAATATCGATCCCGCTTTTAGTCTTCCGATTTTTGATGGGGGACGTCTAGTGGCCAACTTAAGGGACAGCGAATTCAACTATGATATTGCCATCAGTCATTACAATGAGATGGTCTTGAATGCTGTTAAAGAGGTCTTGGATGGCATTTCGGTCTTATGCAATCTGGATGCACAATACAAGACTGTTCACAACAGCTTTAATCAACAGTCTCAAATCTATCAGCTGACCTCGCAAAAGAGGGCGAATAACCTCAGTTCGGGATTAGATACCCTTTCTGCAGAAGCGAATAAGTTGACAGCTAGAGATCAAGAATTAGTCATTTTAGGGAGAAAAATTGACGCTATGTTAGCCCTAATCAAAGCTCTGGGGGGTGGTTATGAATAATCGCAACAAAATGCTCTGGGCACTTACAGCAGCGATTGTTTTAGCTGCTATCATTTGGTTTTTGTATTGGCTTTTCTATTTGCGCTTTCATGCCTACACCGATGATGCTTATGCAAATGGCAATATGGTGAATCTCAATTCGGCTGTTTCAGGATCGGTGATTTCTTTTTATGCCGATGATACCGACTTAGTCCTAGAAGGGCAATTGCTGGTCAAACTCGACCCTACAAAATACCAGGTGGCTTTCGATAAGGAAATGGCGACCCTTGCTGAGAGGGTCCTTGAGGTCAAACAGCTCTACGGTACTGTTGAGGTGAGACGTGCTGAACTAGAAAGCAAGCGCGTGGCCTTAGAGAGAGCTCAATATGATTTTGATAACCGTTCGCGTTTAGTGACCACACAAGCGATTTCAAATGAGGATTTCACCCATTCCAAAGATGATTTTCTCTTTGCACAGGCGCAACACAAACAGGCGGAAGAAAACCTTAAAGTGGCGCAAGATGCCGCTGGAAATACTCCCTGGGATGAGCATCCTCTTCTCATAGAACAGAAAGAGAGCGTAAAAACCGCTTACTATAACCTCAAACACTGTTCCATTTATGCACCCACGACAGGTTATGTGGCCCAACGCGCTGTGGAGGTGGGACAATGGGCAGAACCATCGACAAATTTACTCGCGATTATACCTACCAACTATGTCTGGGTAGATGCCAACTTTAAGGAAACTCAGCTGACTTGGATGCGCATTGGCCAACCTGCGACTGTTTGGCTCGACATCTACGGGTCAAGGGTGCAATACCCTGGAAAGGTCCTAGGGATCGCCTCAGGTACGGGCAGCGTCTTTTCCATCATTCCACCTCAAAACGCGACGGGCAACTGGATTAAAATCGTGCAGAGACTGCCTGTGAGAATCAGTTTAGATCCTGAGGTGGTCAAAAAATATCCCACCCGTTTAGGCCTTTCAGCTGAGGTAGACGTTGATATCACCAATACAGACTTACCCATGCTTGTTCCAAAAGCGACTCCCAAAGTGGTTGGGAGAACGAATGTGTTCGATATATCGATGGAAACCGTCGATGCTCAAATAGATGCTGTAATCCATGGCGAATGATTATTTAACAGGGTGGCGCTTAATCCTATTGAATGTAGCAATCGGCTTGGGCACCTTCATGCAAATTTTGGACTCCTCCATTGCCAACGTCGCGATTCCCTATATCGCGGGAAATCTAAGCGTTAGCGCAGATCAAGGCACATGGGTCATCACCTCTTTCGCAGCAAGTAATGCTGTGGTGCTCCCCTTGACAGGATGGCTTTCAGACTACTTTGGACGCGTGCGTCTGTATGTGCTATCTGTATTTTTATTTTCTGTCGTTTCCTTTTTCTGTGCTTTATCGACGAGTCTAACAATGCTCGTCGTATTAAGGGTTCTACAAGGGGCTGTGGCTGGCTCATTAATTCCACTGTCTCAAAGCTTGTTAGTTGATAACAACCCCCCAGAAAAGCAAGGGACAGCTTTGGGCTTTTGGACAACCATCGTCATCGTTGCGCCTGTTGTGGGACCTGTATTAGGTGGCTATTTGACCTACGTTTATTCATGGCCTTGGATTTTCTATATCAATGTGCCCATTGGAGTATTTTCCGCTGCAGTGACTTGGTTCTTTTTGAGTGAGCGCGAAAGTAAAATTGTGCGCAAGCCGATTGATTGGCTAGGTCTTTTTCTTCTGGCACTCGGAGTCTGCTGTCTGCAGATCATGTTCGATAAGGGGAAGGACTTAGATTGGTTTGAGTCTAATGTGATCATCGCTTTGTTAATCACCTCCCTTATTAGTCTCAGCTATTTTTTTATTTGGACGATTTACCAAACCAATCCGATCGTCGATCTTTCCTTTTTTAAAAATCGCAACTTCTCTTTAGGGACAGTAGCCATTACTCTTGGATATTTGATCTATTTTGGAAGTACTGTGACGATTCCTCTTTGGCTGCAAACGGAGCAAAATTACACAGCCTACTGGGCGGGAATTGCTGTTGCTCCAATAGGAATCATCCCGTTTCTATTCTCTACGACTCTGGGAAAGAACTTATATCGCTTTGATTTGCGCTATGTGTCAGCTCTTAGCTTCATCCTTCTGTCATTGAGTTTTTTTTATCAAGCTCGTTTCACAACGGATATCGACGTGGAGACAGTGATGCTGTCGCGATTCTTACAAGGGTTTGGATTATTATTATTCTTTCTGCCTTTATTTCAATTGTCGATAGCAGGAATCAGTTCAGAACGCTATGCCAGTGCGACGGGTCTTTTTCATTTTGTTCGCATTTTGGTAGGTAGTGGGTTTGGCACATCACTTGCCGTTTATACATGGAGCCGTTTAGAGATCTTCCACAATCAGCGTTTAGGGGAAGCGATCAATTTGACAAATCCGTTGGTTGCGGATCTTTATGAACTTCCCTTTTCAAAAGATACGGTAACTCATATCCTCAACCAAAGTGTAGAGCAGCAAGCCTACATGCTATCTACGAACGATCTTTCCTGGTTAGGCGCCTGGTTGTTGTTATTGATGATTCCCGTTGTCTTATTATGCAAAAAAGCCACCCCTTCAGCTACTGCAACCGAAGTCGCCCACTAAAAAAACCAACTCATCTGGAATTCAAGGAAATCCGACCTGGCTGTGATGTTAGAATTCGTTTTTCCTGTTAGAAATTGAGCTTCGATTTCAGCAGGAAACACCTTACCCACAAATCCTTTAACGGTGTGTTTAAATCCATGTACGTAAGCAAAGCTGAATTCTGTGCAGGGGGAGTACGCCCAAGTTCCCCCAAGTGTTAGGAATTGCTCAACAGCGGCGGGGATAAAACCACTTGAAAGCGTTCCGTTTGTTCTAGGAATAGGAGATTTGCTGTAGTTATAGCCAACGCGAAAGGTGCAGTCCCCCCAATCTTGGCATATTCCCACCTTGTAAACATTTCGATTTTTCCAGCCAAAGGCTGAGCCGTTATTGGCTCCGTGCGGATTTAACAAGGTCACAACAAAGGTCGTAGGATCCACAAAGATAATATCCGTTTTGTTACCAAAAGCAGGCGCACAGTGGTTATAGATACGACAATAATCAAATGCCAGAGTGGTACCACAGAAGGGGCGGTAAGCTAGACCAAAGGATAAAATTTCGGGCAAGTCGGCGCGTCCTTGCGGGGAAATGAGGCCCTCATAGCGTTTAAAGCGACTCATAAAAGTTTTTGTGCGGTAGCTTGCGCCAAAGGACCAACTGGGGAAAACGTGCCATAAAAATCCCAAGCGTGCAGCACATCCCCAAGCCCAATCCCATCCTTTGTTTGACACATGGTTTGGATGGGCTGTTCCATTGTTAACGAATAATGACCCAAGAACGCCTTGTGAGATACTTTGAAAGTTCTTAGCATTCACAGCTGCGCCTGTGAAATCCACTCCGATACCGAAGGAGAAATCCTCACAAAATCGAAAAGCGATGCAGGGCGTCAGTGCAGCATAGTAGACTCTTTCTTTTTGATGATGACTCAAACTTGCTCCAGGAGGAAGAATGGCAGGTACTGCACCCTGAACAATATTGACGCCACCTGCTTGTGGAGTGAATAAGAGACCTGCAGTGATACATTCCGTGATTCTCAGACAAGCTCCGAACTCACCTAGAATCGCATTGCGGCTACCGTTGATTGGGTAGAGCGCATCTCTAGATCCGAAGCTGACAGCTAGTGGAGACCAGTTAAAGACTCTCAATTTTTGAGTGTGATAGATGTATCCAAATGCGCCATCAATGCGATTATCCAGATCGGTTAAACCCGCTGGATTTGCAATCGCCCCAAAGGTATCTTGTGCGTAGGCGACAGCGGCCCCGCCAATCCCTCGTGATTTGGCTCCCCAGCCGATGGGATAAATGCCGTTATCAGCGAATAAGATAAGAGGAAGAGCAAGCAAACAAGTGATAAATAGATTGCGTAGTGTGGTCATCATCAACTCCGATTTAGAGAAATCACTATATCAAGAGGATTTGAGTTTGCAAGATTTTTTTAGCTTTGAGGGGAGATATTGATATTGGAACGGAGGACATTATGAGGATCATACTTTGCTTTAATTTCAGCGAGACGGCGCACATTGGGTCCGTAGGCATCGCGCGTGCTTTCATCCCCTTCGCTGATGAAATTGACATAAGTCCCTGACATAGCAAAGGGGGTTAACGCTTCAAAAAAATCGCGTGCCCATTGGATGCAAGGTGCATCTTTGTCAGAAGTATCCCAGCGCGTATGAAGGTTCATGATAAACTGAGCTTGGCGATGCGGGTAAGCCGTAGAATTTTCATCGATTTGAGTCGTTCTACCTCCCATGGGAATGATCAAAACTTCGGTATCTTTAGAGGGAAGTTCCGATGCGTGCTTCACAATCACATCGATCATGCCATCGGGTATTTCCTTAAAGTTATGCGATTTCCAATAGTTGCGAAATCCGGGGGTAAACAAAAAGTCAAAGCCTCTTTGGCATTGCAGAAAGCGGTCCGGACCAGGTCCTCGCCCTAGGGGCTTTCCATAATTAAACAGTCTTTCCTCTACTTTCTGGCCTTCTTGGATGTCACCGCAATAAAGGTAAACGAACATGATCATCATCGAATCATTGTAGCGTGGGTCCAAAAAGTCGAAGGCAGGCGCATGGCGGATCACGGCACACACGCACAATTCTTCTGGGCTATCTCTGCACACCTTGCAGTAGTGCTGCATCACGCCTTTCAGATCATCGATGGAATAGATAATCATCCCCGTCAGGACTTTCGGTCCTACGGGGGAAAGCCTGAAAAAATACTTGGTAATAATGCCAAAATTGCCACCGCCTCCACGTAGTGCCCAAAACAAGTCTTGATGGGACTTTTCGCTGCACATCAGGCGTTTGCCATCGACAGTGATAACTTCAGCTGCTAGCAAATGGTCGACCGTTAATCCCCACTTGCGACTGATCCAACCAAATCCTCCACCCAATGTCAAGCCGCTAATTCCCGTCGTAGAATTGATGCCCACCGGAAAGCCAAGTCCATAAATTTGCGTTTCATGGTCGACATCTCCAAGAGTTGCTCCAGGTTCTACAGTTGCCGTGCGTGCGATGGGATCGACATGCACCGCACGCATTTTACTTAGATCGATTAACATCACATTGTCGCGAATCGATCGGCCCGCCACATTATGGCCTCCGCCACGCACAGTGATCAACAATTGATGTTGGTGAGCAAATTCGACTGCATGGATGACATCGGCTGTTCCTTTGCACTGGACGATGAAAGCTGGCCGTCTATCAATGGCGGCATTCCAAACTTTGCGCTCTTCATCAAAGAGGGAATCTGTAGGCGTGATGATTTTACCCCGCACTAGGGAGCGTAAAGGCTCTATATCAATGGTAATTAAATTTTCCTCTAGTGATTTAGCTTTTAATTCCATTAATGAAACTCCTTCCTTATTATAAATAAAAAAATTATTATAAATATATGGATTTGTTGCATGAGGGCAGAAATACTTTAGTTTTCCGTACAAAGCGGGCAGATGGCTCTGCTATTATTTTAAAAACAATTAAGCCTGAAGCGTTTATAAAAAAGATTTCCCAGCAATTGCAACATGAAAATCAAGTGCTGCAAAAAATCCATTCCTCTCGCGTTATCCGTTCCCTCGCTTTGGAAGATCAAGCTAAAACGCTTATCTTAGAAAATTTTGAGGGTATCCCCCTCTCTGAATTTATTTTAAAAGAGACCGACTTTAAACGCTTATTAAGGGTGGCTATCGAATTAGCCCAAGGATTAGGCGAAATTCACCAGCAACACATCATTCATAAAGATATTAAGCCTCAAAATATTCTGATCAATCCTGATAATTGCCAGATCAAATATATCGATTTTGGAATTGCTTCTGAATTGTCCCGCGAAGTCCAACATTCTCTGAATATCACAGAAATAGAGGGGACTCTTAACTATATTTCACCCGAACAAACCGGGCGCATGAACCGCTTGATCGATTATAAAACGGATATCTACTCGTTGGGGGTCACCCTTTATCAACTTTTTACCAAAACTCTTCCCTTTGAAGCCTCCAAGCAAGAATTGATCCACATGCATCTGGCAAAACAAGCCAAGCCTCCAATCGAAGTGAATCTCGCCCTTCCTCAAGCCCTTTCTGACATTATCATGAAGTGTCTTGCAAAGGTTCCTGAAGAAAGATATCGTAGTGCATTCGGCCTCAAAAACGATTTTGAGCGCTGTTTGAGTGAGGTTTCATTTCCCCTCGGAGAAAACGACGTCTTCGACCATTTTTATATTTCAACCAAACTGTTTGGAAGAGAAGAGGAAATCAAACAGCTTTTAGATGCCTTCCATAAAGCATGTGAGGGCAATTATCAACTGGTTTTGGTCAAGGGCTATATGGGTGTTGGAAAGACGAGTTTAATCAATGAAATCCAGCCTACCATTCTGCGAGAAAAGGGTTTTTTTGTGCAGGGTGAGTTCAACCAATATCAAACATTCCCTTTTTCCGGCTTAAAAACCATCATCCACCACATGATCGATAGCCTACTCCTAGAAAGCGAAAACAAGTTAAACGAATGGAAAATCAAGCTCCTACAGGCTCTAGGCGAAAGCGGTAAGGTGCTTATCGATTTTGCACCCTCGCTAAAGAGTCTCATCGGTGAGCAGCCTCCCGTCCTTGAGTTACCTCCTCTTGAGACAGAAATCCGTCTAAACTATCTTCTGACGAGATTCTTTGAGTGTTTCTTGGACAAGGAGCATCCCTTAGTTGTGTTTATAGATAATCTTCAATGGGGTGATGCCTATACCCTTAAGTTTTTGGAGG
>Ga0206912_1192_pt1 | contig 14327 bp, 16 predicted proteins | sample Alteio_BWOrgHeat_75_FD_152933 | JGI IMG/M metagenome (GOLD analysis project Ga0206912, IMG submission 152933) | Enriched cells from forest soil in Barre Woods Harvard Forest LTER site, Petersham, Massachusetts, United States -... | ecosystem: Environmental > Terrestrial > Soil > Temperate forest >... | reverse complement strand
CCAGCGTCTTCAGTACGAAGTAGCAGACCGGATACGTGCACTGGGTTGGAAGCAGGTGGAGATCATCGATAGCGATCTTGGCTCGAGTGCGTCCATGGCATCGGCGCGCCGGGAAGGGTTCGAGCGGGTCCTCAGTGCAGTGGCTCTGGGTGAGGTAGGGATAGTCGGCAGCCGGGAGGCGTCACGACTGTCGCGCACCGACAAAGACTGGTGTCGACTGCTGGAGGTGTGCCAGATCTTTGGTACGCTCATCGCCGACGAACAACAGATATACGATTTGAATTATCTCGACGACCAGTTGGTTCTGGGGATCAAAGGGACACTCAGCGTCGTTGAACTAAAGGTTATTAGACAGCGAATGCAGGCGGGCCAGGAGTCCAAAGCACGCCGCGGTGAGTTGTTCAAGAGACTCCCGGTCGGCTATGTTCTGGATCCAATGGGCAAGGTCGCCTTGCATCCCGATCAGCGAATTTGCGAAGCCATTCGACTTGTATTCGTGAAGTTTCGAGAGCGGTGGAGCGTGCGTCAGACCTTCCTGTGGTTCCGGGATCACGACATAGAGCTGCCCGCGAACCCGGTCCAGGGGACACAACTGGTCTGGAAGATCCCTACCCAGAGCTTGGTGCGCGATATCCTGATCAACCCCTTCTATGCTGGCGCCTATGTGTGGGGCCGCCGTCCGGTCACGACGTTGCTGGTCGACGGCAGGCTGGAGAAGCATCAAGAGGCTACTCGTCAAGCGGAGGAGTGCCGGGTTTTCATCCCCAATCACCATGTGGGCTATATTGACTGGACAACCTATGAAGAGAATCAACGAATGCTGCGGCGTAATTCCGTAAACTGGCAGGGGGATGAATCCATGGCCGCGATTCGAGCCGGGCAAGGTCTTCTGGTGGGTCTTCTTCGCTGTGGGCACTGTGGCCGCAAGCTCCATGTACGTTACTGGGGAGGCCGCGGCACCAATGCGCGTTATCTCTGCAAAGGAGATTTCGACGACGGTGGGCAGTACTGTGTCGGCTTCGGCGGCGCGTCGGTAGACCGCCGGGTGGGCCAGGAGCTACTACGCGTGATCTCACCTCTTGGAGTAAATGCCAGCCTCAGGGCACTGGAGGAACTAAGTGCCGGCGATGCCGCACAGCGTATCGCTCTCAGCAGCAAGCTCGAACAGTTGGAGTACGAGGCTAGAAAGGCCTTCGAGCAATATGACGCCGTAGATGCCAGAAATCGTCTTGTGGCTAACGAGTTGGAGCGGCGCTGGAACGAGAAGTTGGAGAACATCGAAGCTACCAAGCAGAGACTGGCCAGCCTTAATGGAAAAAGGTACTCACTATCCGCCGAAGAAGAAGCTCGAATCCTGGCGATGGGTGAGAACTTCACTGAAATATGGCAAAGCGATCACTGTCCACCAGCACTGAAGAAGATGATCTTCCGTACTGTTGTGGAAGAAATCGTCGTGCGTACAGATGCGGAGAAAAAGACTCTTGAGTTCACAGTCCACTGGAAGGGCGGCACGCATACCCAACTCACGATGGAGCGGCCGCGTTCAGCCACTGACTGCGCGACGTCGATGGAGGCACTGGAGGTCATCCGCCGCATGGCCGTTCGTCACGGCGATGACCAAATAGCCTCTGTGCTGAATCGGCTGGGATATTCGACTGGCAAGAGCAAGCGATGGAACCAAACCCGCGTGGCTACTGCAAGACGCAACCACGCGATTACCGGGCAAAGGCGAGCGTTGCCTGATTCTGACAGAGTCAGCCTTAATGAAGCTGCTCGAATATGTGGAGTGAGTAGCAACACGATCGCACGGCTGGTAGAGGTAGGCCTGCTGAAAGGTGAACAGGTCACTCCTCGGGCTCCTTGGGGGATTTGCCGTGCCGATTTGAATAGCGAACCAGTACAGAGCATCCTCGACAAGCTTATCCGCACGGGCAAGCTAATTCTGAAAGGGGGTCCCGCGGAAAACCAGCCAACCCTATTCGTTGAAAATGAAGGAGATGATAATGCCGGGCATCATGAGTGAGGGTTCACGGGAAAAATTCGAATCCATTTATGTCAGAGATAGCGGCTTCCTGCCGTTGGCTATGTCGCAGTTATTGTGGAATGAATGCGGTCTCTTGAGGCGATTTTGACCTCGGGGATTGAAGAATCGCGCATCAGCCTGGTACTTACGGCTGCCGCTCTGACGGTTCACGTTGAACCAGTGCGGCGGCAACTTCGGTAACGCCGGAATAGTCATACTCGGCGATCTCGGCGACCCTTTCTCGAAAAATCGCTGAGACTTCGGGCGCCTATGTGTCCAATGCAACCCACATAATTGGTTGCGCATGCAGAACAGTGACCTTGCCCTCAGATTGCGTAGCCCTTAGGCCGGTTGGTTTTCGAGATTAATTAATCTCGTCGTAGTCGTCGTGACGGTGGGAATGTGGAAATCGGTTTGATCGATTTCCAAGGTCGGTGGGAAGGGTGGGAAACGGTTTTAGGTGTTCGGACAGCGTGTCACCAAAAGGCTGAAGGGCAAGTTGAACACGGTCGTGGAACAGGTCGAACACGGCCATCACATCTTTCGCGCCTACTATCGCAACGCCTTCATCAAGCAGTACGAGAAGTTCTCCACCTATCAGCGCAATGAGGCATGCTCCAACAACCTGGCCGATTTCGGCCTCAAGAAAAGCCTGGACAATCTCGCTGCGGTATGCGAAAAGCTGCTCGCGGTGACCGGCCGGTTCGCCGCTTTCCAGGCCCAATGGCTGAACGCCCACGTCGACTTTCCGCTGCTCCAAAGGATCGCCCTGCCCGTGATCGCCGGCTCGGTCAGCTATCCCGGCATCAAAATCCACGACACCCGCATCCCCCGCCTGATGAAATGCTGCTGCACAGCAGTACGATGGTCTCCGGCTGGAGCGCCAAACAGATACACCAGGCCGTACTCGCCAATTTCACGCTTTCCGCTCAAACCTACGCCTTGAACCAGCTTCGCTACGATCTGCGCAAGCTCAAAGGGCATGGGCTCCTGGAACGCGACGGCTCCCGTTATGCCTACCGTCTCACCCTCAAAGGCGCGCTGGTTGCACTCCTGCTCCTGTTCTTCCACAAACGTCTCTGCGGCCCGATCGCCAACAGCTGCTTCCACCATAAGCCCGATCCACAACATCGACCCAACGGCAAACTCGAAGCCGCCTATCACAAGGCCGATACCGCCATTCAAAACATCGTCGACCTGCTCGCCGCCGCCTGATGTTACCGATTCAAATGTTGAAGTACTCGGATTTATGAATGGAGATAAGAATCTAAGTCAGTGAGGAGCACGAGGTGTTGCGAAAAGCTGAACTCAGCTGTGAGGCTGATTCAGAGAACTACCTCGGAGGCTCCTCAGAGACTATGTACTTCATCGGACTGGATGTGCACAAGAAGACGATCAGTTATTGCGTGAAGGACGCGGCTGGTCGTATGTACAAGGAAGGCAAGATCGGATCAACGCGGCGCGAGCTGGACAACTGGATCCGGACACTTCCCCAACCCCGGATGATCGCCATGGAGGCGACGATCTTCACGGGCTGGATCTATGATCATCTGCTTCCGCATGCTGAAAAGGTGAAGGTCGCGCATCCGCTAATGCTCCGGGCTATCGCTGCGGCCAAGAAGAAGAACGATCGAATCGATGCCGGCAAGATCGCCGACTGCCTGCGCTGCGATTTCCTGCCCGAGTGCCACATGTCGACTCCTGAGATCCGCGATCGGCGCCGAACCTTGCGTTACCGGAACCTGGTGCTGCGGCAGATGGTGCAGATGAAGAACCGGGTATCAGACCTGCTGATGGAAAGCGGCGTGAGCTATGACAAGCAGAGACTGCACAAGGTGGGGGACTTCACCGATCTTTTCTCGGCCAGCGAGGAGATTAACGAGAGCATCCGCCCCTTGCTCAAGCTGAGCCGTGAACACATACTGCGATCGCAGCGGCTCGATCGCCCACTGATCCGTTCGCTGGAACGGGACCCTCTACTGTCGGAGCGGCTCAGACGACTGCGGACGATCCCCGGCGTAGGCCCGATCACGGCTCTGACCTGGGCCTTGGAGATCGGTGACTACACGCGTTTCCGTTCAGTGAAGGAGGCCATCAGCTACTGCGGACTGTGCAGCGCGGAGAAGAGTTCTGCCGACAAGGTGATGCGAACCCCGATCTCCAAGCAGAGAAACAAGCATATCCAGCACATACTGGTGGAAGCGGCCAAAATGGCACCCCGATACTCGCACGAACTGGCCCTGGTCCGGGACAAAGAGATGCAGAAAGGGAACAGGAATCGGGCCACCCTCGCTGTGGCCAGGAAGATGGTGGCGTACATGCTCGCTGTGGAACGCCGGCAACAGGACTTCGTGCCTGCCGAACAGTTGGCAGGCAAGGCAGTCGCGTAAAAACCTTTCCTAATAAGGAAAAAGCAAAAACAGGATCATTCGATGCGCAGGCTGCCAGGTCCTGCAGTTGACCGCCTGGGCGAAGAAGGTGACTTCCGAGGCCCCTTTCGAGTTGTTTCGGGACTGGCAGAGAACACAAACTCAATCTTCTGCGACGGCTCTTCGGAGTCTGAGGCAGCAAATGGATGTCCGGTCCTGCGTGGACGCAGGGACCACCAGCCGAGAGGCACAGGTGCGCGATCGGAAATCCTGACTCGACCAATTGCGCGCTCTCCTGAGCGCGCCCGGAGACCTCGTGCTTTCTCTTGACTTTGACTTACATGGATGGCGGTTATACCAGAGCAGCCACGCAAGCACCGCGTCCTTGGCCTGGCGAATGGTTTGGAAACGCTCGCCGTGCAGTCGTTCCACCTTCAGAGATCCGAACAGTGTTTCCGTTACCGCGTTGTCCCAGCAGTTGCCCTTGCGGCTCATGGAAGCTGATACCCCGTGACGCTCGAGCACATCGCGAAAGTCGTCGCTGGCATACTGGCTGCCACGATCACTGTGAAAGATCATTTGTCCCTTTGGCGGACGGCGCTGAAACAAGCCCATCTCCAGCGCGTCGATTACCCGGCTGCGATGCATGTCCGGTCGCATGGACCATCCCACAACCTCGCGGCTGAACAAATCGATGACCACTGCCAGAAACAACCAGCCTTCCTCGGTGGCGAGTGGAGTAAGAGACAGAGCGTAGTCGAACTATTTCCCTGTCTCTCCTCCCCAAACCGGACAGGCACCTCTCAGCGCATCCGGCTTTCCGTTCAAGTGTTGCTCATAGCAAAGGTGACGTCAGCATAGCGCGATTTGAGGGTTTTGCGTGTTTCATCGCGCAGGATGTACGGATTTTCGGATGGCGTGCGCCAAGTGAAACGCCCCTTGCGGCTGGTGACGAGTCGCGAAAGCGCTACCGCGCCATAAAATCCCCGACTGTTCTGTCCTGTCAGCACCCACGTTTTGGCACGTCCTGTCTCCGGGACCCGGACATGGTCACGCATCAGCGACCTGAAGCCACGCCGATACTTACGCGCAAGCCAATAACCAAGTTTCCAGAAGACCGTACGGTCCACCTTATTAAACACAGTTGCTGTGAAGTCGGTATATTGATAGAAAGCCGCCCACCCGGCGAGTTGCCGGTTCAGACTCTCCACCATATCCATCCGATTCATGCCATAATTGCCCGACAGTTGCTTGACTAACCGCTCGGCAAAGCCACGATATTTCGCCCACCCGATAGTCGTAACAGGCCGCATATTGCCGCGTGGCCCGCGCTTGCGAATAATGCGATGACCGAGGAACACAAAGCCGTCGTTCACATGTGTGATATGGGTCTTCTCCATATTCAATGTGAGCTTGAGCTTGTCTTCAAGGAACTTTCTGCATGCCTCGCGTACTGCTTCCGCATGCTTTCGTGTTCCTTTTACAACGATCACAAGTCGAGTCGCCCGGGGGAATTGCACCCCCAGGCGCTCACAGATTCCGGACTTGAACGTCTCCGCTCATCCGGCTCTTATCGTCCAGTCGCCGCTCGACGCAACAGTGGCCAATGAGCAAATAGCCGTGGGTCTCTTGAAGCTGTCTTGCTGACCCAATGCTCTGCTCTTTGCCGATGTCGCTTTGAGCGTTTGTATTTCGCCATCGCCCAATACGCTAAGCATTGGTCCAGATAGCGAAGTGTCGGATAAAGGGGGGCGTTCGGCCAACACCATGGTTGATGGAGCTGGAGGCGGATGGATACGCTACTTTGCCAGTTTGGCGGCGTATGCCATAGGAGTGAGTTCGGACAGGTGCTGGATGGAGCGGTTGGCGAGGCCAGGCAGCATATCGGCCAGGTACTGGCGGATCGGCACACCGAGTTTGCGGCAGCTCTCGACGATGCTGAAGATGGCGGCGATTTTGGGGCCGGCTTCCTTGCTGCCGATGTGCAGCCAATTCCGCCGGCCGATCGAAATTCCCCAGACATTCTGCCCATGTCGGTGATGAATTAGAGATTCACTATCGTTGGCATCCGCTTTACGGGCGGAAGGTTCGATATCGAGATAGCGAGCGACGCGGCCCAGCCGGTGTTGTCCATGTTGACGACGGCTCTGGCTTGGTCACGATGGTCCCTGCATGGATGTTGGATCCAGGAGCTTGCGCGGGCATGAACCTTGGTGAGCCACGCGTTTCTGTGGCCGCTTTGCGAGAGCTGCATTATCGGCTGGCTGAGCGCGGTTTGCGAATGAACTCCTCTGACGATTCCACTGTCGTTCAGGAGGAGTGCGATGAGTCCGACTTGCGAGATCATTCGGCGGCCGGTTCAAGTGCTGGCCGTGATACCACGTCAGAGCAACCTGGCGTTCACATCAGTTCAACTTTCCGGGATGAATCTATCGCAGAGGGCGCAAGCACTGAGTTGCCTGGCCAACCTTCTGATGTTGGCCGCCGGCGGCGTAGATCAGGAGGCCAGCGATGAAAAACGCTGAACTCTTGCCTGCAGTGGTGCTCCAACGCAAGGCTGTGGTCTACGTCCGACAGTCGACCCAGGCGCAGGTGCAAATGAATCTCGAGAGTCAGCGACGGCAGTACGATCTGGTCGGCGAGGCCAGACGTCTGGGCTTTCGTGATATCGAGGTGATTGACGACGACCTTGGCCGCTCCGCCACTGGAACGGTAGCCCGGCCTGGCTTTGAGAAGCTGGTAGCGTGGCTTTGCGCCGGAGAAGTTGGTGCTGTGCTATGTCTGGACGCATCTCGGCTCGCGCGAAATGGACGCGACTGGCACCATTTACTGGAGCTTTGCGGTCTCGTTGAGGCGAGGGTGATCGATCCGGACGGTGTATACGATCCTTGTCGCGCCAATGATCGGTTGCTTCTAGGCATGAAGGGGAGTATCAGCGAATTCGAAATAAGCGTGCTGCGTTCTCGGATGTTCGAGGCAGTTCGCGCCAAGGCCAGGCGCGGAGAGCTACGAATCAGCGTGCCGATAGGCTATGTCTGGCATCGTGAGCTTGGTCTGGATTTCGATCCTGATCAACGCCTGCAGGAAGTGATCCGGCTGATCTTTGCGCGCTTCCGCGAGATCGGTAGTGCACGACAAGTATTTCTGGCGTTGCGGGCGGCGAAGATCCACTTCCCGCGGCCCTCCGATGGCCGGACGTTGGTGTCGTTCGACTGGCCCCTGATACGCTACCGAAACGTGATCTCAGTTCTCAAGAATCCCTTTTATGCTGGAGTGTATGTGTACGGCAAGAGCGAGAAGCGGACGGTGATTCAGGATGGGCGAGCGCACCGGAGCTATGGCCATGGCAAGCCGTTCGACGACTGGGAAGTATTCATCAAAGATCACCACAAGGGCTATATAGACTGGGAAGAGTTTGAGCGCAACCAGAAACAGATCGCTGCCAACGCTTATAGCAAAGTCGGGGATGTTAAATCGGGACGAGGTGGGGCGGCATTGCTATCTGGCATTCTCGCTTGCGCTCGTTGCGGGCGCCGCTTGTCGATAGCTTACAGGGGGCACGCGCCGAGACAGACCGTTTATCGCTGCAATAGCATGGATCTGACTGGCGTAGCCCGATGCATGACGTTTGGGGGTTCCCGTGTGGACGCTGCCGTCGCGAAGGAATTGCTGTGCGCCGTGCAGCCGATGGCTATCGAAGCAGCGATGGAGGCGGAGCTCATGCATATGCAAACTCTGAACGAACAACGACGCGTTATGGAACTGGAGCTTGCGCAGGCGCGTTATGAAGCCACGCTAGCGGAGCGGCGCTATGCTGCGTGCGATCCGGAGAATCGTCTGATCGCGGCGCAATTGGAAAAGAGTTGGGAAAGCACACTGCGCCGTGTTGAAGCTTGCCAGACGCGACTTGATGCAATGGGCGCCTCCGCACAGGAAAGCATTGCTGCACCGGACTTCGCCGGGCTTGCCGAAGATCTTGAAGCCGCATGGAATGCTCCCGGCGTAACCATGCGCGCACGCCAGCAGCTCGTGAGAGCCTTGATTACCGATATCATCGCCGACGTGGACGAGAAGGGGCGTGAAATCATCTTGACGATCCACTGGAAAGGCGGGCAGCACTCCCAACTTCGGATACGCAAGCCAGGAACAGGCGAGCATGGTCGCCGTACATCTGAGGAGGCACTTGCTGTCATCCGAAGCATGTCTTCCCGATGGTCCGACCAAGACATCGCGGCATCACTCAATCGTATGGGCATGCGTACGGGGCAGGCTCTGACGTGGAATGCTTCGCGCGTGAGTACTGTGCGGCGCGAGCATGGAATCCATGCCTATCGTTCCGCTGAGAAGAACGGCGAGTGGTTGACGATGTCTGAAGCCGCCAAGTTGCTCGGCGTGACTCGTTACTTCATCCGACGTCTGATCGACGAGCGAATTCTGCCTGCCGACCAGGTTGTACCCGATGCCCCGTACCAAATCCGGGCCGGCGATCTGCAAAGTGAGGCAGTTGCTGCCGCTATCGCCCGTAAACATCGCCCGTGTCGATTGAATGCCGAGAGCCAACTCCCAATGTTTATCAGCATTTCAGAAGGAGGGGCACAATGAACGGTTCATCGAAATTGGGCGCATGGAATTTTCGGCCCAATTCGTCGATAGTTCGACGACCGGATAGTGCATGAAGCGCGTTAGCTTGTCCCAGCGCGTGAGTGTGTAAGAGACGGCCTTGCCCTCTGCGGACTTGGGCAGCACGCGACCCTTCATCTTCAAAAGCAAGGAATGCAGCTCTTCGAGCAGCGCGGGGGCGCGCTCCTGGCGCAGGGCATGGCGGTCGTCGAGCGAGAGGTTTTGCTCGCGCGCCTCCCGATCCATGGCAAACAGGCCATCCATGAGCACGACCACGCGTTCCAACTCCGCGTCGGTAGCCCTGGCCTTCTCGCGCACCTTCAGCGCGTCGATGAACTTTCGCCTCGAATGCGACATGCAACAGGCGTGAACCATGCCCTTGGCACCGACATCTTCGTCGTACCCGGCATACCCATCTGTATGGAGTATGCCGGAGAAATCCTTGAAGACCGCTTTGGGCACCTCGCCCGAGCGCGTCATCTCAAAATCGAACACCAAGCCTTTACCCGGCGAACTGTACTGCCAGAAGAAGGCTTTGTGGTTCTCGCCTTTTCTCTCTGGCGTCTGCACCCCGCAGTAGGTTTCGTCGGCCTGAACATAGCCGCCGGTCAGAAGATCGCGCAACATCACATCGACCACCGGAATCAGTAGCTCGCCCACGCGCAGCACCCCGTCGTTCATGGTGGTGAGCGCTACGTCGATACCCAGATCGCGCCACAGGATCGCGCGCTGGCGATAGATCGGGAGACTGTCGCAATACTTGCCTACGAGGAAATCGATGATGACTTCGTCGGAGAAGATCGACTTGGGTGCTATACGCTCAGGCACTGCAGCCGTCGCCACGCCGTGTTCTTCGCAGCTGCAGGCACGCTTCTCGCGCTTGATCACACTTACGAAGTACTCGGTCGGCTTCTTAGACAACACCTCGGTCGTTTCGTATCCAATGACTCTGGTCTCCTTGCCGCACTTGCCGCAGGTGCATTGCTCAGCCGTGCAGGCAATGATCTGCTCGACGCGTTCCAGGTGCGCGGGCAACTCGTTGCGGCCTGGATGATTGCGACGCGCACGCTGTTGCTTCTCCGTAGGCTTGTGGTTCTCTTGTGTATCTCCGGGGCACTCCGGCAGCGGATCGCTGGCGACCTCCCGCTCGATCTCATCGCTCGATACTCCAGGTTCCAGATCGAGCAGTTGAAACTGCAGATCCGATAGCTTCTCGCTGCGCTTGCCGTAACGCGCCACTCGCTCGGCGCGAAGCGCTTCCTTCAGCTGCTGGATGATCGCCTCGGCCACGGAAAGCGCCTGATCCTTTTCCGCGATGATGCGGTCCTTCGTTTCCACCTTCTGCTGTAGCTGCTCCAGCACGGCCGCGACAACCGGATCGAGCTCCGCGGGCAAAGATGATTTGGAAGCCGGATTCATCTGCTCTCCAGCATGCCACATCTTGCAGCCGATAAGTCATCGAATCGCCTGTATTCATGCGACCTTTAGTGATGAATCTGATTCTTCCGCCACAGGTCTGCGGTACCATTTCCGCTTCCTCGTCGCGCTCAGATCTATACCCCCAATCAACAGCGCAAATTCCTCGCGGCTCAGCTGCACGCGACCTCCATCCGAAGTAGGCCAATGCAATCGCCCCTGCTCCATACGCCGCGCGCATACCCACAGACTTGACCCATCGAAAAACAGAATTTTCATCCTGTCCCTTCGTTTGTTGGCGAATAAAAACAGATGACCACTTTGCGGATCCTGCTCGAGTTGGCCGACGACAAGTGCATAGAGGCCATCGAAGCTCAGCCTCATATCCGTCCCGCCGGTAGCCACGTAAATGCGCGTGGCTGCGCCCAGGCCGAGCACAACTACACCTCACCCAGAACGGCAATCAGACGCCGCAACGTTGTCCCATCGAATCCGGCGCTTACACCGATCCGACGACCGCCCGATAGCTCGACAAACAAAGCCGTCTGCCGTGCCTGCGGTGCAGCAGGCCGATCCACTACATCAACAGGAATTAGCGATACCGCTGGCTCCGTGCTCGTACTCCGATCGAACGAGCCACGGCACGCATCCATCCGCTTCGAATATCTCTTCAGCGAGGATAGCGATAACCCATGCTGCCGGCAGTACTCCGTTCGGTTCAGCTCGCTCCGCTCAAACGATGCCACAAGTTCTGCCACCTCTGCGCGGCTCCGCCGGCGACCATTAGGATGCTCTGACTGGGATGACGTCTTGTTCATGCATCCAGTCAACCACGAAATCTACGCCTGCGAAAGTATGGCCTTCCCCGAAGGGATACGGATAAAGTGCTAATTTGTAGTAGCGACCGTAGTATGTAATCCAACCCCGAATGACGGGGTTGAACATACGTGCCAGGTCGTCTATCCACCGATCAATACGACAACGCAACTGCCACCGGCGACTTTCCTCTCGAATTGCTTTCGTTGCGGCGTTGCTTACACCCGGACTGAAGTTGACGAAGAACTTTCCAAAACGATTCTTCGATCTTCTGGCTCGAAAGCTATAGCCAAGAAAATCGAATGATTCATTCTTTGAGTTTCCCCGCCGATCATCATCCTTGCAATAGACGATCTTCGTCTTTTCAGGATGAAGCTGCAGTCCGCATTCCGCAAAGCGCTTCTCAAGCCCCTCTTTGAGAATCTTCGCCTGCGCCTCATTTACGCAGTGGCAAAGAGCGTCGTCGGCGAACCGTTCAAAGGGAATGTCCGGATGATTCCGGGCCATCCACCTATCGAACGTGTAATGAAGAAACAGGTTACTCAACAGGGGTGAAATTACTGAGCCCTGCGGCGTTCCTCTTTCTCGGGGTTCGAGGGTGCCATCTTCCAACTGAACGGGGGCTTTGAGCCACCGCTCAATATAGAGCAACACCCAAGGACAGTCGGTATGCTTTCGCACCGCACGTAGAAGCAGTTCGTGAAAAATCGTATCAAAATAGGATTTTATGTCGAGGTCGAGCACTTAGCATAACGCCAGCAGCGCTCTCGCGCAACTCCAACCGCATCCAATGCCGACTTCCCCGGCCTGTATCCGTACGAGTCGGGATGGAAGTGCTTCTCCAGTTCCGGCTCAAGATACCCCTTGACCACCGCTTGGGCGATTCTATCGGAAACAGTGGGAATTCCTAATGGTCTGAATCCGCCTCCTCGCTTCTCGATGTTCACGCGCTTCACCGGCGGAGGAAAGTAACTGCCAGACGACATTCGGTTCCAGAGCTTGTAGAGATTGTTTGCCAATTCCCTTTCAAACTCCTCGATCGTCTGATCGTCGACTCCGGCTGCACCCCGGTTCGCCTTTACCCGTTTATAGGCATCCCAAACATAAAGCTTTGGAATGCTCCACGACCTTGCTTTATCCAAAGGGCTCCTCCCGTTGCCGGTTGACCATTCGTTAAAGCTGAACGATGTCGCGCCTTCGCTCCAGTCCCGTTACAGAACCTTCATCACTACTACACGCGACTCCGCCCCTGCACCCCGCTTCGGTACTCTGACTCTCACGGGTCGGCCGCTTGAGTCTCTCCCTTGGCATCGGTGTGCAGGTTCCCACGTTCCACACAAGAGCCTGAACCGAGTTCACGCCGCCTTCGTGCCGGACGCCGACTGGGCAGTAAACAGGCACCCTCCAGACTTATCCCAGATTGATGACTACCCCTGGTTCTGACGTCGTCCCTACGCTTTCGACAGGTCATCAGCGGTTCGCTTGCGCTCGTCTCCTCGACCCTCACCTGACAGGATCAAGTCCTGCCTTTTGCCGAAACGCTCACCACCTCGGCCATTGTGCCGAAGCAGCTTTCGGTGGTTTGAACCCACATCCTGTAATGCGAGTTCGAGAGGCCTTCTCCCATCTCTCGTGCAGCACGGCTCGAAGAAGTTTTCTCAGTTCATGAATCCTCCTTCGCGCCTTCGTGGCGCACGATCATCAGCGAATCTTGCATACTGAATCGCGGTATATTTTCCGTAGTGCGTGGTCTCAATCGCCCTCTCCAGCATCCGGTCGACTTCCGTCAGATACAGATTACTGATCAAGGGTGAAATTACCCCGCCCTGCGGGACGCCTTTCTTCCCGGTGGCTTTCAGCATCGTGCTCAACAATTGCATCACATCATCGTCCCGCACCCGTCGCGCCACTTTCTCTAACACCAGCGAATGCTGAACGTTATCGAAATAGGCCCGGAGGTCAAGATCAAGAATGCGTGTCTTGTGTCGCACAATCGCTTCAGCCACCCGGTTGATCGCTTGATGTGCCGTCCGATGAGGCCGGTATCCGTACGATCCCGGTTGGAAGTCAGCCTCGAATATCGGCTCCAGGATGAGCTTGAGAGGCTCCCTGGACTACGCGGTCCCGGATGCAGAGAATCGAGAGTACGCGGACTTTTTGTTCCCCCGTCTTTCGGTATTTCCCGCTTCCGTGCCCGCATGGGTTGATAAAGCACTTGGCATGTGCGCGGTGAAGGGCAAACGATCAGCAAAACACTGGTGTGACAATCACGATCTCAAGGCCTTCCTTGCCCAACTCTAGTCCTAATCATGTGACGTTCAGTTCCGGGAAACCCGCCATTTAGGCCACCTCCCAAGACCGAGCGTCACAGAACTGGGAAGCCAACATAATCTGCATTGGACTAAACCGCTGCGCGGTAATTCACCCAGAACAGCTTGTCGGAGTTAGAGACCTGCGGGCGAGGATGCCGCTGCTTCAAACCGAGAAGTTGCTGGCGGAGAGCCAAGTTCTCAAGCAGCAAGTCGCGGCGAGAGCGAAAAGCGCGGATAAACAGGACAACTATGAGCCTCAGCAGGCACAACATTAAATCAGTATCATACGGGGGCAGACCAAGTCGCGGCGGATCTCCCAACTCTCTGATTTGAATGCCGATCGCTATTTTGGCGAACCACAAGGTCCGAATACTCCGTTGCCAACAATGCCGATTTTCACCTGTCTCCCTCCTGCGTGGATGATGCAAGGGCGTTCACTTGAGGTAGGCAACCGGACCCAAAATCGTCTGGCGCCGTTGAGCGCGATTTCATTCGGGCGAGGAGCGACGCTGCGTCATCCCAGTTCTTCCACCCTGAAGCGCCGATTGCCCCGTTTATCATATGCAAGAAATAGGGCCGCGAAAGGCCTGATTCTCCATTGCAAGAGTAACTCGTATCGATTTGGTAGGAGCACGGCAGTATCCCATTTCTGTCCTTATCGCTTAAACCTCGCATAGGATCAACGATGTAGTTAAAGTTGCCGTCCAGAGTCGAAAATGCGGCGAGTCAAATCGTGCCAAGTATCCAGGAAATCCAAGGACTCGGCATCAA
>Ga0206912_1189_pt1 | contig 14451 bp, 7 predicted proteins | sample Alteio_BWOrgHeat_75_FD_152933 | JGI IMG/M metagenome (GOLD analysis project Ga0206912, IMG submission 152933) | Enriched cells from forest soil in Barre Woods Harvard Forest LTER site, Petersham, Massachusetts, United States -... | ecosystem: Environmental > Terrestrial > Soil > Temperate forest > O... | reverse complement strand
CCCACCAGCCCGCAAACCAGGGCGCAGATCAGGCCTTTGGCGGACTGGTTCAGCCCACGCCCCACCGCCGAGAGCCGCCCGGGTTTCCATCGAGGATAGTTCGGTGATTTCATGGCTTCGGGGGTTCGTGGTTGTTTCCGCGGGAGTTGCGCGGAAGTTCGAGGGTCAGACATTTGCCACCTCCATTTTCTCGTCCAGCATCTCTCTCACTTTCCGGATCAGTGTGCTGGCCGTATAAGGCTTGGGTAGAAAGGACACTCCTTGCTCCAGCACCCCGTCTTTGGCAACGGTGTCATCCGTGTAACCAGAGGTGAACAGGACTTTGATCGCGGGATAACTTGCTTTCAGCCATTCGGCCATGACCTTCCCGCCCATCCGCGGCATGATGACATCCGTGATCACCAGAGCGATCGCTGGCCCTTGATGCTGGCGCGCCACGCGCAACCCCTCCTGGCCGTTGGGGGCGCGGAGTACCGTATAGCCTTGCGCTTCCAATATACCTGCGGACATATGCCGTAGTCCCGGCTCGTCTTCCGCCACCAGCAACGTTTCCGTCCCGCGAGGCAGCGCTCCGGTTTGCCGCGGTACTCGCACCGCCTCCGGCGCCTGCTCCACCCGCGGAAAGTAGATTTGAAAGCTCGTGCCCTTGCCCAGCTCACTGGATACGTCGATGTGGCCTCCCGATTGCTGGACGATGGTCTGGCAGGTCACCAGGCCCAATCCAGTTCCCTTGCCCTTGGGCTTCGTCGTGAAAAAAGCTTCGAACAAATGCGCTTTGACCTCGTCAGTCATCCCGCTTCCCGTGTCCCTGATGCAAAGCATTACATAGTCACCGGGAATGACCCGCGCGTGCGTGCGGGCATCAGTTTCATTGAGCAGGACATTGCGCGTGGTGATGTTGAGTTTCCCTCCCTCGGGCATCGCATCCCGGGCGTTGACCACCAAATTCATCACTACCTGCCCGATGTAGCCGGGATCGGCCTTGATGTGCCCGATTTCCTTCCCCGGAGCGATTGTCATCTCGATATTCTCGTCCAGGAGCCGTCGCAACATTTTGTCCAGGTCCTTGACCACCTCGTTCAGGTCGAGCACCACGGGTTGCACCGTTTCTTTGCGGCTGAAGATGAGCAATTGCCGCGTCAGCCCCGCCGCACGCTCCGACGCGTGTTTGATCTCGTCCGCATACTTGCGCAGTGCACTGTCCGCCGGGAGGGCAAATCCCATCAATTCGCTGTAACCCATGATCACCGCCAGGATGTTGTTGAAGTCATGCGCCACGCCGCTCGCCAGATGCCCAATCACTTCCATTTTCTGCGCCTCGATAAATTGCGCCTCCAGCTTTTTAATGCGGCTGATGTCATGGCTGGCTTTCGTCGCTCCCACGACCTCCCCATCGCGCGCTTCGATCGGTGTAATATCCACCGACACGTGGATGAGCGTTCCGTCTTTCCGTCGCCGCACCGTGTCAAATGACGCGATCGCCTCGCGTTTTCTCACCGTCTCCATGATTCGCAGGTACTCTTTGTATTGACCGGGCGGGAAGAGGACCGAGACGGAGTGCCCGATGATTTCTTCGTCAGAATAACCATACAGCCGCTCGGCGCCTGCGTTCCACCCGATGACGATCCCTTTCGTTGTGGTTGTCACCACGGCCTCCGCCGCGTATTCGACAATTGCGGCGACCCGCGATCGCTCTTTCTCGGCTTCGGTCCGTTCCGTGATGTCGCGCACATTACATTGAATGACCTTGCCGCCCCCTTCTTGATACTCGTTGCTCACAAACTCCACCGCGATCTTGCGACCGTCCCGCGTTTCCAGCGGCAGGTTTTCGTAGCGGACGTACCCTTGCTGTTGCAGTTGCTCGAACTTGGCCTTGTTGGCAAAAATATCCTTGAACGGACCCAGTTCCCAGATCGGCATACCCACCAATTCGGCGTGGGAATATCCCAGCATCTCGATCAGGAACGGGTTCACATCGCTGATTTTGCCCGTGTCGACTTCCAGGATCAGGATGCCGTCCCGCGCCGCTTCGAATAGACGCCGATACCTCAATTCGGATGCCCGGAACGCCTGCCCGTCGCGTGCGCCCGCGCCGCCCGTTGACGTCTTGTTATCGATCCCATTCGACTCCGGATTCGACTTGATCGGACCTTCATCCTGTGGCGCGATGGGCTGTGACGCATCAGCCGGCGGTGGCGGTGGGTTCGGCGGGTCTTGGGAATTCATTGGCGTGGGCAAGTCGCAAGCGATCGGTCCAGCCGGTCATCGCCACGAGTGAGACACCGCCGCGCCGGCGGTGAATTGCCTCCCTGGTCTTTTCGCATCAACGATGACGAGTCTGTATTAATCTGGTGTAACGACCCGGGAGGAGGGCTTCCTCCACTTTCCTCAGGCCATCGCCAGTATCAGTGTGTCCACGTATTTCATCCAATGCTTCTCAGGGCACGCGTCCATAGTTATAAGCTATGCGCAAGCCAGCGCCACCGGCCAGTATCTCTGAAACGCTGCCTTTCCGTGCAAATGCGATAGCCAACGGCTATGAACCGCAGTTTGAGACCCGGCTTTCGAAACACCATCGTCTATCAAAAACGCACAAAGGCTTTCCCGAGACGCGGCGACGCGCTTTGCTGGCGGTCTTTCTTCCCCACTAAGAACTAAGAACTAAGCACTGAGCACTGAACACCCAACCCCTTCAAAAAATGCCCAACCCCTGGACTGGAAAAGGAAACCCCTACACGCGGCAGGAAGTCCGCGATCGCTTGCAAGCCGCGCTCGGGCGCGGGGAACCGATCATCGCCGCCGGCGCGGGCACGGGGATCAGCGCGAAATTCATCGAGCGCGGCGGGGCGGACCTGCTCATCATTTACAATTCGGGCCGCTTCCGCATGAGCGGGCATGGGTCCACTTGCGGGCTCATGGCTTATGACGACGCGAACCAGGTGGCCATGGACATCGGCGAATACGAGGTGCTGCCCGTGGTAGAGGAGATCCCGGTGATCTGCGGGGTGCACGGCACCGATCCGCGCCGGCGCATGTGGCACTGGCTGGGCAAGGTCAAGGACATGGGCTTCAGCGGGGTGAACAATTTTCCCACCCACACCATCGTCGATGGGCAGTTCCGCAAGGTGCTGGAAGAGACGGGCATGAGCGTGCAGAAAGAGATCGAGATGATCGGCCTCGCGCACCGCATGGATCTTTTCACCATCGTGTATGTGGCCACGGCGGACGAGGCCAAGGCGATGGCCGACGTGGGCGCCGACGCGATCATCGCGCATGTGGGCACGACCGTGGGCGGCTCCATCGGCGTGACCGGCGCGGTCTGCTCGATGGATGACGCGGTGCGTCGCACGCAGACGATCATCGAGGGTGCACGCTCGTCGGGCCGGAAGGATATTTTCTTTCTCAGCCACGGTGGCCCCATCGCCACGCCAGACGATGCCGCTTACGTCAACCAGCACACGGATTGCGTCGGTTTCGTCGGCGCGAGTTCCCTGGAGCGGCTGGGCGTGGAAGGCCCGCTGGTGGAGCTCACGCAGCGCTTCAAAAAGATCCCCGCCCCCGCCGCGAAACGGTAGCCGAAGCGGCCGGCGCGGAATGGGTTGTAGCCAGGTTCACTGAACCCGGCAGGGCAACCTCCTCCCAAAAATGGGGCAGATCGCAGTCCTAAGTTACTACATTCGTTACACTTGCGATTTAGATAAAATCTGGAATTAAACACTCTCGGTCCCACTCACGGAGTGCCGGCTACCCGCCCGCTCTCCCCTCCTCCGCAACACAACTTTAACCCAAGGCGGGCTTGACGATTTACTCTGAGCGAAGCACCCTCCTGCCTGTTCATGTCCCGACCCCGATCCCAGAAGAAGCGGCCCGCCATCCTCACGACCTCCGTCGCCGCCTTGCTGACCCTAGGCTTCCTTCTGACTGCCGCCCCGAAGGCAGGCGCTGACGAATACTGGGATGGAACGAACACCGCTGGAGGCCCGCCCACTGGCACGGGCGGATCGGGCACGTGGAACAATGACCCCGCAAATACGAACTGGGTAGGTGCCGGCGGCAACCAACCTTACGACTCCACCGACATAGCCCACTTTGCGACCACTGGCGGGACCGTGACCTTGGGGGACAACATCACCTTCACGGCTTTGAGCTTCGATGTCGATGGCTACACCATCGACCCCAGTCCCAGTGTATTCACTCTCACCCCCAACGCCGGGGCGACGATCACCTCCCAATCGGGCGTGACCGCCACCATCAGCCCGGCTCTCGTCGGCACCGGCTCCATTGCCGTTCAAGGCTCGGGAACGATCAACCTGGGCGGGAGCAGCAGCTTCTCGGGCGGCACGACGCTGACCAGCGGAACGCTCAACGTCAACAATGGCAGCGCCCTCGGCTCAGGAACGTTGGTCATCAATGGTGGAACGATCGGAACCACCCTGAGCGGCGGGGTGTCCTTCGGCAATCCTGTGACCGTCGGCGGTGACTTCTCGGTCGCGACCAACGTCGATACGGGAAGCCCCGGTAACCAAAATCTGGCGTTCACCGGAACCGTCGACTTGGGCGGCGCCACGAGAACGATCACCGGGCTGACCCCAGGCGGGCAGGTTCATTTCAGCAACACGATCAGCGACGGTGGCATCACGTTGGATACGGGGGCGGCCGTGAATACGGATCCCAACACCCCCTACGTCGCCTTCATCTACGATGGCAACACCGCCAATACCTACACCGGCACGACGACGGTCCAGGGACACGCCATCCTCGTTCTCGAGAACTCGGTGACCGATGGCGCGGTCCAGGGAAATGTGGATGTGGAAGGCAACGGCGTCGTCGACTACATCGCCGGGTCGAGCAGCCCGGGGCAGATCGTCAACAGCGCGACCGTCACGGTGAACAGCACCGGCAATACTTTCGGCGGCACTCATTTTGACGGCTTCGAAATGCGCAACGCCAGTGACACCATTGGCACGCTCCAGGGCACGGGAACGGTGGGCCTCGGCTCTGGGACTCTCACTGTCTCGGTGGGAGGCAATTTCAGCGGCACTATCGAGGATGGGGTTTTCGGCACGGGCGGCAACCTCACCCTGAATGCCCCCGGCACGCTGGTCCTCAGCGGACCGAACACTTATACCGGCCTGACCACCATCACCAATGGCACGCTTCAGGCCGGCGCCACCAATACCATTCCCATCACCTCGGCCGTCATCATCGAAGCCGGCGGCATTTTCGATCTCAACAATTTCAGCCAAAGTGTCGGCGAGATCAACGACAGCCTCAACGGCAACGGCGCCGGCACGATCAATCTCGGGGGCACCGCGACCCTCACCACGGGTAACGAAAACATCTCCCAGACGACTTTTTCCGGCATTATCCAAGGCACCGGTAACCTGACCAAAGTCGGCACCGGCACACTCTTCATCGAAGGCAACGCCAACACCTACACCGGCAAAACCACGATCAATGCCGGCGGGATCGTCCTGGACGGGAACCTCGTCAGCCCGGTCACCGTCAACAACACCGGCTTTTTCAACCTCTCGACCACGGGAAACTTGAACCCTGGCGCCGGCACCACTGCGGTCACGGTGAACAACAGCGGCACTTTCAATAACTTCGGCACGCTGACGGTCACCGGGGCCGGCTCCATTGGAACGCGCCTCTCCGGCTCCGGGGCCGTCCTGGAAAACTTCTCTGGCGCGAGCATCACCGCGGAAACCGGCGTCCTCGCCGACACCGGCGGCGCCAGCGTCTTCAACGGCGGCACCATCACCGGCACCGGCCCTGCCGGGATCGCCGTCACCAACACTTCCGGCATCGTCACCGTCATCAACCAAGGCACCATCACCGGCACGACCGCCTCGGTCGACGCCACCGGCAGCACCGGTGGGGTCACCATCGGCGATTTTGGAACGTTCAACGCCCCAGTGAAGCTCGGCACCGGCGTGAACACGGTGATCATCGGCACGCAAATCCACTACACTCCCATCGCCGCCAGTACCGGCAGCAACGATACGCTGCGCCTGGCGGGGGGCGGGGTCGATACCTTGAAGCTGACCGATTTTCCGGGTTACGAGTTTCTGGACAAGGTCGGCGGCGGCATGTGGAACCTGACCGGAACCACCAGTTTCACCAAGGGTACCACGGTCGAAGCCGGCACGCTCAACGTGCAGGGCACGCTCATTAGCAACACGGTCGTCCAGGATCTCGGCACGCTGACCGGCACCGGCACGATCGTCGGCGGCTTGACCAATTTCGGCGCGATCCTTCCCGGCATGCCGATCGGCGGCATTCCTTCCAGCACCACACCCGGCACGCTTTCCGTGAAGGGCAACTACACCCAGAACTCCACCGGCGCACTCATCATCCAGGTCAATGGGACCGGCGCGGGCCAATACTCCCAGCTGGCCATCAGCGGCCACGCTCAACTGGACGGACGCCTCGTTCTGCAAAAAGACGGCGGCGGCACGATCAAGCTCAAGATGGGCCAGAAGCTGACTTTCCTCACCGCCGGGGGCGGCGTGAGCGGAACATTTTCGGAGGTGGTCAACCCCTTTGCCGGCGGCACTATCGTCGTCAGCAAACTGGTCTACGGGCCAAACTCCGTGGCCCTCGAAGGCACCCAGGGATCCTTCACGTCGATCGATAGCCAGGTCCATCTCACTTACAATCAGAACTCCGTGGCCCGGATGCTCGACGGTGCGGCGAACGACAAGCGCGCCGCCAAGCTGATGACCTTCCTCGACAATCGGCAGATCAAGCAGTTGCCCGACGATTTCGACCACATCGCGCCCGAGGAAATGGCCTCGATCTACCGCCTCGGAGTTTCACTCGCCGATGTGCAGACCCGTAACATCCAGCTCCGCACCGCTGATCTCCGTGCCGGCGCCAGCGGCTTCAGCACCTCGGGATTCCAGACCTCGGGCGGCCCCAACTATAGCGGCGGCCTCGCCGGCCCCAATGGCAACGATGGCAAGACCGGCAATGCGCAGGCTGCCGACCGGCGCTGGGGCACCTTCATCCGGGGCGATGGTGACTTCGCGCACGTGGGCGCCTCCGCCAATTCCAGCAGTTACGAGCTCAACACTGGCGGCGTCACTGTCGGCGCGGACTACAAGCTCACGCCCGAGATCGCCGTTGGCATGACCGTCGGCTACACCGGCACGAATGCGAATCTCACCGACGACGGCCGGCTCCTCGTCAATGGCGGCAAGGTCGGCGTCTACGGCACCTACTACACGGGCAAGGGGTTTTATACCGATGCGGCGGTCACCACCGGCACCAGCAATTACTCCACGAAGCGCAGTTCGCTGGATGGCGACGCCTTCGGCAGCACGCAAGGCAACGAAGTCGATGTGCTCGCGGATGCCGGTTACGACTGGCGTCTGGACGCCCTCACCATCGGCCCCAGCGCCTCGTTCCAATACACCTACGTGGGCATCAATGGCTTTACCGAGCGCGGCTCGCTCACCCCGTTGCGCTACGTCGGGCAGCATCAATCCTCGATTCGCTCCACCTTCGGGTTGCGCATGGCCTACGATTGGAAAGTCGGCAACATCATCGTCCGCCCCGAAGGCCAGCTCGCCTGGCAGCACGAATTCGGCGACCGCAGCGACTCGATCGAATCCGCCCTTGCCTCCGGCGCCGGCGATATGTTCTCTGTGGCCGACACCGAGCTCGGCCGCGACAGCCTGCTCTTCGGCGCCGGCGTTGCCGTCCTCTGGAACACGCGCACGTCCACCTACCTCTACTACGACACGGACCTCCTGAAGAAGGAATACAACTCGCAGAGCGTCACCGGCGGCCTGCGGATGAATTTCTAGGCTCGGAGGAGCGGAGCGGGCGGGCCGCACAAACCGCGGCCCATCTTTATTGATCGCCAGGATTTCGTGCGATCATTTGCTTGCGCGTCTCGCGTTTGGCTCGTTCGATCATCGGCGTATGAAAGTCCCCTTCCCCCTCGCCGCCGCCTTGTTCCTCAGCGCCCTCGTGGCGCGCTCCGAAGTCGTCGAATCCGACATCGTCATCTTTGGCGGCACCTCCGGGGGGGTCGCCGCCGCCGTGCAGGCGCGGCGCATGGGCAAGACCGCGGTCATCGCCGAGTGGTCGCAACATCTCGGCGGACTCACCACCGGCGGGCTCGGCGCGACCGACATCGGCAACAAGGGCGCCATCGGCGGCATCGCCCGCGAGTTCTACGAGCAGATCGCCACCCATTACGAAAAGCCCGAGTCATGGACCTGGCAGAAGCGCGAGGCACAGGACGTGAAGCACGAGAAATCCACCGACCCCCTGGTGGCCAAGACCGGCCGGGAAACGAAGTGGACCTTCGAGCCCCATGTCGCCATGGACATCTACAAAAAGTGGCTCGCCGATGCCGGGGTGAAAGTCTACCTCGGAGAAAAACTCCAGGGCGTGAAGATGGACGGCGCGCGCATCGTGGAATTCACCACCGAGGGCGGCCGCACTTATCGCGGCAAAATCTTCATCGACGCCAGCTACGAAGGCGATCTTATGGCCAAGGCGGGCGTGAGCTATCACGTGGGCCGCGAAGCCAATGCCGAGTTCGGCGAGACGCTCAACGGCTTCCGCGAGAAAACTCCGCAACACCAATTCCACGTCGCCGTCGATCCCTACCTCACTCCCGGCGATCCCAAGAGTGGCCTCATCCCCTTCATCCAGGCCGGCACGGATGAAAAACCCGGCGACGGCGACAAGTGCGTGCAGGCTTACAATTTCCGCCTGTGCATGACGCGCACCGCGGAAAACCTCGTCCCGTGGACAGAGCTCAAGCCGGCGAATTACGACGAGAAACAATTTGAGCTCCTCGCCCGATACATCGAGGCAGCGGAGAAAGCCGGCAAGCCCCTCACTGGCATTTTCATGGGCCCGACACCCATGCCCAACGACAAGACCGACACGAATAACGGCGGCGGCTTCAGCACCGACTTCATCGGCGAAAACTTCGCCTATCCCGACGCCGACTACCCCACCCGCGAACGCATCATCCGTGAGCACGCCGACTACATCAAAGGCATGCTTTACTTCCTTTCCACCAGCACCCGCGTGCCACAGAACATCCGCGACACGATCAACAAGTGGGGCATGGCCAAAGATGAGTTCGCCGACAACGGCCACTTTCCCACCCAGCTCTACGTCCGCGAAGCCCGTCGCATGATGTCCGACTACGTCATGACGGAGGCCGACTGCCGCTGGCAGCGCAAGGCCGAGGACCCGGTGGCCATGGGCGCTTACAACATGGACTCGCACAATTGCCAGCGGCTCGTCCAAGGCGGCGTCGTGCGCAACGAAGGCGACGTGGAAGTCGGCGTGACCGGGCCGTACCCGGTCTCGTATCGCAGCATCGTCCCGAAAGCCGGGCAGGCCGAAAACCTCCTCGTGCCCGTCTGCCTCTCCGCCACCCACATCGCCTACGGCAGCATCCGCATGGAACCCGTTTTCATGATCCTCGGCCAGAGCGCCGCCACCGCTGCCAGCCTCGCCATCGACGCCAAGGTGGCCGTGCAGAAAGTCGACTACGCCACCTTGAAAGCCCGCCTCCTTCAGGACAGCCAGGTCCTCGAGTGGAGCGGCCCCGCTCACCATCCAGCCGTTCCCCCGCCGAAGCTTGACGGCATCGTCCTCGACGACACCGACGCGCACAAGACCGGCGAATGGATCGCCGGCTCGATTGGAGGCTCCCAACACATCGGCGACGGCTACATCCACGATCACAACGAGAACAAAGGCCAGCTCACCGCCCGATGGACGCCGGACATTCCCGTGGCGGGCACCTACGAGATCATCTTTCATTTCCCTCCCAACGCAAACCGCGCCAGGAACATCCCCGTGACCGTGTCCATCTACGGCAAAGATACGGATGTGATCCACGTCAACGAACAGGAAAAGAGCGGCCAGCAATCGCTTGGACGGTTTCAGCTCCCCGTCGGAAGAAACACCACCATCACCGTCACCAACAAAGGCACCGATGGCTATGTCGTCGTCGACGGCGTGCAGCTTTTGAAAGTGGAGCGCTAAGAGACCGTGAAATAGTGACCGATCTCCCTCGTGTCATCCTGAGCGGGGTGTAACGGAGTCGAAGGATCCCGTCGCTCTACCAAAGATCATCGCTGGTTGTTCGGCGGGATCCTTCGACTTCGCTCAGGATGACACCGCGAGGGGGACGCGAATTATTTCGCAGCGTCTTACTCCTTCGCCTTCTTCCCGTCCTCGCCCACGCGTTTGAAGAGCACCTGCCCCACCCGCCGGCCATCGGCCTGCGTCACGGTCACCTCGTAATCCTCGATGCGCACGTGCTCACCTTGCTTGGGCATGTGTCCCAGCAAATGCGTCACGTAGCCGCCGATCGTGCTCACGTCCGGACTCTCCAGTTCCAGCCCCGCGAGATCGTGCAGCTCGTAGAGCCCGATGGAACCCTCCACGGTAAACTCATTCGCATTCAGCCGGCGGAACTCGGGGTTCTCCGCGTCGAACTCATCCTGGATTTCGCCGACCAGCTCCTCGATCACGTTATCCAGCGTCACGATCCCCGTCGTCCCGCCGTACTCGTCGACCACCAGCGCGAGATGCGCATGCTTGCTCAGGAAAAAGGTCAGCAGCTTTTCCAGCGACATCATTTCCGGCACCGGAAACAGGTCGCGCTTGATCGTGTGCAGGTCCGGCTGCGGCGCGCGCAGCAGCTTGAGGATGTCCTTGATGTGGACCAGGCCAATCGTGTGGTCGAGATGCCCCTCGCACAGCGGAAAGCGCGTGTGCCGCGAATCGAGCGCCCGCTGGATATTTTCCTCAAACGTGTCCTCCGTGTTCAGGAACACCACCTTGCCCCGCGGCGTGGTGATGTCGCGCACCACCCGGTCGCGCATGTCGAGGGCGTTGATCAGGATTTCCTTGCCGATCGTCGTCACGCTTTCCTGCTCGGCATTCTGCCCCAGGATGACGCGCAACTCCTCCTCGCTATGGGCGAGTTCGCTCTCCGTCGCGGGGGTGATGCGCAGCCAGCGGCGCAGCACGATGCTCGAGCCCTGGTTGAGCAGCCAGATCGCCGGACGGAAAAGATTGAAGAAAAAATCCAGCGGCCGCACCAGCGTCAGTGCGAGCCGCAGCGGATCGCGGATGGCGATGTACTTGGGCGCGAGTTCGCCAAAGAGAATGTGGATGAAGGTGATCAGGGCGAAGCCCAGGCCCACCGCACAGCCATCGATCACGTGCGGCGAGGCGATACCGAGCCGGTAAAACGCCGGCTGGAGCAACCGCGAGAAATAATCCTCACCCAGCCAGCCCAGCGCCAGGCTGGCCAGCGTCACCCCGAATTGCGTCGCCGAAAGATAGGCGTCGAGATGCCCCAGAATGTGCCGGATGCGCGCAGCCTTCGCGTTGCCTTCCTCGATCAGCGGGTCGAGCTGGCTGGTGCGCACCTTGACCAGCGCAAATTCCGTGGCCACAAAAAAGCCGTTGAGCAGCACGATGGTGAAGATGCCGAGCAGCTTGCCGGCGATGACCTCCGGCCCGTCCCATTCGGTGGCGATGGCTCCGGCGTTGGCAAGGATAGCGGGAGTCATGGAAAAAGAAACGAGCCGCCGGCGGCAGCCGGCGGCTCGAAAGAGAGTCGTGAAATGCGGCTTACCAGCTCGACTTCGTCACCCCGGGGATGAGCCCGTTCGAAGCGAGTTCGCGGAAGGTGATACGCGAGAGCTTGAAGCGGCCGATGTAGCCACGCTTGCGCCCCGTGGCCTGGCAGCGGCGGCTCAGGCGCGCCGGGCTGGCATTGCGCGGGAGTTGGGACAGACCGACGTAGTCACCCTTCGCCTTCAATTCGGCGCGCAGGGCGGCATACTTCGCGACAGTCGCGGATTTGCGTTTTTCTCGTTCGAGCCAGCAGGTTTTAGCCATAAGTAAATTGGGAGCGCGGAAGATAGCGGGGTGTCCGCAGAATGCAAACACTTTTTGCTCTGGGAATTTACCCCGCCACACGGTTCAACCTCAGAGTATCCCCTCTCCGCATGCCTGCAATCACCATCGAACAAGCGCTCCAGATGGCCATTGCCCACCAACAGGCCGGGCGCCTCGCCGAAGCGGAGGAGGCCTGCCGGCGCATCCTGGCCGTCCAGCCGGGCTCCCTCCGCACCACTGTCCTCCTCGGTAATACCCTGTCGGACCTGGCCCGCTGGCCCGAAGCCGTTGCCGCCTTTCAGCGGGCCCTGCAAATCGCCCCGGACCGGCCCGAAATCCCCTTCAACCTCGGCAATACCTACGCGAGGGCCGGCGATGCGGACAAGGCAATCGCCTCCTACCAGCAGGCTCTCGCGCTGAGTCCGGAATTCCGCAAAGCCCACACCAATCTCGGCAATGTCCTTATGGAGTGCGACCGGCTGGAGGAGGCAATATCGCATTTCCGGCGGGCGCTCGCCCTCCAGCCCGATGGCCCCGAAATGCACTACAATCTCGGCGTCGCCCTCTCCCGATCCGCTCAATGGGACGAGACCATCGCCCGCTTTCAACGCGCCATCGACCTGAAGCCGGACTACGCCGACCCCCACTGGGCGCTCGCGCCCGTCCTGCTCCGACTCGGCCGCCACGAGGAAGGCTGGCGCATCCTTACCCGGCACGGCCAATGCCCCGAGCCTGCAGTCCCCCAGCGCGACTTCGCTGCACCAAAATGGGATGGATCACCCGCGGAGGGACAGACGATCCTCATCCACGAGGAACAAGGCCATGGCGACGCCATCCAGTTCCTGCGCTACGTCCCATTCATCCGCGCGCGCGCCCGCGCCGGCCGCGTCATCGTGGAATGTCCGGCACCCTTGAAGCGGCTCGTTCGGCAGAGCGGCAGCTTCGGTGCGGAGATCGTCGACCGGGATGCACCCGCAACCCCGTTGCCCTCATTCGATCGCCACATTCCATTTCTCGATCTGCCATCTGCCCTCGGGCAATGGGAACCGCTCCCCATGGTCGAGCCCTACTTGCAGGCCGACTCCACCTCCCGCGCTCTTTGGCGCGAGAAGCTCGGCATTCGCTCGCACCTGCGCGTCGGCCTGTCCTGGGCAGGCAACCCGCGGCACCGCAACGATCGCCACCGCTCCATGCCTCCCGAAAGACTGCTTCCCCTCCTCCACCTCCCGGGAATCACTTACTACACTCTGCAAATCAAGCCCTCCACCGGCCAACCGCGGTCCCTCATGGAAGTCGGCCTCATCGACCTCACCGGGGACATCACCGATTTCGCCGACAGCGCCGCTCTCCTCGCTGAACTCGATCTCGTCATCACCGTGGACACCGCCGTCGCCCATCTCGGCGGCGCCCTCGGCCGCCCCGTCTGGACCCTGCTCCCTTTCGTCCCCGATTGGCGCTGGGGCCTCGAACGCGAAGACACTCCATGGTATCCCACCATGCGCCTCTTCCGCCAGCCCGCCCCCGGCGATTGGGATTCGGTCATCCACCGCGTCGTCGCGGAACTCTCCAAGCTGACTGCGCAGCGCGCGTAGGCTTTATCTCTGCACGCGCCCGCCCCCCGCTCCCGCCGCCAGCGCCTCGACCTCCGCCAGGCTCACCATGTTGTAATCCCCGGGAATCGTATGTTTGAGCGTGCTCGCCGCCACCGCGAAATCCACCGCGTGCTGCGGCGCATCTCCCCGCAGCAACGCAAAGATCAACGCCCCGGTAAAGCTATCGCCCGCCCCCACGCGATCCACGATCGAGATCTCGTGGCGGGTGGAGAAGTAAGACTGGCCTTCGAGATAAAGCATCGCACCCCAGCTGGTCGCGTCCGCCTTCGTGCCATGCCGTTGGGTCAAGGCCACGGTTTCAAATCCAAACCGCTCGCAAAGCCGCCGCGCCGTTTCCGTCCCGCGCGGTCCGCCTTCCCCGGGCACGTCGATGCCGAAGACCGTCTGCGCCTCTTCGACACTCGTCACGCAAAGATGCACCCCCTTCATCAGCGGCGAAAGCGTGGCGCCGGCCGTCGCCGGGTCCCGCCACAGCTTCCCGCGATAGTTAAGATCGAAACTTACCGCCAATCCCAGCCGTCGTGCCGCCGCGATCGCTTCCTTGGTCACCTTCGTTGCGGCCGGCGATAGCGCCGGCGTAATCCCCGACCAGTGAAACCACTTCGCGCCGGCAAAGATCTGATTCCAATCGAACGCCTCCGGCGGCGCTTCCGCGATGGCGCTGTGGGCGCGGTCGTAGATGATCTTCCCCGGCCGCTGGCTCGCCCCGTGTTCCAGAAAATAGACGCCCATCCGGTCTCCCCCGCGAGCGATCCCCCCCGTGTCCACCCCCAGACCGCGCAATTCATTGATCACCCGCTGCGCCAGGTCATTCGCCGGCAGCCGCGTCACGAAACCCGCGCTGCCGCCGAGTTGGGCCAGCATCACCGCCACATTCGCCTCCGCTCCACCAAAAGTGATTTCAAAATGGGGCGTCTGCGTCAGGCGCAGGTGGCCG
>Ga0206912_1188_pt1 | contig 14466 bp, 19 predicted proteins | sample Alteio_BWOrgHeat_75_FD_152933 | JGI IMG/M metagenome (GOLD analysis project Ga0206912, IMG submission 152933) | Enriched cells from forest soil in Barre Woods Harvard Forest LTER site, Petersham, Massachusetts, United States -... | ecosystem: Environmental > Terrestrial > Soil > Temperate forest >... | reverse complement strand
CCAAGTTTCCAAACGCGATAGCCTGGATTTCCACGGCAAAGAGTTGACCTAAGAATTTTGGGCAGAGCGGCCCCGTGGATTTATAAGGCAAGACTTGAAGGAGCCTACATAGACGCTGTCTGTCCGTCGCAGGCCCCGGATTGCGCTCATTCAAAGTTGCTTATACGTAACGGTATTTTGATCGATAGATATATACATCGTCTTATGTCATACCATAGTTTTGACGGTCTTCGGTGAGGTCCACGGTTTGGCGCATAAACACCGCTCTATTACACAACTTGGTTCGCTATATGAGTCAATAAGCGCGATTTTTTGTGTTTAAGGATTTAGCATGTAGTACTGTAGTTTAATGTCTAACGGAATACCAAAAGACATAAGCGAATGCCGCAGCTTCTTCCTCCAGCCGCGCACCCCCAAACAGCGTATCTATGAGGCCCTTCGCGCCTTCTTTGTCGAGGGCTTGCCTTCCCGTGAAGTAGCTCGCGCCTTTGGCTATTCCGTCGGCTCCTTCCAGGTCCTTTGCCATCACTTCCGCCGTGACCCGAATCCCACCTTCTTTGTTTCCCCCAGCCATGGTCCCCGCTCCCAACCCAAAAAGTCGGCGGCCCGCGAACTGATCATCCGCTTACGTAAACAGAATCTCTCCATCTATGAGATCAGCCTGGCCCTCAAAGAACAGAATCACCCTCTCAGCCCAACTGCCGTAGGTGAGGTCCTGAAAGAGGAGGGCTTTGCTCCCTTGCCGCGACGCCGCGATGAGGAGCGTCCCAACTATCCTCGCCCCAGTATCGAGGCGCTTGCCGACCTCGCTCATTTCTCTCTCGCCCCCCGCCAGTTCACGACCACCTGCGGTGGACTGTTCCTGTTCATCCCCGATATGGTTCGCTTGGCCCTCGACCAATTGGCTCCGGAGGCTCATCTGCCCGGATCCAAGATGATTCCCGCCACCCATGCCCTGCGTGCCTGTTTGGCTCTGAAACTATGGTCTATCGAGCGCAAAAGCCATGCCATGGCCCTGAGTGCCGATGAAGGCTTGGCGCTGTTTTCCGGACTCAATGCCTTCCCCAAAAAGAGTTACCTCTCGGAGTATTCCTCGCGCGTCCATCACGCCCAGACCACCCAACTGCTGGCGGCTTGGCACGACCACATGCACGGTGAGCAACTGTTCCCCGCCCAGTCCTTCAACCTCGATTTCCACTCCGTCCCGTTCTATGGCGAAGACCCCATGGTGGAGAGGCATTTCGTCTCCATGCGCAGTCGGCGTCAGCCCAGCGTGCTGACCTTCCTGGCCCAGGATGCCGACGGAAGAGCCTTCTGCTACTCCAATGCCGATCTGCGCAAGGGCGAAGAGGCAGAAGAGATTTTCCAGTTTCTTTCCTTCTGCAAGGACAGTCACGGAAACTACCCCCAGGAACTGGTCTTCGACTCACGCTTGACCACCTATCCCAATCTGGTTCGCCTGGACGAGATGAACATCGGCTTTATCACCCTGCGCCGCCGATCCCACAGCTTATTGAAGGAAATTGCGTCCTTGCCGCGCTCCGCCTGGCGGGTGGTGGAACTGGATGTCCCGACGCGCAAATATCGAACCCCGAAAGTCTACGAGCAAAACGTTCGATTGGCTAACCATACCTTCCGCCAGTTGTTTATTCAGGACCTGGGCCACGAAGACCCCACCATCTTGCTCACCAACCAGTCGCGTGTCTCCGCCAAACGGCTCATCACTCGCTACGCCCAGCGCATGCTCATTGAAAATGCGCTCTCCGATGCGGTGCGCTTTTTCCATATGGATGCACTTTCCTCAGCGGTTGGTCTCAAGGTCGACTTTGATATGGCACTGATGGTGATTGCCAGCGGTCTGTATCGGCTCCTGGCTCAAAGAATGCGGGGCTACTCCAATGCTCAAGCCCGACAGATCTTTCGCGACATCGTAGATATGCCAGCCGACGTGAAAATCACCGGCAAAGAAGTCCACATCAGCTTTCACCGCCGAGCTCACCTCCCCATCATCCTCGCCTCCAACCTGATCAACAATCCCGTCAAGGTTCCATGGTGGAACGGACTCCCCCTGCGCCTCACCACCTACCAAGGATGAGAAAAATCGGCCTCCCGCTTAGGTCAATTCTTTGCCGTGGAAATCCAGGCTAGCATCTGCGCCGTGACATGGATCATCACTCCGCTTCCCGCCAGGCGCGAAGCAGGCTTGCCCAATCAGGTCCAGAGCTATTCTTCCAGTGAATGCGCATCTTGCCTCCAGCCGAGGACTCGAACTCGATCACGCAATCCACCATCGACGCTGGATGCGCAGCGACCAGTTCAACGAATGCCGGCTTGGCCGCCTTCTTTTGCGAATCCGGAACTCCGTCGAGCCGCTTCTTCAGCCCCACATAGTCCAACCGGAGCGGATGGGCAACCGAATACAGACCGTATTGCCGGGCCAGCTCCACGGCAGCCTGCCAAAGCGTCTCCGGCAACTTCCTCCGATGCGGCTGCGTGCTGCGAAACTCATCTAACTGCCGTTGCAACTGCTCGATTGGACCAGGAATGGGCAATGCGATTTTGCTATTCAAATCAGCCGACCTCGACGGCTGATTGAACTTAGCAAGGCAATCTAAATCCCGTCACGCACCCTTGCCGAAAAGTCACGGGACTTGCACCCCTACAACATGCCGGTTTATCCCGGCGCACGAAGGGTGGGCGGTCATCCGCCCACAGCGGCCAGACATCAGCTGGTTTGTCACGTTGGCACACAAGCCGAGCGAATTGAACGTCGTCGGAGAAAGATGAACAGCGAGACGCCACAGATTCCGCATGGGCAAAACGCAGCAGGACCGATGATCCTGTAACCGCTCTCAGCGAAGTCGCCGAGTGCGCTTTTGTCTGGATCGAGAGGATCGTAATACACGAGCACCTGCTGGCCGATCTTGTATTCACTCGTCTCGGGAATTGCCCAGCCTGAGTGAACCTTCCCGTTCACCACGAATTGATAGCCATAACGGTCGTGGTTAGGAGGGTCGTGCGAAATGATCTGGCCACGAGTAGTTTGCTCTCTGGCAGCCTTGATTTGATCCACTCGGAATCCATAGACCATGAAACCGACGCCCAGCACCCATGGCAGCATGATAAGCAAATTCCACCACGATGGGTTGCCCCAAGTTCGCCCCAGTCGCGCTCCAAACGATGAGTCAAGATTCATATTCGGGAAACTCGCAAACAGTGAGAACTATCATAGCGGTAGTGTGGTGGCCTCCTCTACCCCAACGGTGATCTGGATCACGGTTAGGTCAGAATCGCCGTGACTCGCTCGGAACCCGATTGCAGATCTTATTGATGCCGGTCTGCGTCTTCCTTCAATTGCCTCTGCATTCTCCTGATGGATTGGATCATCATGGTCTGGAATAACAGGTTCATCGTAACGCCGACGAGTCTTGGTGGCCATGGCGCACCTTGCGTCTCCCAGAGGCCGTAGACCAAGATGAACGCGAAGAACGCGACTCCAAGTTGCAACCTCCGGATTCTTTTGCGGAACTTCTCGCGTGTTGCGTCGTTTGTAGTTTCGGTACTCTTGCCAGACTAGGCTTGGAACCTCGCCCTTGCGTGCCGCAAGATGACGAAGACTGTGATCGCGACGCACCCGATGTACCCCATCATCACCAAGCCGAGTGCTCGGGGAGAGATAAGCCCATTGCCGAACGCAAGAGCAGCCGGGATGAGGACGAGCACACCACCAGACACAAGTAAGAGAAAGCGCCTGCCGATGTACTTTTCGGCGGCAAAATAGCCAGTGATTTTACTCATTGCCGAGTGGCCCCATACGAAGGACTTTTAAAGGGTTAACTTGCATTCATGCTACACGGCAGGCTTGGTTCTGGGCGTGTCGTGGGCGATCCTTCCCCAACCCGGCTCCGGGTGCGATCCGCCCGGCATTCTGGAGAATCGTTGGTCGCGCAGAATTCATCAAACACGCAAACTGCGGAGGCTGATACATGGCGGCGTTTTGTGGATGCTGCGGAGCCGAGATTACATCAAAGAAGTCTGAATCGTGCCCTGCATGCGGGGCTCCCACCCACGGGACGCTGCGAGCAGATCCGCTTCTGGCGATAGATATTAAGAGGGGGACATCACAAAACAAAGAGTCGGAATGCGCGTGTGATGTAGAAAATAGTTGAGAAACCCCAACTCGACGGTCGGCTGCGACTGGAACCACGTTTTAATATGATCGCGTTGTGTTCACCGCAGCGCTGCATGGCTCCTCTGTCCTGCACGGTTCGTGGACCACCCGGTATTGCCTTGGCTGGCCACCCATAATGTAGATCTGCCCCGTGTGCTTGGTGCGGCTCCGCAATTTTTCAATCGCGTGCCGTTCTGCCAGCTGCGACTGCGCTATTGCGCGGGAGGAAGCATGAAGCTTGTGGCTATGACTTATGGCAGCGAGGGAGATACTCGGCCAATAGCTGCGCTCTGTCGTGCACTGATGGATGCTGGTCACGAAGTAATCTTGCTGGCCGATGGGGGAACATTGGGTAGTGCCCGCAGTCTCAGTGTCCCGCACGCGGCGCTGGCGGGCAATTTTCGCGAAGTAATGCAATCAAGCAGTGTTCATTCATCGACTGTCCCCGCCAAGAACACCTTGAATGCTACCGCGAAGATACTCACACGCCTCGCCCGCGAGAACTCAGAGGCGTGGATGCGCCAGGTTCTCGATGCTGCGGCGGGAGCCGATGGGTTGATCGTTTCCGGTTTGGTGGCGTACATCGGATTCTCGGCGGCGGAAAAGTTCGGCGTTCCCGCCGTTGGCGCGGCGATGATTCCGCTAACCGCGACCTCTGCCTTTCCATCGCCCCTCCTGCCACCGGGGTCGATGCCACAGTGGCTCAACCGTTTCAGCTATCGTCTGTTCGACGAAGTCCTGTGGCTCGCTTTCCGCAAGGCCACCAACGCTGCGCGGGCGAAGGTAGGTTTGACACGCGGGCGCAATAACTGGTCTGGTCATCCCATACTTTATGGAATCTCGCCGACGCTGTTGCCGAAGCCGGCCGATTGGCCGGACAACGCCCGGATGTGCGGGCAGTGGCTGTGCCCGGTGCGCGAGTTCGATGCCCCTCGATCGCTGCGAGACTTTCTTTCTGCGGGCGATGCTCCGATCTATGTGGGATTCGGCAGCATGGCGGGTTTCGACCAGCGCGCTCTACTCGATATCGTGGTTGCCGCCGTAGCCGGCCGACGAACCCTCTTCTATCCAGGCTGGAGCGGCGCAGATTCGCTGACCTTGCCAGCGAATTTCTGCGTCATAGGCGACACCCCGCACGACTGGCTTTTCCCTCGCACGTCTCTGGTCATTCATCACGGCGGGTCGGGGACCACGCATTCTGCAGCACGTGCGGGAGTGCCTTCGGTCGTTCTTCCTTTTGCCGCAGATCAGTTCTTCTGGGCCGAGCAGTTACGCGAGCGAGGCATAGCGCCCGCTACTCCCAGCGTTCAGCGTGTCACGGCTGCCACCTTGTCTCGTGCGATCGCCGCTGCTCAAACGTCGGAGATGCGCGAGCGAGCTTCAGCAATCGGCGCAAAGATGCGCTCGGAAGACGGCCTGGCAGAGGCCGTCAAGAGAGTTCACTCCCTGCTGGCGCGGTAACTTCCGAACCGTCAACCATTGTCTGCAACCCAAGTCGCGTTCCAGTTCCCACCGGTTGATTCTCAAGGTTCCGGGTGGATCCAGGCCGAGGTGGACATGAACGTGGTGATGACCGCCGACGGCGGCCTTATCGAAACCCAGGCCACGGCCGAAAAGGGCTCCTTTTCTCGTTCTGGATTGATTGAATTGATCGATCTGGCCGAACAGGGCCTCGAGAAAATCTTCGCCGCCCAGCGGGCGCTGCTGAGAACGTAGAAAGTACCCAGCCTCAAAAAGACGTAACTTCCGGGCTAGCGGTGACATGCCCCGAACTCCTCACGTCGCCGCTATTCGTTGGCAGCGTGTTAACCTGTTCGAAACCCGATGCGTATCTTTCCCTTGATTTGTCTCGCCATTATCCCAGTATCGACCGTTTCTGCTCAAACCCCTTCCGGCCCGATGTTCAAACTGCCCGAGGACCCAGCAGGCATGCTGTCTACCGCGCTACCCCTGTACGATTTCGGCGGCGCGACTATGAAGCCGTGGCATATCAAGGGCACCTATCAGCTTTACGACGAATCTTGGTGCTCCAGCACAACAAGGAAATTACGAGTATTGGCGCGAATCGCCGAACGTATATCGGTCCAGCTGGAACCGAACTGACGCGACCCGGACGGAGTGGCATACCATCGATGGAAAGACGGTCTACAAGGCGACGGGCGACCGGCTTTCATATTTCGAACACAAACTCGAAACACTCTTGTTCTCACCCGTACCGGATCCGGCAAAATTGGACCCATTGGGAGTTGACCTTAAGAAAGAACAGCTCGAAATAGGCAAGATCAAGCTTCCTTGTGCACAGATCAAAGCTCGTATGCGATCGAATGGCACGACACCGATATTGCTCGGTGTGCCGCAAGGAGACTATTGCTTCGATCCGAAGTTGTCCGTGCTTCGGATAGAGCACCTATTCAACTCTGTTTACGTGGAGTTCAACAAGCTGGCAAGAATACAGAACCGAATCCTTGCACAAGAGATCACTATAACGGCTGGCTCACATAATCTACTGGTGTTCAACGTGGCCATGGCGGAGGAACTCCCGAGCGGGGACACATCCCTGAGTCCGCCAGCGGATGCCATGCCCGTCGCAACGGAGGAAAACCCCTCATCGCCGAGTGCGGGGCTGCTCCTTGATAAGGTGCCGCCGGTTTACCCGCCCGCTGCCAAAGCATCCCACGTTAGCGGGGTAGTCGTCTTGGACACCATGATCGGGAAGGATGGGCGACCAAAGGATATCCGCGTCCTGAATACGCCCTCGCCCTTGCTGACGTTGTCTTCTAAAGACGCTGTGGCGCGGTGGCGGTATGCGCCCTTCATTGTGGACGGACGGCCTGAAGAAGTGAACACGATCATCAACGTGGTTTTCTCTCTTGGATACTGACGCATGCCGTATTCGAACGGCAGGGATTTCCCGGTTCCGAGAGTTCCGGTCGAGTAGTGGGCTACTCGGAGCTTTGCCAGCCCTTCGCCTTCCTGACGGCTTGGCAGCAGCCTCCTAACCCGGTTAGGAAAGAGTGGGCGGTAATAGGACAATGAAGTCAGGGTGCAGAATAGAGAATCCCGTATGCGCCTCTGTGTCACCTTGGCGATGATAACGGCTGGTTGCTGTGATTGAAGGGATTCCACGCACGTTCGCGCTGGAGTTGGATTGCACCGTAAGTGCAAATCAACGCGCAAACGGCCAACAAGATTAACCGTCTACGCATTGTCATCGGGACATCCTCGTCCCGCCCCTCCTCAGTCAGAAATTCGCTGTTACTCCAAGAGAATTTCTTGGCGCGAAGGACGCTGATCACGCCGACAATGCCCCCGATAAAGAAGACCCAATTACCTGAAATCGGCAGATCGCCCACAGAGTTCCCCTCACGGATCAATTAACTCATTTTAGAAGCATTTCGGCAGTCCGGCGCAGGCTCCGGGCGAGTGGTGGCCTACTCTTCCTTTTCCATCCTTTCGCCTTGGCAGGGGGCACATCTAAATCCGGAATGGGGCTGGCGGTGTTTCAAAAACACCATGACCTAGTCTCCCCGTTGCCTTCGACCTTGACTGTCAGGTCGCTGGGCCCGAACCAGGCGTTTTTGCGCCTGCAGGAGCTTCCGCTCGGCACGGCGGAAGCGCTGGCGTTGGGCTCGGTCAGAAGCACAGTCGATTGACATGCCGACACAAGTCTGCGGTTTCAGAATATCGTGTATAAATGCCCATCTGCCTAACCGTGTTCGCCGATGCTTCCTTTGATCATAGGAGCGGCATCGCGGCGTTCGCTGGCTGGTTTAGGGCAGCGGGAAGTGTTCACAAGATATCCAAGGCGTCGGAGCGTCGCTTCGCGTCGAGCAACGAAGCTGAGTTGGTCGCGCTCTGTGCCACGGTACTTGTTGCTTTGCGTCGTCAGCGATTTTTCAGTGATGGCGATTTTGTAGTGGCAAAATCCGACTGTACTTACGCCGTAGAACATCTGAAGAGCAGAACTGGCGGCACCACAGAGATTGAACGTCGCATGGTTGCGCGAGTTCATGACATCTTGAAGGACCACGATTTGAGATTCTATGTGCGTCACGTTAAGGGCCATACAACGCTCTCAGAGCCGCGTTTTTATGTGAACCGCTGGTGCGACGAAGAGGCACGCCGATTGATGCGTCAAGCTGTGCGACAAGACAGTAGACAACCTTCAGAGAAGAAGCAGCGGAAACTCTGATAATTTGAGCTGGATCTAAAGGGCAAAGTGGGACACGTTCGCACGGTGCCGGTATCCGATTGGGTGATGGAATGGTTGACTCTGAGGTCGGCTGCCGACCAGTTCTGTGGCCTCTTTCTCTTCCGTTACGAGTCGGTACGTCCGAGACGGTCACCCAGCTTCAATCAGACTTTCGGTTGTGGATAGATATGCCTCGGGGCTTTCCTTTAAGATCCAACTCGTGTTCCTCTCGGTATTTTGCCCACGCCTTTTCCAAAGCCTTGACTTGCTCCTTCGGCGCAATCTCGAACCGCGCAAGCGCCAGAATCATGGCACGCACACTAACTTGAGGCTCAGCAGCGTGTCCCGTTCTTCCGCATTTACGGCAAGTGATGATCGGAGTCTGGATATTTCCGAGGCGTCGAATCTGGTGAAGCACTTCGTCCAGCGTGTCTCGCAGGTCAACGAGCATCGCCATCGGCATCTCTGCATGCCATTCCGACCGCAACCGGCTGATCATTTGCGGAAACCAGGTTCTCTGCGGATCTCCGGCCGGCATCAGTTACTCTCTCCTCGTCGGATTCTTCAGCGTCCATTTATGCGCAATTCCCCTCGGACTCACGCGATATTGAATCGAGTTGAATCACGCGGCCAGAGGACAACGTAGTCTTCCCCATCAACGGGCCGGTACGCAATCACCATCGATGCCGACATCGCTCTTGTCGCAGGTAGGTCCTGAATTCTGCGGAAGGTGCCAGATGGATCGTCAGTGAAGATGAATATGTTGAACTCCCCAGCGCCCAGATCGTGACCATCCACTTCCGCAGATGTTGCAAGGTGCTCGATTAAGGCTTCCTCCCAATTCACGAGCCGATTGAGATCCTCGGAACTTGCCGGCTTTATCTGCACCACAAGCTGATAACGCATTTGATCCTTTGTTCGTTTGGCTCTTTCTGCATTGGCAATCACACCGTAAAAAGCAATCACACGTTGAGAGTCTCTCGTCATACCGAACGTCAACATAATCCCCAGCTAACGGGAAACGATAGCCCGGCGGAAGCCTAACTAAGCGCCCTGCGTCGGGAACGCCCTCGTAAAGATGGCGGCACACTGCGGGGCGAAGAAATCCCCAGACTCGGAGAACGATTCGCCGCACCAAATGTACCATCCGCTCATTCCGAGTGTTACGGGATGGCGAAGACCATTGATCGGCATGAGTGCAGCCGTGGACGGTGCAAACTCGATTGTGGCATCTGGAGGCGTGCTCACAAATGCAGCGTCCTACCGTTTGCACAGTACCATTTGCGCTTCCTCGATCCTCTGGCGCTCCATGGTCTTCACCCACGATGAAGCTTACAAGACCGCGTTGAACGCGAGAGCGAGAGTGAGCCATTTCATTGCCAATCGATTCTAATTGCAAGCGGTCGGATCGGCGGTTTTGGGCTCGATGCCGATGCGATCATTGACTGCAAACCGGATCCGCTGCTTCGAGCCCAGGTAGCGCTCCGTTGTCTGAATGGAAACATGGCCTAACAGCATCTGAATCTGTTGCAGTTCTCCTCCCGCTGCCTGGCAGAGCCTCGCGCAACTGCGCCTCAGGTCGTGCGGAGCCAGCTTTACCACGCCGATCCGGCGTGCCGAATCCTTCACGATGTGCCAGACGGCCTTGGCGCTCAGAGGCTCAGGAAATGGCTTTCCCATCTTGCTTACTCGGCGGAAGATCTTCCCGCGCTCGATGCCGGCAGCCGTCAGCCAGTTATCCAGCTCCTTCCGAACCCAATCGGGAATCGGAATGGTCCGGACGTGACCGGCCTTGCCAACCATGTCAACAATGGCCCAGTGTTCTTCTCGCCTCTGCAGATCGTCCACCCTCAGCCCAACCACCTCATGCCTCCGAAGACCGCAGGCGAGTAACAGGCATAGCATTGCCCGGTTGCGTTTCCCGATCAGTCGTTCCTCATTGGGTGTCTGCCAGAGTGCATGGGCCTGTTCGGCGGTCAGCCAGTTTCCCAGGCGTACTCCCAAATTCCTGACGCCCTTGACGCGGCGAATCCCGGCGGCAAGATCGGCGCTGAGCAAGCCGCAATCGGCGGCCTCGTATGCCAGTCGGCGCACCGCCCCGAGACGAAGATTGATGGTGCCGGGCGCCAATTGCCGCATCTCCAGGTAGCTTCTATAGCGCATTACCACGGTCCGGTTGAACGCCAGGCGCGGCTCGGAGCAATACCAATCAACGAATTCGTCGATGGCGTGCCTATATCCCCGCTGCGAATCGAAGTTCGTCAAGCTATTCAGCACTGCGGTTTTCGCGTGCTCCAGATCCGGCAGGCGAAGAATCGTTCTGACTCTCTTTCCCTTGGCGCGGTGATGCGGCTTACGCTTCATGGTCGGTGGCCTCCAGTGTCCACCGCCCCATGATTCACCTTCCATTAGCTCAATGCCGTCCTTTCCAGGGCTCCGCAGACCGCCTGAAATGCGGCCGCTCTGGGGCGAAAGGATGGAAAAGGAAGAGTAGGCCACAACTCGGGAATCATCACGGACACAACCTCCATCAGGTCGTGTGATCGAGCAATTCGTCAATTCTGGATAGATAAATGCAAAACCATCTCTTTTCCTCGCTGTTGGGTGTGGCGTTCTTGATGACATTGCCAACGGTCGCGTTTTCGGCAGAGGACGATCTCTCCGGCTTCACGTTGCAATAGTTGAATGCGGCAATCACGAAGGGTGGCTTAGCCACCCAAAGATCCTTACCTTCGATAGTGACGAGCGAAGCGGAGCAAATATTGCGATCCTCTCTGGTACCCGCACAGGTTGGCGGGTCACTGTTCTTCACCGCATCAAAGGAGGTCTACAATAGACTGGCGGTCGGGCAAACTCCCCGACGACATAGCCGTAAGTTCATCCAACAACTTGGAAATCGAGTACATGGATGACGGTGAACAGGTTGCAGAGTTTTCGGGTTGTGCTGGGCACGAAAAGGCACAGTTAGGATGATTCTCATACTCGAAACCTACCTCCCGGTCCAAATGCGCAACGCGATCCGCGGGCAATTTAGAGCAGTTCCCCGCCGTGGCTAGATGGACATCACGGCCAGCGGACATTCAGCGCGTAGATGTCCTGGGCGGTTGTGTCGCGTGTAAGGACCGGGGAGCCATCGGGCGCGACGTTGATCTGGGTGTATCCGAACCTCAGTTGACGAAAGTCTTTCAAACTCGTGATTGTCTCGATCTGGCGGTCGGCGAACCGGAAGCGCTCAAGCTTTGGCTCTGCGCCGCCGGTTGTGAAGTAGAGATACTTATGATCCGGAGAGATCATCGTGTTTTCGATGGTGGCAGTGAAAACGTCGGTCCACTTCTTTGTCTTGAAATCAAAGATCAGGTACTTGCTTTGGCCGCTCGCTGCGTCTGTACCGGCTAAGATCGTGTCGTCGGTGAGCCAGAAGGGGCCCCAAATGTGCTCGGCACCGGGCAAAGTCGAGGTTTCCATAGTGTGCACGTCGAAGATCGCTAATCCGTTAGGCGACTGAAAAACCAAGGCGTTTCCGTCCGGGGACCAGTACGCATCTCCACCCTTCTCAATAATCCTTTGTGGCTGTCCACCGTTCATGTCGATCAGGAAAATTTGATTATGCGACGTATACGCGACTCTAGTTCCGTCCGGAGAGATCCATGGCCAAATCGCGTCCATCTGAGGGGACGTCAGCTGCATTCGTTCGTTTCCATCGCTGCGGCTCCGCCATAGGCTGCGGTCCGGATAGGAGCGGTAGACCACCCATTTCCCATCCCTGGAAGATGTGGGTTCTGTCGCCGAAATCCCGGAGAGAAACGGCAGGAACTGATGCAACTTCATATCATAGTGAACCAGTTCGGCACGCTCCTTTAACCCGGTGACAAAGATCTGCTTTCCATCGCGGCTCGGGAATGGCTCGGTGAAGGACATCGGTCCGGTTGTAAGCCGGATCGGTTCTCTTGAGCGGCGTGAAAGCATTCCTCCCAAAGTAAGGGCCCAGATATCTGATTGTTTTCCGTTGCCGGATGAGTACAGGAGATATTTCCCATCCGAACTCCAGACATAGCAACAATCATTTTTCCCAAACTTCAGGATCTCTCTGAGACCTGTGCCGTCGGCAGCAATCTCGCGCAATAAGCGGGTGTCGTTGCGATTCTCCTCGAGGAGAATTCGGTGGCCGTCTGGAGAAACATTGATGCCAAAAATGTAACCGGGAACGGAAACTAGCTTGAGTGGATTCAAGCCATCTTTGTCGGCAACGAACAAGTCTGATCCCACACTAGTGTTTGAGCTCGGGTAGCTGGAAGGTGGAGATTCCTTATTGTTTTTGGTGAAAGCGATACGTCCATCAGGGAAAATATCCGCCCACTGTACCTCGTTGCTGCCGATTCGGTGTGCCCCTCCCGCCGGGAGTGGAATCATCCATAGGGGGCACGGGAAATCGGCGCCTCCATAAGCCAGTAACGCGGAACCGTCGTGCACCAGTCCGACGATATCGGGATCTGCAAAGTTTGTTTCGACGAATGCCATAGGACCGCCAGCGACAGAAACCTGGGCAATTTTCCATTTATTTGGCTGACCATCATTGAAATAAACGCGCGTTCCATCACTTACCAACGGGCCATGCTTTCGCTCGCCGTCGTCGGTCAATTGCGTAATGGACTCCACCACCGGAACCGCGGGCGGAATCCGCCACCACGCAATCAGGAGCGCAGCCAGCACGACCACACCCGCGGCAACCGCCACCCATACCCAGCGTGAACGCGAACGCGAGTCGACTACATGGATCGCGGAACTGCCCGACTCCGATAACGCTTCCAGCGCAAACGCCAAATCCGATGCAGACTGGAATCTCTGTTCAGGATTCTTTTCGAGACAGCGATGAACCACGCGCTGCAGTCCCGCAGGGGCGCTCGGCGCAGCCTGCGAGATCGACATTGGGTCATCATTCAGGATGGCAGTCATCGTCTCCGTTGATGTTGGTCTTTCAAATGCCCGCCGGCCGGCCAGCATCTCGTACAGGATTGCGCCAAGAGCGAAGATATCGGCACGATGGTCGGCCGCTTTTCCCCTCACCTGTTCCGGAGACATGTAGCCGACCGTGCCCATGACCAGGCCGGGGTCAGTCGCCAGGTTGACAGTCGTGCCCAGCTCATCCGGGGCCGGTCGAGCCGGGGTTAGTTTCGCAAGCCCGAAATCCAGAATCTTGACCCGGCCATCTTTCGTTACGAACAGATTCTCGGGCTTGAGGTCGCGATGAACGATCCCTTTTTCGTGCGCCGCCGCCAATCCCCGTGCGATCTGTGCTCCGTATTCGATTGCCTTGCGAATCGGCATCGATCCGTGCGCGAGTTGCTGCCGCAGTGTGCCGCCCTCCAGCAACTCTGAAACCAGGTATGGCGCGCCCTCGAAATTACCAAACTGGTGAACGGCAAGGATATTGGGATGGTTGAGGGCCGCCGTTGCTTGCGCCTCCTGTTCAAATCGCCGCAACCGGTCCGGGTCTTGTGACACAAAATGCGGCAGGACTTTGATCGCTACCTCGCGTTTCAATTGAAAATCGCGAGCACGGTACACCTCACCCATCCCACCGGTACCCAGGAGGGCGAGGATTTCATAGCTATCCAGTTTTGTGCCCGCGGCCAGCCTCATCAGTGACGGGATTATACGCCGCTCAACGCTGGGACAGATTTCTGGCACAGGTGCGACCGGGATAGCAGATTGACCATGCGGCGAACGACCGCACATGACGAAAAGTAACTGCAAAGGCAACGGGGGGCTCGACGCGGGACTATCACCGCCATTCCGGACATGACCTTGGGGTCATGTCCGAATCGCCCACGACACACCAACAGCCTTAAATGATCAGCCCAAGAGAAAGGCGCTCTGCGTATATTCATCTGAATTAGTGCGCTTAAACCTCAGCAGCAGTCCCGCTTTCAGACCCGCAACCTCGACGAGGCTGAACTTCTTCGACGTTGCGTCAGGAGCTACCTGACTGCTATGAATAGCACGGTCGAGATCGACATCAGGCTCTTCCCCATGGCGAAAGAGATAAAGAGACGGTGGAGACCAATCAAGCCGCGACTGCAATTGACCGATGCCCGCGTTATCG
>Ga0206912_1186_pt1 | contig 14710 bp, 12 predicted proteins | sample Alteio_BWOrgHeat_75_FD_152933 | JGI IMG/M metagenome (GOLD analysis project Ga0206912, IMG submission 152933) | Enriched cells from forest soil in Barre Woods Harvard Forest LTER site, Petersham, Massachusetts, United States -... | ecosystem: Environmental > Terrestrial > Soil > Temperate forest >... | reverse complement strand
CAGGATTGCGGAAGACGCAGCCAGCAGACTTTTCGCCATAGGGTTGCGTTTTTTTGCGGTAATTGATGATTTCAAACTGCTTGGTGCGCGCTTCTTGAGAGGGTTTAAGTTGGAAAGTTGCCCCGACAATGGCGCCCTTCATTTTCTGAAAGGAGGAGGTGCGGTAGCTAAAGGAGAGCTGCTCTTTAGGTAAAATCTCGAGGGTGCCTTCCTCGTTGACGAAATCGACCGATTGCAAGGCTTCACAAGTGTCTGTGCCATTAGCACCAGCATTCATGTACACAGCCCCTCCCACGCTTGCAGGGATGCCAGAAGCAAACTCAAGACCCGACCAATGCTGACGCGCGGTTTGGACACCGAGGAGCGAAAAACTGTAACCTGCCCCAACGTGATAGCATCCAGGGGCTGGGTTTTCTAAAAAGTCGATCTTGTTTACGATCACAAGGCCGTGAAAGCCCTGGTCGTCGAAGAGGCAGTTGGAGCCTTTGCCTAAGACGATGTAGGGGAGGCGTTCTTTGTTGCAGAGTTTAATGGCAGCTCGCATTTGGTCGATGTTGCGCACCTCTAGATGGTAGAGGGCTGGCCCGCCTATTCCCAATGTGGTCATTTGACTTAAGTGTTTCCCGCGGCCTAGCATCGCAAGTGTAAGAGGCTCAGTCATCTTCGTCTTCTTCCATCTTTTGATTGAGGGAGGCTTCCTGCGAGAGCTTTTCGTTATGCACGAGTTTTTCGAAAGAGGTGTGGATCGACTTGGGATCAACTTTGACACCTTGACTGGATTTGTAGATTGCATCTAGCACGGCATTGACGAAGGTGGCAGACTCTGGGGAGCCAAATTTGCGAGCAAGCCGCACAGCTTCTGCTATGGCGACTTTAGGGGGGATGTCGGGGTCGTAGAGGAGTTCGTAGACGCTCATGCGCAAGAGATTGCGCTCCACGCTTTGGATGCGTTCAAAGGAGTAGGACTTTGACGTCTTTCCAATCACTTTGTCGAGTTCTGGCAAGACCGCCAGCACCTTCTGGCCACGCACGGAAGCCTCTTTAACGGCTTTACGCGTGACGGAGAGTTGTTTCATGATGAGCGGCACCATGTGGTCTTCTTCTGACTTGCCGAGATCAAAGCTGTAAAGCAGTTGAAAGACGATTTCCCTAAATTTTTGCTGCGGTATGGCCATGTTAAATCCTTTTATAAGAAATAATATACCACTTCCACAATTTTCTTGTTTACGGTAATAGTTAAGTATATGGAATTCGATATTGAATTGATCCGCAAAGTGTATAGTCAATTTCCGCAGCGGCTGGCTGAAACGCGCAAACTACTCAATCGTCCGCTGACTCTCGCGGAGAAAATCCTCTACGCGCATCTCGCCAAGCCACTTAAAGAACCTGCCAAACGTGGGTTAAGCTATGTCGACTTTAACCCCGACCGCGTCGCTATGCAAGACGCGACCGCCCAGATGGCTCTCCTCCAATTTGCCTCTTCAGGCCGCCCACGTACACTCGTCCCCACCACTGTGCATTGCGACCATTTGATTCAAGCAGAAGTAGGCGCCAAGCAAGACCTCGCGCGAGCGACGCAGGACAGCAAAGAGGTGTTTGACTTCTTGCAAAGCGTTTCGAATAAGTTTGGCATTGGATTCTGGAAACCAGGCGCTGGCATTATTCACCAGGTCCTTTTAGAAAATTATGCCTTCCCTGGCGGCATGATGATTGGAACCGATTCGCATACACCCAATGCCGGTGGGCTAGGCATGCTCGCTATTGGAGTGGGTGGGGCAGATGCCGTCGATGTGATGGCAGGCATGCCGTGGGAGTTAAAGTTCCCAAAGCTTATTGGAGTCAAGCTGACTGGCAAGATGAGCGGTTGGACTTCTGCCAAGGATGTCATCCTCAAAGTTGCAGGCATATTAGCCGTCAAGGGAGGCACAGGGGCCATCATCGAATACTTTGGAGAAGGGACTCAGTCGATCTCTTGCACAGGCAAAGGGACGATTTGCAACATGGGCGCTGAAATCGGGGCCACCACTTCGCTCTTTCCTTATGACTCGCGAATGTCCGATTATTTGCGCGCAACAGGCCGCAGCGAGGTAGCCGAGCTTGCCGACAAGATTAAAGATTGCCTCACGCTTGACCCTGAGGTCATCGACCATCCCGATAAATACTATGACGAGATCATTCACATTGACCTCTCCGAGCTCGAACCTCACGTTAATGGTCCATACTCACCAGACCGCGCTTGGACCATCTCGGAACTAGCCGAAGCCGTGCGCGAAAACGGATTTCCGGAGAAAATATCGGTGGCTTTGATAGGCTCCTGCACCAATTCCAGCTATGAGGATATGGAGCGAGCTACGAGCATCGCCAAGCAAGCTTTAGATCAAGGTTTGTGCGCTCAATGCCCCTTGACGATTACGCCAGGGTCTGAACAGATCCACGCCACGATCGAGCGCGATGGCCTGCTAAAGACTTTAGAAGCTATTGGTGGGCTTGTTTTAGCTAATGCTTGCGGTCCATGCATTGGGCAATGGAAGCGCCATGACGTTACCTTTGGCGAAAAGAACTCGATCTTGACCTCCTACAATAGAAACTTTGCCGGACGCAACGATGCCAACCCCGGCACGCACTCCTTTGTGGCAAGTCCTGAGATCGTGATCGCGCTTTCTTTAGCGGGGCATTTAGCTTTTAATCCGCTGAAAGATGAACTCACGAATGATAAAGGACAAACCGTTAAGCTTCAGCCTCCTACAGGAGATGAGCTGCCTAAAAATGGATTTGACACGGGCGAATCGGGTTACATCGCCCCAGCACCCGACGGTTCAAGCGTACAAATTGTCGTCGATCCAGAAAGCAAGCGCTTGCAGCTGCTTAAGCCCTTTCCTGCTTGGAAGGGAGGGGATCTGACGGGATTGAAATTGCTCGTCAAGGTGCAGGGCAAATGCACGACAGACCACATCTCTCCAGCAGGCAAGTGGCTGCGCTTTAGGGGCCACCTCGACAATATTTCTGACAATATGCTCACAGGGGCGCTCAACGCCTTTCGCGAGGAGGTGGGCAACGGCAAAAACCAGCTGACAGGGGAGGTTGAAGCCTTTCCCAAGGTCGCGCGGTCCTATAAAGAAAAAGGCCTCGGCTGGGTCATTGTGGGCGATGAAAATTATGGCGAAGGGTCCTCGCGTGAGCATGCGGCTATGGAACCGCGCCATCTCGGCTGTCTTGCTGTGATCGTCAAGAGCTTTGCGCGCATCCATGAGACCAACCTAAAGAAGCAGGGCATCCTCGCCCTGACCTTTGCCAATCCCGAAGATTACAACAAAATCCAAGAGGACGACGAACTCACCATTGAAGGTCTTACCCAATTTGCCCCTGGCAAGCCCCTTACCCTTATAGCCAAGCACACAAACGGCACTTCCGATACAATCCCACTCAACCATTCCTACAATGAAGCACAAATAGGCTGGTTTCAAGCCGGCAGCGCTTTAAATAAAATCGTGCAGAATTAATTTCATTTTGTTATTATTCTGTTAATTATGATTGAAACACTTCCACAAATAGCTTCGTTTGAAATTCTGAGACGAGATTCAAACATTCCTTTCGACCTCGATCCCTGGATGCCGATGGAGCTTGAAGGGCAGCGGGTATCATTTGCAAAATGGTTTTTTGGTTCTTGTCTCTATTTTGGGGATCAAAGCTATACCTTGAAAGGACGCGTAGTGACGGAGCAAAACGTCGAACTGATCATCGATCAGACCAAAGATCCTCGTCTGTCCAATACATTGACATGGTTAGCCTGGACGATTCTCAAAGTGGTCGCTTTGGTAATGGTGTTTCCCATTGGTATTGCCTTATATCAGGGAGAGGCAAGGAAATTTATCAGCGATAATTTCACAATCATATTGAATCCAGTCTTCCTAACTTCGCGCGCTCCCGATCCGCCTGGTCTTCCTGATGACACCCCAGCAAATGCGGCGGGATACCTTCAATTTGAAACCGCTCAAGATAAGATGGCTTTCTTAAATGCCCTCACAGATAATCAACAAACCCAATTTTTCGACTATATCGCCAGACGCCCTGCTAAATTGCGCAGCCTGATCATTTCACCCCTCGTGCGGGATTTGTCAATGGAGCAATTCAAGCGCTTGATTAATGCCATCATTCAGCATACAAGAGACTCTTCTGGTGCGCTTTTGTGTCTATTTCAAGCTATGCCCGTTCCTCTTGCTGAAGTGTTTAAGTTGCCTGCTCGTAAAGCAGGAGTCCTTTATCGATCCGTCATACCCCTATTGGATATTAGTGTGCCTAATCCAAATGTCTCAATTGTTCGTTTTCCTGCAAATCGAGTCTTCCCAAACGATATACTAAAGAAAATATTCAGTTATCTTTCCAATAATGAAAGAGTGCGTATCGCTCTTGCTAGTAGGCGGTTTAGGAACCTTTTGATTGAGGGGAATTTATGGATGCAAAAGAATATTCCGATGAAGCTAGAAGCTTTAAGAAATAAACATGAGCAGGGATACACATGGCTCGGGAATTATCGTCTTTGGTCTGCAGGTCAAATGCGCACATTTTATCGTAACACTCAGGATCCCAATGCGTTAATTATGTTTCTGTTTGATGTAAAATTTGCGATGCGCAATATTCCTCAGTGGATGAAGCTTTGGGAAAAGCTATTACTTGCTATTCCTCCATTAGCACAGAATGATGTCCCCTTGCCTGCCAATACCGACGATTTTCACGCAAATCGCATTAGGAGAGAGGTCGCAGTAGGCAATCTACACTATCGCTATTGCTTAAGGTGGCGGCAGGCAGCTACCCCTGAAGAGCGCTTAGCTCTCGTACAAGATTATTATCAGAATGATTCCAAAGGGTACTATTTGCAACTCGACCATCTTGCCTATTTAATTATAGAAAATGCCGATAGTGAGGAACTAAAACAATTTTTCGTTATTCATCTGCTAAATTTGCACCTACATGATAATAACCGTAGATTTCTTGCACTTCTTCAGTTTTTTTCGCGATTGCTTCCAGATCGTCAAGAAAAATTTGCCGCAGCCCTCATTGAAGCTTGGACGCAAAATCAAAATATCCATGCAGCTAATAATATTGGATGGCCATTACATATTTGGAAAGAGACTTTAAAAGTGATGGGAAATCCCCTTTATACCCGCCTTTAGGACGTCTACGCGGCCATTTACAACCATCCGGGTTAACTCACTGCTTTTTTGGTCCAAAAAAGTAGGCATCTAGCGAGGCTTTGCCAGGTCCCACGATCATAAGGAAAATCATGGCAAGAAACTGCGAGTAGTCCGTTCTTGCTTCATGCACCACGGCCCAAAAGCCCACTTGAGGGGGGACAGGCGGAAGGGGAAGAGGCGAGGTGCCCAAATACATGGTGATCTTGGTCGATAGAAAGGCCACGACCATTTCAATGGCAAAGAGGAGGGCAAAGAAGTTTGTAAAAAGCCCGAGGATCAAGCAAATGCCCCCAATGATTTCCAAGCCACCGATAAAGTCTGCGTGTTGTTGTGGAAAGGGAAACCCTAGAAGTGCAAAGCGTTTCACGCCCATGCTTGCAAAAAGAAATTTGAGGATGCCTTCACCTAAAAACACTAACCCTGCAAAAATTCTGACAAGGATAATGGAAGAATACCCTTCTGTATAGGGATGAAATAACCAGTGAAAAAATTTGCTCATATTAACCCTCGGTTCATTTTTCTTTCCCCATACTTGAAATTGCTTTTTTAAGGCAATTACTTCTTAAGATTGACCAAGCTAAACCAACCATCTCCTTTTTTATCGATCAATCCTATGTTTTGAAGAAATCCTAGAGTTGTAGTGTGACTGGCGTATCCTGCTCGACTAAGGGCTTCACCAGTTGTTATTTCTTTTTCCTTATTGTCATTAATTATATCGTATAGTTCCCTTTGAAGTTTATTTAACTTGGGAATAAAGGGTTTTTGTTGATCATCAGTATCTGAAGTGGTGAGAGGTGATGGTGGATTTCTCTTTCCTTTGGATAAGGTGTTGAAACCTTCTTCGCGTTTAAGATAGTCAAGACTGATCATCTCGTGTGCAATGATCCTAAGACATTTCAACGTGGGTAATTCGAGTTCAAATTCTTTTAAAAACTTTGCAAACTCAACATTTTTAAAGAGGGCTGGTACCGATTGATGAGGATTCTCAATGATAAATTGATGAAAAGGCCAGTAATATTCTTTCCTTCTACTAGTATTTAATATCAGTTCCACCTTTTTTCTAGGCTTTTTAACTCCCTCATTTAATCCTGACTGATCCACCTCTTTTCTTTTAAGAACAGACGGATCAGCGAGAATGTATGCAACTTTCATTTTTTCTAGTGGTTTGTGAATCGGCGTATGCGTTTGAGCAATGTGAGAGACTTGATTTGCAGAAATTTGTTGCATCATTAATTCTCCTTCTGTGCGCGCGTCGAAACCCTAGCGCGCTTAGCGGTTTGAGTAACTGTTTTATTAATTGAGAGCATAACAAACCATGATAATTTAAACTAAAATTTAAGTAAATTGTTATTGACTTTGCATATTCAGATAGGTTAAGCTTTCGAAAAAATATTGAGAAGAACATTGAGCCTTCACGATGATTGAAACCCTTCCCCAAATAGCTTCATTTGAAATTCTGAGAAGAGAGTCCAACGTTCGTTTCCACTTCAATCCCTGGATGCCTTTGGAACTTGAAGAGCAGCGGCCAGCATCGCTTGCAAAATGGTTTTTTGGTTCTTGCCTCTATTTTGGAGATCAGAGCTATACCCTGAAAGGACGTGTTGTGAGGGATCAAAACGTCGAATTGATCATCGAGCAGATCAAAGACCCCCGCCTATCCACCACAGCCACATGGTTGACCTGGACGATTCTCAAAGTGGTTTCTTGGGTGATGGTGTTCCCCCTCTTTATCGCTTTGTATCAGGCCTTGGCAAGGAATTTAAGCATAAGGACTTTCCCGTTCATATTGAATCCCGTCATGTTGACTTCGCTCGCTCCCGATCCTCCTGGTCTTCCAGATGCTACTCCAGAAAATGCGGCGGGATACCATCAATTTGAAACGGCGCAAGATAAGATGGCGTTCTTAGATGCCCTCACAGATGATCAACAAAGCCAATTTTTCGACTATGTCGCCAGACGCCCTGCTAAATTGCGCAGTATGATCATCTCGCCTCTTGTGCGGGATTTGTCGATGGTGCAGTTCAAACGATTGATTAATGCCATTATCCTCCATACAATAGATTCTTCTGGTGCGCTTCTGTGTATGTTTCAAGCAATGCCTGTCGCCGTCGCTGAAGTGTTAGAATTGCCAGCTCGTAAAGCAAGAGCCCTTTATCACTCCCTCATACCCCTATTGGATATTAGTGTGCCAAATCCAACGGTCGTAATTGCACCATTCCCTCCCAATCGAGTCTTTCCAAGCGAAATTCTAAAGATAATATTCCGCTATCTTCCCAATAATGATAAAGCGAATATCGCTCTTGCTAGCAGGCGGTTTAGGACCCTTTTGATCGAGGGGAATTTGTGGATGCAAAAGAATATTTCCATGAAGCTAGAGGCTTTAAGAGATAAGAATCAACATTTCTATTTATGGAACGGGAGTTATCATCTTTGGTCTGTTGGTCAAATGCGCATATTTTATCGTAACACTCAGGATCCCAATGTGTTATGGGTATTTCTGTCAGATCTAAAACTTGCTATGCGCAATATTCCGCATTGGATGTCGCTGTGGGAAAAGCTAATACTTGCTGTCCCTCCCTTAGCAGACAACGATGTCCCTTTGCCTGCCAATTTTAGCAACTTTCATTCAAATCGCATTAGGAGAGAAATCGCATTAGGCAATCTACACTATCACTATTGCTTTAGATGGCAGGCAATCCCTGAACAGCGCTTAACTCTCTTACAAGAATATTATCATATTAATGACAAAGGGTGCTATTTGCAAGACAACCATCTTGCCAATTTAATTATAGAAAATGCCGATAGCGAGGAACTGAAACAGTTTTTCATTATTACTCTACAAAATTTGCATCTACATGATAGTAGCGCTAGATTTCTTGGTCTTCTTCAGTTTTTTTCGCGAATGTCTGCAAATCAGCAAGAAAAAATTGCAACAGCTCTCATTGAAGCTTGGACCCAAAATCAAAATATCCATGCATCTAATGATACTGATTGGCCGTTAGATATTTGGAAAGGGACTTTAAAATTGATGGGCAACCCCCTCTACACACGCATGTGGGATGTCTACGCTGCCATTTACAATTATCCGGTTAACTCCGCATGATCCAAAATCTCCCCCAATTTTCCAGGTCCGAATATTTGCGCTCCCCACCGCATCGATTCCCTCAGGATCTCCGTCAGCTGATTCTTTTGCCACAGTCTCGAGAGTTTTCTTTAGCAGAAGCCAAGATTCTCCTGACGAAAATCCTCCGCAATACGACAGATTCATCCGATGCGCTTCTCCTCTGGTATAAACATTTATCTGAGGACCAGCAACCTCATTCAGAGACGCGTCGCATGATCTATTTCGCGCTTCTTTCATCACTCGCTATCAGTCTACCCTCCGTAAATGTTCCTTCGAATCCAATCGGTGTGCGAGGCAATTTGTTACTGCTCCGGGTGCAAAGAAACATTGCTCCAAAATTGCGGGAATTAATGAAGTTCGAGAATTCTCAATGGCATCCCCAAGTGAGATTTTGGTCGGCTGGTCAAATGCGCGCTGTCTATCCCTTAATAGAAGGAAATACAGACACAAGAGTGCAGTTTTTTTGTGGTTTGTCTCGCGTGGGGCCAGATGTAGAGGCGTGGATGAAGGGGTGGGAAAATCTTCGGTTAGCCGCAATCTTAAGTAAGGGTCGCGAAGAGGAAATAGTTCATTTTTTTAGAATTTATCTTCAAATAATCAATCGACCTAGGTATGCGGAAGCCTTTCTTCGGCTCTACAATGCGTATCAAGAGCTTTCCCCTGAAAAACAGGAGCAGTTTGCCATCTCCTTGATTGCTGCCTGGAACGAGAATCAACAGATACGCGTCAGCGTTCCCTTTGACCCCATCAATCTCGACTTTGTTCTCACAGGGTTGGCGGGACACGATCGTCTCGTAGATGTCTATACAGGACTCTATGGGCATTGAAACACTTCCCCAAATAGGATCATTTGAAATTCTGAGAAGAAATTCCAACATTCCTTTCCATCTCAATGCCTGGATGCCGATGGAGCTTGAAGAGCAGCCAGCATCCTTTGCAAAATGGTTTTTTGGCTCTTGCCTTTATTTTGGAGATCAAAGCTATACCCTTAAAGGGCGCGTGGTGAATGGTCAAAGGGTCAAATTGATCATCGAGCAAATGAAAGATCCCCGCCTATCCACCACAGCTACATGGTTGGCCTGGACGATTCTCAAAGTGGTTTCATGGGTGATGGTGTTTCCCCTCTTTATCGCCTTGTATCAGGCCGTGGTAAGGGATAGGCTCAACATGTTTGATGCATTCATATTGAATCCCGTCTTCCTAACTTCGCGAGCTCCCGATCCGCCTGGTCTTCCAGATGCTACTCCAGAAAATGCGGCGGGATACCTTCAATTTGAAACAGCGCAAGATAAGATGGCGTTCTTAAATGCCCTAACAGATAATCAACAAACCCAATTTTTCAGCTATATCGCCAGACGCCCTGCCAAATTGCGGAGCATGATCATCTCGCCTGTCGTGCAGCATTTGTCAATGGAGCAATTCAAGCGCTTGATTAATGCAATCATTCTCCATACAAGAGATTCTTCGGGTGCACTGTTGTGTCTATTTCAAGCAATGCCTGTTCGTATCGCTAAAGTGTTTAGTACACCCGCACAAAAAGCGAAAGTCCTTTATCGATCGATCATACCCTTATTGGATATGAGTATGCCAAGTCCACAGGTCGTAATTGCTCCATTCCCTCCTAATCGAATCTTTCCAACCGATATTCTAAAGATAATATTCAGCTATCTTCCCAATAATGATAAAGCGAATATCGCTCTTGCTAGCCGGCGGTTTAGAACCCTTTTGATTGAGGGAAATTTGTGGATGCAAAAGAATATTTTCATGAAGCTAGAAGCTTTAAGAAGTAAACATGAGCATGGATATTTATGGAACGGGAGTTATTATCTTTGGTCTGCAGGTCAAATGCGCACATTTTATCGTAATGCTCACATGCCGAATATGTTACATCTGTTTCTGCTTGATATAAAACTTGCAAGGGGCAATATTCTTCAGTGGATGAAGCGTTGGGAAAATCTATTACTTGCAATCCCTCCATTAGCTCAGAATGATGTCCCCTTGCCTGCCAATATGATTGCATCTCAAACAATTCGCAGTAGGGGGGCAGTCGCACTAGGCAATCTACACTATCGCTATTGCTTAAGGTGGCGGCAAGCAGCTACCTTCGAAGAACGCATGAATATTGTAGAAGACTATTATCATAACAATTCCAGAGGGGACTATTCGGAAAACGACCATCTTGCCTATTTAATTATTGAAAATGCTGATAACGATGACCTAAAACAGTTTTTCGCTATTCATCTGCAAAATTTGCACCTACATGATAATAACCGTAGATTTCTTGAACTTCTTCAGTTTTTTTCGCGATTGCCTGCAGATCGTCAAGAGAAATTCGCCACAGCCCTCATTGAAGCTTGGACCCAAAATCAAAACATCCATGCAGTGAATGATGGATGGCCGTTAAATATCTGGAAAGAGACATTAAAATTGATGGGCAACCCCCTCTACACACGCATGTGGGATGTCTGCGCTGCCGTTTACAACCATCCGGGCTAACTTTCCATGATTCAAAATCTTCCCTCTACGGGCCTTAGTTTAACTGCAATTCCCAAAAAACGCAGGTTCGAATTTCCTTTGTTATTTAATCACTTTCCTCTAGCAAAGCAGGATATCGATTTAGTTAAGCAAAGATGTAAAGATGCGATGTGGAAATATAGAGCATTTAAGCAAGAGGGGCGATAGGTATGACTAGAAGACATGAGAGACTACAAGAAATTGAATGTGAGATGAGCAGTGGGAATGTTTTTGCTGATTTAGGAATTGGGAATCCCGAAGAAGAATTGACAAAGGCAAAATTGGTCTGGGAACTTGAACAGATTATCAAAAGAAAAAAGCTGACTCAAGTCGAAGCTGCTAAGATTATGGGCATTAGTCAGCCAAAAGTATCTGCATTGATTCGAAGAAAGTTAGAGGGCTTTTCCGTTGAACGTTTGATTCATTTCTTGAATGCACTTGGACAAGATGTGGATATCATAGTCAAACCAAAGCCTCGAAGCCGGAAACAGGGTATTTTAAGTGTGTATCACGATTGTAATTCAAGCTCGGTTCCTATGGTTGCTAAAGGCCGATAGACCCGGGTATACTTCCTCGGTCATTTTTTCGTTTGAGCATTAACCCTAAACTGGGATAATTATGCAAAATGACCGTTATGAAAGGTGCGACTCATGTTCTCTCGCGTTTTTATTTCCATCGTAAGCGCAGTTTTGTTCACGACATCACTCTCTAGCGCACAAGAAAGAGAAAAGTATGCCGAATCAAGTGCTGCCTATGCTAAAGGGCGCGAAGATTTTTACCCAGAAGCCGTCATGGAGGCCATGGAACCATTTCTTAATCCATCCGACCTGATTCTTGATGTTGCCTGTGGAACGGGTTTGGGGACCAGGAAGCTTTGCGAACAGGGATATAAAAATATCGTGGGTGTTGACTATGATTCTAAAATGATCGAACAAGCCGAACTTGCTAATACAGAAGAGTGTCCAATAAAATATGTAGTGGCCGATGTGCAAGAAAGTCTTCCCTTTGCATCAAATTATTTTGATGTTATCACGACATTCAACGCCTTTCATCAATATGCAAACAACAAATCAATGCAAGAAATTTCCCGGGTTTTAAAATCCAGTGGGACTTTTGTAATAGTGACCAAAAATCAAATAGATGATCCCATCAAAAGGGAAGTCCAGAGAATTATGCTTGAAAAGGAAAAGCATTCAGATAAGTTAGATACAGTCGCTTTTCTCAATCAAAATGGTTTTACCGTAATAAGCCAAAAATCTCTTAATTTCGAGCATATTTATGATCGAGAAAAATATCTAGATTACGCCTTATTCAGTTCATCCAAATGGAATGAATTTCGCAATACCTCTCAAGGGGAGGAGATAGTGAAAAAAGTAAATCACTACCTGGATACCGTCGCAGATTCTAAAGGCCAAATCAAAGAACAAAGAGAAGTCTTGATTATTGCCGCCAAAAAGCAACCGGGTGCCGATAGGCCTTAAAATTCTGCAAATGGTATAATCGAAAGTATGGTTGAGATTAGAGATAATGCCGTTTCTAGTCAGGAACAGGTGCCGGAACCGGAAACAAAGAAGGGGACATCCAAAACCCTGGATACCCCGCAGACAAGGCAGATCAGCCAGGCCGTCAAAGAGCCCTTTCACCATATCCTGGGATTCCTTCAAAAGCTAAAAGCGAGCAGTGAAGGCAACAGCCATATTCTGGGGATGCGCCATGCCCTCAGCGATGTCAAAAAGGCCGCAATTCCTCTTTTCAAAAAGCTGGCAGAGACAGGCAAGCAGGCCGCCGGCAAGCTGACAGACAATCGCGTTGTACGCAAGCTCAAAGACCTTTATGAAGCCCTAGAAGCCTGCGAGCTCACCTTTGTCAGGCACTCAGAGGATCCCCTCCACGTGAAAAACCACGACCCAGCACTGGACGATCTTCTCCAGCAGTATGCCGACTATGAAGCCAATCATCATGGAATGTCGGACGAAGAGCTGATTAACTCTGTCTTGACCATGCTGCGCACCATCGCCAAACTAAAATTCTCGAAAGAAAAATACCCCATACGCAACGCCATGGTCGTGGAGGTATTGACGAAGCATCTAGTGACAAGGTCTCTCGCCAAAAATTTTACCATTCCGCTGCCCTGCTTTAGCCCAGCCAATGAACCGGTCGTCGTCGACTACACTTTAGAACAAATCCTACCTCTCGGGTCGACAACCATTCCCGTCTATTTCTTTATTCCAGTAAAGGAAGAAGATCGCGCTACACATCCAGCCCTCTTTATCTTTCGGGGCACGCGCTTCAGCTTTTCTAACGCGACCGATGCCCGCTCAATCATCGAGAATTTTCATCAAGTCGGCCCTGCCCGTGGACCCTACGATGAGTTCCGCAAACCCTTAGGCGAATTTTTGCACCGTTGGGTGGAAAAACACCCTGCCTATTGTCCAACTTTTCGCATACTGGGCTATAGCCAGGGCGGAGTTTTGGGGCAACGCGCCGTGATCGACTTTCACCCTTACATGCACAAACAAGCCCTGAACGGCTCCATCTTTTTTAACTCTCCGGGAGTGGAAGCCGACTACTACATCTCATGGCAGGCAATCCCAGAAAGGATGCGTCCTGCCGCGCAAAATTACCTCGTGACCAAAGACATCGTCTCCAAATATCAGCGCAATTTCATCGGCGAAACATTTGAAGTAGAACCTCTCGTCGAGTCTTTTCTTCGCGCGCACTTGGGGTCGAAGATACTCAGCCCGGAATGGAAGCTCTATCTCATTGATAATGAAAAGGAAGAAGAATCATATACGCGCAAGCTCATCAACGAGCTCATGGCTAGCAGCATGATCATGGGATTTTATCACTTAGCGGCGAAAGGACTCGAGAAGCTACACACCCAGCCCACTCCACACAACGTCAAGAAGATGAGGTAAAAGCCTTCCAAAGTTCTGCATGGTAGCTCACATGGCCCCCATGGCTGCCGTGGAGCACTTGCACTGTTCCCTTGTCGTTGAAAGTCTTTAAGCGCTGCCCAAAGAGAGCATCATCGCGATTCGACAACACCTCGTCGGGAACCTCAAAATAGACGATGACGTGCATTCCCAATCCCTTCCAATTTTGAAGGGCATCGATCGGTTCAAATTGGTTGACCCCATAACGCTGTGCAAGCGCAACCATAGAGGGATCGTTGCCACGAGCTGCAATGATTTCACGCACCGATTTAAGCGGGGCATCTAAAATTATCACCCCATTCTGGAGGGCGTCGAGGATTTTGACTTTATCCTCTTTGGTGATGCCGACCGCTGCCAATTGATTGTCATAAGCATTAATATTTAAGATCCCCACGAGATTTACTAAAGCACCGCCACCCGCTGAAAAGCCATAAACATTCAACTTCTTTACGCCCCCATCCACCACAAGCTTTTTCATCATAAAGAGGGCAGGGAGGATTTCCTGGAGCGTTCCAAAAGTAGTGCGACGCGGATCATAATGTCCGTCCCTAATCGAGGCGTCAGGAAAATTAAAGCTCACGAGGTGATCGGGAATTTCCGTGTAGGTGCGCAAGATATCGGCAATGCCATTGTTGCTGCCCATGCCATGCAGCAATAGCATCACATCCTCATCATTTTCCTTTCCCTTCAAAACCCGTACCGACAAGTCATAACCAAAAGGAGCGTCGAGCTGTTCAACCGTTTTCTGCAAAGAATCAATCGGCGTCGCTTCCAAGCTAGCCGCTAGAAGCAGCCCTATCAAACAACTTTTAAACATATTTCTATTCCGCGTTCGTGTTTAATCTGCTTGTGGTGGACGTAGAGGCGCCTTAGATAACCGGACTCATCGAACTCCATCAGGAATTCGAGCCAGCCTTCAGGAAAGTAAAAGGAATATAAAGAAG
>Ga0206912_1185_pt1 | contig 14794 bp, 10 predicted proteins | sample Alteio_BWOrgHeat_75_FD_152933 | JGI IMG/M metagenome (GOLD analysis project Ga0206912, IMG submission 152933) | Enriched cells from forest soil in Barre Woods Harvard Forest LTER site, Petersham, Massachusetts, United States -... | ecosystem: Environmental > Terrestrial > Soil > Temperate forest >... | reverse complement strand
GCGATAATCTGATCCAGTAATGGTTTTGCACTTGCATAATTGTGTTCGTACATATAAGTTTTCGCAAGAAAGGCCATGGCAGCCCATTTGTTAACCCTGCCGATATTGGGCTGTGTGCCTGGTAAATTATTTACAGCATATGTAAAATCTGCTTCGATCTGAGGCCAGATATTTATATAAGCACCATTCGCATAATTTGGAACACTCAGGTTGCCATTTACATAGGAGATATTTTCATCTACATAAGGAAAATTGTTCCACATTTTTTTTCCTTCAAAATGATAAAATCCTCTTAAGAATCTTGCTTCGGCTACATACTCAACCGTATCTGCCGCTGAAATACTGGGTGACAAACGAAGTGTGCGAATTACATCATTTGCCCTTTGGATACCGTATATAGAACAACCCATTTTTCATCCAGATACATGGAAGTACCGGCCTGAGCCAATGACCAGGTCATGATAGGTATTGCGTCTGGCTGATCCGAAGGAGTTGAACCTTTATAAGCATCGTCCGCAGCTTCATTGCCATAGACATAATTTGAGGCACCACTTCCATTTCCAAGATTTTGTCCGGGTACGTTTTCTCCAGATAAAAGCACGTAGGCTCCGATTAACAATCCCTGAACGCCCGAATTATTATTTACATTAGACGCAATGAGAGATCCCTGCGGTTGCAGATTTAATTGTTTACTGCACGCGTAAAATAATAACGCCAGCAGTACCGTAGCAGCAGGCAATATCCAGATAAATAATTTTTTCATATAAAATTGATTTTATAAATAATTAATGTATTGTCATGCTAACACCTACGTTATATGATTTTTGATTATTCGGGTAAACGCCGGAATCTATTCCGAACACGGTATTGGTGCCAGGATTGACTTCAGGATCAAGCCCTGTATATTTTGTAATAGTAAAAAGATTTAATGCCTGAACATACACCCTCAGCTTATCAAAATGCAGGCGTTTAAGCGTAGAGGAAACAATACTATAACCGATCGTCAGGTTTCTGCACCGGAGGAATGAACCACTTTCCATTGTATAAGAATTAAATACTCCGGAATTACTGAAATTAGCACTCTGTTCCAGCATGGGAACATTTGTGCCCGGGTTAGCGATATGTGCAGAGGAATCTAAAATGCTTGTTGGCTGACCATTTGAACCTATTAGTCTGGCTGAATTAAGCGCTACGTTAGTACTTATCTGATTGCCAAATGACTGAGGGAAATCCGTCGATAATTTAACCTGGTTCAGAATTTTGTTTCCGACCGATGCATACAAAAACATATAAAAATCGAAATTTTTGTACGCCGCCGAAATATTCAAGCCGGCTGTAAAAGTTGGATTTGGATTGCCAAAAAAAGTTCTGTCGTTGTTGTCGATAACTCCGTCGTGATTTACATCTTCATATTTAAATCTGCCCGGAGCAGCATCCTGCTGCTTTGGAGAACTATTCACATCGGCATAGCTTTGAAACAAACCAATCACTTTGTAACCAAAAAATTCTCCAAGTGGTTGACCCGGTTGAATTCTTGAAGTAATTGTCTGCGCACCGGTTGGCTGATCTATATAAAGCGTCCCGGCAGGAAGACTAACGACTTTATTATCATATGAAGTAAACGTACCGGTTATGTCTATCCGGATATCTCTATGTATATATCCGTGATAGGTGAGCGACATATCAATACCGGTATTTTGTACATTTCCGGAATTGAGAAAAGGATCCAGTGTTCCTCCATTCGTTCCTGGAACCTTAGGTACAAATAGTAATCCACTGATCAATTTTTTGTACCAGTCAAAACTGAATTCAATTTTATTTTTTATGATGGCTGCGTCGAACCCGATATTGGTCAGAATATCCTGTTCCCATGTCGTGTTCGGATTTCCATACTGGCTTACATAAAGTCCGGCTACCGGCGTATTGCTGGTTCCATTGAGGTCGTAGTAAGACTGGTTTATCTGCTGACCATATAAAGTATATGCATTTGTGGGGTTGATATTGCTGATAGATCCCAGCTTACCCCAGCCGCCTCTGATCTTCAGTTCATTTAACCAGTCAATATTTTGCATAAAGGATTCCTGTGAAATTCTCCATCCTCCTGTTATGGAAGGGAAATTCCCGTAGCGCTGGGAAGGATCAAACACGGAAGATCCATCTCTGCGGAAGGTAGCGCTCAGAAGATATTTCCCGTCATAATTATAATCCACACGGGCAAACAAAGAAAATATCGCGAGCTGATAAGGTGTCACAATCCCATTGTCTCCAATAATGCTTGAATTATTTGTTTGTGTGGAAGCCTGTCCGAAATTGAGTGTCCAGAGATTGGGTGAGACTGTCAAGTTACTGGAATCTGTAATATAATAATTACCCCTGGTTGCATTACTTCCTCTTCCTGTATTGTAGATATATTCTGTACCTCCGAGAATACTAAAATTGTTTTTGCCGAGGGTGTTGTTGTATTTTAAAGTATTGGTCCAAACCAGGCTGGAGTTCGAGCCATAGGTTTCGGTATACAGGTTAGCAGCGTGATTATTTTCTGCATTTTCATAAGGCGTAGTGGCGAATCCATTAAAATAATAATTATCTATCGTACCGCCTACACTGGTATGGAAGGTAAAGTGATTCAGAAAATCAACGTCTGCAAAGACATTTCCGAGAACCTGATAGTCCTGATTAATATTGTTTGCCTGTCGTTGCTGGATGGCTACTGCATTGGAAGCATTTCCCAGTCCCTGTGAAATACCACCGGCATAATTTCCTGCGATATCATATACCGGAATAATATTAGGAAGTTGATAAGCAGTATTGATGGAATTTGTACTATTTACGCCGGGGGCACTCAGATATCCCGGATTCGTTTTATAAAAAATATAAGCATTCTCCCCAACACGAAGATGGTTATCGATCAGGCTAAAGGTTGTATTGGCTCTAACGGAATAACGTTGTAAACTGGTTTCTATCAAAGTTCCCTGCTGATCCAAATAATTAAATGACATGAAATAGGTGGATTTTCCATTCCCACCGGTTAATGATACATTATGATCCATGATCAGGGCCGGCTTGAATATATCGTTAAACCAATTATTGCCATTTTGAGCAGCCAGTGTAATGTGGTTATTATAGAGATTATAATCAGCCAGGCTTGTATTTGGGGCTCCCTGAGGTGCACCTGTTGGAGTTATATAATATGGAACTACTGGTGTAGGACCACTCCCATATTGAGGATCCGATGGTGTAAGACCATCGTTAAAAGCCTGAGCCCACTTGGCTGTGCCTGTCTGCGTCGGTGAAGCGAGACTCCAGCTTTTGCTTAAGGGCTGCTGACTGCCAACAAATCCATCATAAGTAATTCTGAAGTTACCCCCGCCCCTTCTGGTTGTAATAACTATAACACCATTGGATCCACGAACTCCGTAAATAGCGGCACCACCAGCGTCCTTTAATACTTGTATGGATTCAATATCGTAAGAATTCAAATCATGCATACTCGAAGGGACGCCGTCTACCAGTACAAGTGGTGCTGAATTACCCGAAGAAGTAATACCCCTGACCTGAACTACTGAAGGACCGCCAGGCGCTCCTGTGGTGAAAACAGTTACACCCGATGCCTGCCCCTGTAACAAGGCTTCTGTGCTCCCCGAAGGTGTTTGTTTCATATCTGCCACATTCACGACGGATACTGCTGCTGTAATATCTTTTCTTTTCTGGGATGTATATCCTGTTACAACAACCTCGTTTAAAGTACTGGCTGAACTTGCGAGCTGGATTTCGCCAAGACTGTTCTTACCGCTAACTGATATAGCGACGCTCTCAAATCCGACAGATGAAATTTCAAGTATGCTGTTATCTTTCGGAACTACAATACTGAAGACTCCGGAGGAATCTGTTTGAGAACCTACCAATGCTCCCCTGACAATAACTGTTGCATTGGCGATAGGCTGGTGATCGGATTTATTAATCACTTTCCCTGTGATGGTCTTTTGGGCAAAAATGGTGCATGATAGAAGAAGTAACACAGCCAGCATGCAACCCATTTTTTGTAGCCCGGTTTTTTTCTTTGGCATAAGCAATCTTTATTTTAGTTATTATCAAAAAGAACTTTTCTCCGACGGCAAAATTTAAATACCCTTTAATCCTTTTTCGCTATATCAACTATTAAAAGTCTAACCATGTACCATGTTTAATTATTTATCTGAATTACTTACAAATGCAATTCGTTTACTGTCCGGTGACCAGGAAGGTGCGTTTAACGTTCCCTGCCCGCCAAATAAATATGCCAGAACCCTTGGAGCTCCACCGGATGAGGGCATCAGGCGCAGCATGACTCTCTGATATGAAGGATGTGAGTTGGGATCAATATCCGGAGGAAAAGAAATAAATACGATCCATTTCCCATCCGGAGAAATATGCGGGAACCAGTTATGATACTGATCAAATGTTATTTGCTCCTTGCCTGATCCATCCGGTTTCATTCTCCAGATCTGCATGGTACCGGAAGGATTTGCATTGTAATAGATATATTTCCCGTCGGGAGAATATTCAGGACCATCCACATGTCCCTTTGTATTAAACGTGAGTTGAATTTCCTTCCCTCCGTTTACATCCTGTTTATAAAGGTTATAAATTTTACTTCCGCGTTGCGCAACGAAACACACTTCTTTATTATTCGGATTCCAGCCATGCCAGTAAGATGGAGTTTGTTCTGTAAGCAGGCGGGGTTCACCTCCTGTGAGTGGAAGCACATACACTGATGACCCCCCGCCTGGCATACCTTCTCTCGAATTACTGATCGCCAGGGTTTTTCCATCAAATGATATTCCGTGATCATTATTTATTTTTGCGGCTGAACCTGTATTTAATTTTTCAGGTGCTCCACCATCAATAGGAATAGTATACAGGGATCCGTGATCATTGAATAATAATTTTTTACCGTCCGGCATCCAGTTTGGCGCTTCAAAACGACCCTTTGATTCATATATTACTTTACGATTTCCATCCACAGCATCTACGATTTCGAGTCGGGAGCCCATGATTTCCTGGGGTGCTGGTTTTGCTAATAAGGGATTGGGTATATATGGATTTTCTACCGGATGGTCGATACGGACATTCCAAACACGGGCGGATACAAGGGCATCAGAATCATGGGCACAGATATACAATCCGGCCAGCACTGTATCTTTCAGGTCATTCAAATAATGTTTACCTACAACCTGTAAAGGTTCTCCCGGATTTGCCATCCTCATGATCAATGTTTTTCCTCTGCGTTCCAGCTGCATGGTTTGCAAGCCTCTTTTGGCAAAGAAAATTTCACCCTGTGGATCCTGCATAAATGCACCTTTCATTTCCCTCCACTGCAAGGCGACCAATCCGTCGATATGAATACAGCCGTTCATGCTGACGGCATCTGCGGCCGTTGACTCTCTGACCATCCAGCCAATTTTCCGATGACCAACCGCGCCTGTAGTGTCGCCTGTAAATGCAAAATCTGCTGTGAGAATAAAATCTCCTGAGATTTTTTTATACGTGTAGTGGAACTGGTCTTCATTAAACCAGATATTGGCGCCCGAACCTTTAATGGTGTAACTCTGGGAAACTTCGTCATAAGCAGAGGAACCTGCATGTTTTACATACCCGATGTCCTGTTGATTTTCAAAAATTCCCAGTTTGTTAGTTTGGGAAAAACATGGCAGATAAAAAAATGAAAAGAAAAAGATGAGGAGCTTCAATTTCATAAGCAGAATCCTTTCACCAAATCTATCCTGCTATAAGTCTTTTCCAATATTTTTTACTACTTCAATACCACATCAGCTTCTCAAAATCAGTATAATCAGCTTGAAATGATACTTCATTAGTACATCATACTGAAGAAGTCGTCATTCAAAGATTTAGTTACCGTATAACTGAATTGCTAATAAATGCAATCCGTTTACTATCAGGAGACCAGGACGGAGTATTGATGCTACCCTGCCCGCCATAGAAATAAGCAATTACTTTTGCCGGACCACCACTAAAAGGCATTAGCCGTATATAAACATTTTTGTAAGGCGGATGAATGCCTGGCTGTACTTCTTCTTTAAGGAATGAAATAAAAACAATCCACTTACCATCCGGGGATATATGGGCAAACCAGTTGTTGAATTCATCGTTGGTAACTTGTTCAGGATCTTTTCCATCCGGTTTCATCCGCCATATCTGCATTGAACCGGAACGAACTGAATTAAAATAAATATATTTCCCGTCAGGTGTATATTCAGGACCGTCATCCAGACCCTTGGTATCCGTAAGACGGATTTCATTTCCACCAGCAGCCGGAATTTTATACACGTCAAATTCTCCATTCCTCTCCCCGCAGAATACAAGAGAATTACCGTCAGGTGACCATCCATGCATATAAGAAGGACCACGAGGGGTTATTTGTTTAGGTGTTCCACCGCCAACCGGCACAGTATAAATTATTGAACCACCAAGCGATTGCACATTACTGCTAAGCCCGAGCATGGAGCCATCAAAAGAAATTACATGATCATTATTATTTTTGTTTATGGTTCCTGTATTGATGGGACTTACCGTTTTGGAAGCAAGGTCAAAACGATAAATAAGACCTTTAAAATCATTAAAAATAAGGCTCCCACCATCTGTCATCCAGTTTGGAGCCTGAATGGAATAGGGAACTGTATAAATGATGTCTCTTTTCCCGGAGGCAATTTCCAGTAATTCCAGGTTACTTCCCAATGTCATCTCTGTGTTCTGGTCCGCAATACCTTTAAAAGGAACAGTTAAACGAACATTACTGAAAACCCCTGTTTCAAGAATATCCGAATTATGAGATCCCACAAAAAGGCCAACATATACTTCATCCCCCAGGTCAATATTAGAAATGGTATCTGTAACAAATGGTTCCCCATAAACTGCTGCACGCATAATGTATTGATTTCCCTTACGTTCCAGCTGGATGATATTCGCCTTGGTCAATTTCGATTTGATCTCTTCTGTCTGTGCCCCGGCTGTTCTTCGGAACTGAAGGGACGTGAGTCCGTCCCCATGCTCCACCGTATTTACGTGTGCAGAGTTACCATCCAGCGATTTACGCACCATAACCCCAACTTTTCTATGATAATTTACCCAGGTTCCCAGAAACTCAGCCCTTGCAGAAATAATAAAATCTCCCTTCATTTTCTTCCAAACAAACTGAAATTCATCGTGATCAGCCCATACATTGTAACCGGCACCTGAGATAACATACTGGCCTGTTTCGGGTATAAAGGTTGCAGAACCAGGCTTAACATGGGACCCAATATCACCATGGCCGTCAAATATTCCAACAGGATTTTGTTGGCAATAGGCACTAAAAGAAAACAGTATCAGGAAAATGGCAAGCTGCTGCTTCATGAAATGAAATTGAAAAATTTGAATAATTACTGACGAGGATGAAATTATAATCGAATAGACGGAAGATAAGTTTTCAAGCTACTTCAATACTACTTCACATAAAAAATAAACTGATATCTTTTATAAGCACTACATCATCACTACATCAAATAAGAATTTTAAACGGGAAAATGCCCAGGATATACCAGCGGGTGTTTTCAGCGATATTTTTTATGCTGTTTCCCCTTACATTTGATTCAGATTGATTTGCGTATGAATCGGGTGCTTTATTTTTTACTTTTCTTCTGTACGGCCATTGTAAAAGGTCAAAATCCTATCGGTATTCCTGACATTATTAACTACTACAAAAGCAGTTATAATGCCGGAACTGAAAATAGAAGCATCGTGCAGGATCAGAATGGGATCATGTATTTCGCTAATCTGGACGGATTACTCAGTTTTGACGGTTCTTCCTGGAAATTGTACTCCATCCCAAACAAGACAATCGTCCGCTCAATTATCATGGGGAAGGACAACAGGATATATGCCGGTGGCCAGGATGATTTCGGCTATTTCAGTCCTGACAAAAATGGAAAATTATTCTTTACTTCTCTGAAGCCACTATTATCTAAAAGAGACTATTCATTTACGGATATCTGGAATATTGTAACGCTGGGCAACGATGTTTTTTTCCGTTCAAAGGAGAAGATTTTTCAATATAACGGCTACTCCATTACGGTGTATCCCGCTCCCAGCGAATGGGCTTTTCTCGGAATTGGCAACAACACGCTAATTGCCCAGGACCTGAGCGCCGGACTCATGAAATTCAATAACGGCCTTTGGACAAGTTATCTTGACGACCCACCTCTTCCTTCAGGGTTCATTGTTTCATCGATGTTTCCTTTTGGCAATGACAGCAGTTTTCTTACTACAATCACATCGGGATTTTTTTATTTTATATAAAAATAAACTGACTCCGTTTCGTTTCGCAGGTTTTAATCCCTTACAGAACCAGCGTATCCTGACTGCGATTCCCGTGACAAATGACTGGATTGGGGTTGGTACAAATATGAATGGCTGTTATGTTGTAAACAAAAAGGGTGAGGTAATTCAGAATCTTTCCCGTAAGGAGGGGTTGCAAATAAATAATATCCTTTCCATGTTTCTGGACAAGGACAACAATCTGTGGCTGGGTCTTGATGACGGCATTGATTTTATTGCTTATAACAATGCCATAAAACATATTTATCCGGAAAAACTCAATGAAGGCAAAGGATATTCGTCCCTGATTTATGAGGATGCGCTGTATGTCGGCACTTCCAATGGATTCTATAAAGTGCCTATGAAAGGGAAAACAGATCTGAGTTTCGTAGACGGCGATTTCATTCCTTTGCCTTACTCAAAAGGTTCTTCCTGGTGTCTCACTGATATCAACGGAGAACTATTATTTGGATATCATGACGGGGCTTATACTTTGCATTCAGGACAGGAGGCAACCATAAATTCTTCTGTAGGTTTTCATTGCTTTCTTCCATTATCAAATGTGCTTCCATCCAGACTGGTTTTAGCCGGTAATGAATCCGGACTTGATATTTTGGAATGGGATAACAAACAATTTATTTCAAAAGGAAATATTCCGGGATTCAGCGAATATTCCCAGTTTGTTGCAATTGATAATAATAATACAATCTGGGTCGGTCACCCTTATCGTGGAATTTATAAAATAGATCCCCGTCCCGGCATGACAGCAATCGTTCGGTTATACACAGATGAACAGGGTCTTCCTTCTTCTGTAAAAAATCAATTATACAAGGTTTTAAACAGGATTGTTGTGGCTACTGAGAAAGGTATTTATGAATATGACCCAAAGACTGACAGGTTTGAACAGTCCCCATATTTTACTTCATTTTTTGGCACGAGGAATATCAGGTATCTCAAAGAAGATGCATCTGGTAATATCTGGTTCGTGGAAGATAAAAATTTAGGGGTCTTAGACTTTTCGTGGAAAGTTCCTAAAATAATATACTTCCCGGAACTGAATGGTAAAATGGTCGGAGGTGATGAAAACGTTTATCCCTATAATAATTCTAATATCCTCGTTGGATCTGAAAAGGGATTTTATCATATTAATTATGATGCATATAAAAAGAATCGTTACAGATTAGACGTTATGATCCGTTCAGTAAAAGCCTTTGGTAATTCGGACAGCCTGCTGTTCGGAGGGTATTTTGATCAGATAAACCATCCGCTGATTCAACCACAAACCGATGTACCGAGTGTAAGCAACAATATGAATTCCATTCATTTTGAATATTCTGCACCCGTATATGCACAGCAATCAAATGTTCAATACAGTTATTTATTGAATGGATTCAATACTTCCTGGTCAGAATGGTCTAAAAAATCGGAAAAAGAATATACAAACCTTCCTCCCGGACAATATGAATTTCTGGTTAAAGCGAAAAATAACCTGGGCAATGAATCTTCAGTAAAAATCTACAAGTTTATCGTTTTACCTCCATGGTATCAGACAACCTTCGCTTATATATCCTATGTGTTACTGATCTTAGGAATTATCTACCTGATATTCCGCTGGCAAAAACAAATTTTTCTTGAACAGCAACAAAAATATGAAGATGAGCAAAAAAAATTAACCTACCTCCATGAGCTGGAACTGGAAAAATCCGAGAAAGAGATAGTAAAACTCCGAAATGAAAAACTGGAATCAGAAATCGCATTTAAAAATACTGAACTTGCATCCACTGCCATGCATCTGGTACAGAAGGGCGAACTCCTAGGAAACATTAAAGATGAGATGAGCCGGATTAAGAAAAATGCAAATGGCCATGCTGCACCTGATGAGTTTAAAAAAATCATGCGCATCCTGAGCGAAGAAAATAAAATGGACAAAGACTGGGAGTTATTTGCTCAGCATTTTGATCATGTACATAGTGATTTTCTTAGTAATATTAAAACGCAATATCCGACGCTCAGTCCGCACGAATTGAAACTTTGCGCTTACCTGAGAATGAATCTTTCCAGTAAAGAAATTGCGCAGCTTGAGAGCATATCCGTTCGCGGGGTAGAAATTGGCAGGTACAGGCTGAGGAAAAAACTGAAAATTAATACTGAAACTAATCTTTTTGACTTCCTGCTTGAAATTTCCTCACATGATATAAAAACTAAGGTCTAATTGTTAATTGTTAATTGTTAGTTGTTAATTGTTAGTTGTTATTATTTATAGTAGTGTATCGTTTAGAACTTATTAGTTAACAATTAAGAACTAACAATTAACAATTAAACCAGGTTTGCCTTAATGAATTTTATGCTTTGGGAGATACTATCGAATGGAGAACCGGGACACTTATCCTGTTCCACGAAGAAATACTTCATACCTGCTTCGCCCTTATGCTGAAATATAGTCTTGAAGTCAATAATACCATTTCCGACTTCTGTAAAAGTCTGACTGGCTTCTTTCGACATATCTTTTATATGCCAGAGAGGAAATCTGCCAGGATTTTTTTGGAATAGTGCCAGTGGATCCTGTCCTGCTTTTTTAATCCAATATAAATCTATTTCCATTTTCACGAGATCCTTATCGGTTTTATCCAATAATATATCATAGGGAAAAACACCATTTTGTGCTTCAAATTCAAAATTGTGGTTATGGTAACAGAATTGAATGCCCGACTTTTTTACAGGTCTCAGCCGCTTTATTAAATATGTCAGCCAGTTGTTTATAATGATCCAGTGTGCCGCGCTCCTGATCAGATAAATAAGCACATACCATATATTTTAATCCGACTGCTGAAGCATCATCAACAGCTTTCTGCCAGTCATGCAATATCGTACCATTCTGAGGCGCTCCCTTTACTATTTCTTCACCGACCCTGTAATGTCCGCTAAGAGCAACCAGTCCATTATTCTTTAAGAGCTTTTTATAGGTATCTGCATCCATCCCGTAGAACTTTTCAGATCCGGTATAAGTTGCATTTTCCACTGAATTAAACCCGATCTGTGCAACTTTTGCAAGAGTTCCCTCCGGATCTTTTTCCATAGCATCCCTTACCGTATATAATTGCAGGCCTATCAATGGTGCTGCAGCAAAAGTATTCAGGGGACCTTTTACAAATATGGCGGCAGATAAAGCGGAGGCAGATTTTATAAAAACCCTTCTGGAAGTCATGGCTTAAATTTTAATTGAGCAATCGTTATTTATTTTATAAATGTATGTTCTTTAGAACAAATTTCATTTTTTAAGCTACATCCATACTACTTCATATTGAAATTCCGGAGTCTTCTTATGGAATTTACTACGTCAATCCTACTACATTTTATTTTTTATTCCCATAAGGCATCAGGGTTTTTCAAAATTTATTACCTTTTACAGGGTTTTATATTGAAAAAAGTAAATATTAACGAATGAAAGCCTGCCTGCTGATAGTCTGTAGCCTGATCCTGTTTTCAGTTATGGGTAAGGATAGTGGAAACGGAGGGTTCCATTCAGGATTTATGAGTGATCACCCCAGTTTGCCCATCGGGTCGCCTGCACCGCCATTCTCACTACCTGGCACAGATGGGAAAACTTACAGTCTTGCTTCTTTCGAAAAATCAGATATCCTGGTTATAATTTTTACATGTAACCATTGTCCGACTGCCCAGGCATATGAAGACCGGATTATTCAACTCACCAATGACTATGCCACAAAAAAAGTTTCGGTAATTGCCATAATGCCCAATGATCCCAGTTCCATTAATCTGGATGAGTTAGGGTACACGGATATGGGCGATTCATTTTGATGAGATGAAACTGCGGGCCAAAGAAAAAAAATTCAATTTCCCATATCTCTATGATGGGGAAAATGAAAAGGTGGCGCTTGCATACGGACCCATCGCCACACCACATGTTTTTATTTTCGACAATAAAAGAATCCTCCGTTATAGCGGCAGGATTGATAATATTGAAAAACCAACTAAGACGCCTACAGAGAGAGATGCACGCAATGCCATTGATGAGCTTTTAGCCGGCAAGCCGGTTTCCGTACCCACTACAAAAGTTTTCGGATGTAGTATTAAATGGTCCGAGAAGAGCAGCTGGATTGATAAAGCGAAGGTGGAATGGGCTAAAGAACCTGTCAGCCTGGATTCTATCGATGAAAAGGGTATCAGGGAGCTGGTACAAAATCATTCAGACAAATTAAGACTTATCAATGTTTGGGCTACATGGTGTGGTCCCTGTGTTGCAGAATTCCCTGAATTCATTACTATGAACCGGATGTATCGTAAACGTGATTTTGAATTTATTTCTATCAGTGCCGATGGTATTGATAAAAAGAAAAAGGCGCTTCAATATTTGCAGAAGCAGGAAGCCTCAAATAAAAATTATATTTTTTCAGGAGATGATAATTATAAACTTATCGACGCCATTGACTCCAAATGGCCCGGCGCCCTGCCTTATACCATCCTGGTAGAACCCGGAGGTAAAATCGTTTATTCAAAAGGAGGCCCCATCGACCCTGCTGAATTAAAAAAAGCAATAGTTGAAGATCCCACTATAGGGAGATATTACTGAGGGGTTATGAGATATGGGTTATGGGATATGGGTTATGAGATATGGGATATGGGTTATGGAATATAGCTGTTACAAATTCATATCCCATAACCCATATCCCATAACCCATATCTCATAATAACTACCAGAACACTGTATAAAGTCCTGCCAGTATACCCATAATAATTACAGAACCCAGAATAAATGCATGGGAAACCCTAAAGTCTTTTTTATCAATGATGATGGTATGTGATTTATCCGGAGAAGATGTTCTGAATAAACTGATCCCGATCATTATGAATACAATGATTACAAAAGTTATCGTCATTCGATCGAGGAAAGGATAATCCGGAAAAATGCCGTTCGTCCAGACGGGCAGAAATTTTAAAATGGCAGATACGGGAATTGTCAGCAGACTCCCGGTTAATGCGGCAGCAGCTGTTGTCCGCTTCCAAAAAAAACCCAGTAAGAAAATCGCGAGTACACCAGGTGAAATGAATCCGACATATTCCTGAATAAACTGGTAAGCCTGGTCCAGATTTTTTAGTGCTGGCGCAATCAAAGCTGCAATGCCCATCGCAACAATTACGACCCATTTACCAATTCCTACCAATTGTTTTTCTGAAGCTTCCTTATTAAAGTATTTCTTATAGATGTCGAGTGAAAATATTGTTGATATACTATTTGCCTTCCCTGCAAGAGAAGCGACGACGGCAGCTGTCAGGGCTGCAAATGCAACACCCTTCAAACCCGGTGGTAATAAGTTCATCAGGGTTGGGTATGCATGATCCGGTTTTATAACTCCATCGGGCATCATTTCATTTTGGAACATCCCATTCTTATGTAAAACAAACATCGTAATGCCCGGAAGTACAACAATAACGGGTACCAGCAATTTTAAAAAAGCAGCGAATAGCAGTCCGCTCCTTGCGGTTTTGAGATTGGCACCTAATGCACGCTGGATAATATATTGATTGCATCCCCAATAGGCCAGGTTATTGATCCACATCCCGCCGATTACAACTGATAAACCGGGAAGATCTTTATAATACGGATTTCCCTTATGAAAGATCATATGAAAATGGTCCGGCGCTTCTTTGCGGAGGATGGACAATCCCTTCAAAATATTATTTCCATATCCAAAATGTCCTGAAAGAAGTGTGAGAGCCAGATAGGTAGTTACCAATCCACCTACGATCAGGACCAGCACCTGGATTACATCTGTATATCCAATTACTTTCATTCCCCCGAGTGTAACGATAATTGAAAACAAAGCCAGACAGGCAACACTCCACCCAAAAGAAATATCTGAAATGGAAGTAATCGCAAGCGCTCCGAGGTATATAATGGAAGTGAGATTAACAAAAACATATACGAGCAACCAGAATACTGCCATCAGGGTGCTGACCTGCTGATTATACCTTCTCGCCAGGAACTGTGGCATCGTAAAAATTTTATTCCTGAGATAGATCGGAAGAATAAATACTGCCACAATGAGCAGGGTAGCCGCCGCCATCCATTCATAAGTTGAAATGGCGAGTCCCAGGGCATAACCAGATCCTGACATACCGATAAAATGTTCGGCAGAAATATTAGAAGCAATTAGGGAAGCTCCGATAGCCCACCAGGTTAGTGATCCTTCCGCAAGAAAAAAATCTTTTGAATCAGTAGTAAATGATTTTTTCTTTCTGTATACATAATATCCGTAAGCAGAAACGACTATGAAATAGACAAAAAATACAAGGTAGTCCGCTCGCTGTAATTTATGCACGGGGGAAGATTCTCCTGTTTCTGTTGGGCAAGAAGTTTAGAATTTAAGCATTGATGGAAGGTATTTACCGACGAGCTCTTCATAGTATGGTTTGAGCTTTG
>Ga0206912_1183_pt1 | contig 14880 bp, 13 predicted proteins | sample Alteio_BWOrgHeat_75_FD_152933 | JGI IMG/M metagenome (GOLD analysis project Ga0206912, IMG submission 152933) | Enriched cells from forest soil in Barre Woods Harvard Forest LTER site, Petersham, Massachusetts, United States -... | ecosystem: Environmental > Terrestrial > Soil > Temperate forest >... | reverse complement strand
ACCAGGTAAATCAGGGCGGCCATATTAACTGCTCCCAGTTCCAGTTCTCTTTTATTTACATTTTCAAATACATCATTTCCGGCGTGATGATAATCGAAATAACGCTGCGAATCCGGAATCAGTTCTGCTGCCAGGGCTCCGGTAGAATCATTTAACGGATCCACATCTGCGCCGGCACCATTCAGAATAAAAGATGTTACGCCATAAGGTGCGAATAAAGGCAGGTCTTTCCTGATCAGGGCGACCTGGGACTCATTTCCTTTGAAGCTGAATTCCCTGGGAGTAAATCCACCTGCATCACTTTCCAGTGCAAATATATGTTTCTCATTTTTCAATTTAGCTTCCGAACTATATGCGCTGGCGCCTCTGCCGCCATTTTCTTCATCCGTAAATAAAACTATCCTTATCGTGTGTTTAGGTTTATATCCAACCGCTTGTAGTGCCCTTAGTACTTCTATGGAGTGAACACATCCTGCCCCATCATCCTGTGCACCTTCAGCAGGATCCCAGGAATCCAGATGACCGCCAATCGTAATAAACTGATCCGGAAATTCAGATCCTTTCCATTCACCTATTACATTATATCCAACCGTGTCGGGCAAAGCATGTGCATTGGTGGAAATAAAAAGTTGCAGGTCTTTCCTTGCGGATAATGCAGCTGCCAGTTTATCTGCATCCTGTAACCCGACAGCGAGAACAGGTATTCTGGGAAACGAATCGTTATAAATCATTGCTCCCGTGTGCGGGAAATTATCCGTTGAGCTACTCATGGAGCGGACCAGGGCGCCCACAGCTCCATATTTAGCAGCCCTGCTCGCACCAAATACACGGTAGGGAACAGCTTCTTCATATGCCTTGAAAGTCCAAACAAAATCCACTTTGAATGGATGATCGTAAAAAACTATTTTCCCTTTAATTTCATCTTTTCTTCGCTCCAGTTCATCGAAATCTCTGATGAGAATCATAGGAGCTGTAATACCGCCGTTTTTTGTTGATACGGAATTTCCCAATGCTATGACCGCGAGGTTCTGCCTGTTTTTTCCGGAGATCAGTGCGGCCTGATCCTTTCCTCCTCTAACCCAGTGAGGGATCATTGCTTTCTGCAAATAAATACGGTCTGCACCAGCCTGTTTCAATGCTTCCTGTCCCCATTTTTCAGCGGTATATGTTTGTGGAGATCCGGAAAGTCGCTGACCAATGGTCTTCGTTAATGTATGCAGATTACTATATGCCGAACTATGTTGAAAAATTTCATCTGCGATTTTTCTTATAAAGACAGAATCAGACTGAGCTTTAACGGAATATGTAAAAAAATAAAGGAGTGAACCAAACAAAAACCAACGCATAACTGTTTATTTCCGCTAAGATAAGTATAACGCATATCTTATAAAGCTCTTGAAAATCTGTTTAACTTCGTTCAATAAAATCAGTACATGAGAATAGGTATTGTTTGTTATCCGACCTTCGGAGGCAGTGGTGTTCTGGCTACAGAACTCGGAAAGGCTCTTGCTGACAAAGGGCATCTGGTACATTTTATTACTTACCAGCAGCCAGTCAGACTCACAGAATACAACGCAAATATTTTCTATCATGAAGTACGGGTAACAACCTATCCGCTCTTCGATTATGCACCTTATGAAACAGCACTTTCCAGTACGATGGTAGATGTGATAATGAATCATCATCTGGATTTATTGCATGTACATTATGCCATCCCGCATGCATCTGCAGCATATATGGCTAAAAAAATCGTAGCCACGCAGGGTATAACTATTCCGGTGATTACTACTTTGCATGGTACAGATATTACTCTGGTAGGAAGAGATAAAACCCTGGCTCCAGTAGTTGCTTTTTCTATCAACGAGAGTGATGCAATCACTGCCGTATCTGAAAATCTGCGGGATGAAACTTATGAAATTTTCGATATTAAGAAAGAGATAGAAGTGATCCCGAATTTTGTTGACCTGAACCGTTTTCACAGAAAAGCAATTGATCCTTTCCGAAAAGTAATTGCTCCCAATAATGAACGCATCATTGTGCATGCTTCCAATTTTCGAAAAATCAAGAGAGTACTGGATGTAGTGAAAATTTTTGCAGCTGTAAATAAACAAATCCCTTCCAAATTATTGTTTGTGGGTGATGGTCCTGACCGCCACGATGCAGAAAATCTATGCAGGGAACTTGGAATTTTCGATGATATCCGGTTCATCGGAAAGCAGGAACAGATCGAAGAGATCCTTGCTGTGTCGGACCTGTTCATCCTTCCTTCAGAATATGAAAGTTTTGGATTGGCTGCTCTGGAAGCAATGGCTGCCGGCGTGCCCCTGATTTCATCTGATGCGGGTGGCTTACCTGAAATTAATATTAATGGAAAAACGGGTTATATGAGCCCGGTAGGTGATATAGTTTCCATGAGCCGTAATGCGATAAAGATTCTGGAGAATGATGAAACTTTAAAAACATTCAAGAACAATGCAGCTGAACAGGCGAAGAAATTCGATATCCACCGGATCGTTCCGATCTATGAACAATTGTATGACCGCTTTCTCATGAAGGAGCTTCCTTTAAAAAAATTATCTCAGGAAAAAATTTGATCAGGAACGCTGTTGTTTAATGCCTCAGCCATCTTTCAGGATCAAAGAGGCGATCCTTTTCATCTGACAACACAAATTCAAGCTGGCCAATATCACCCAGTTTTCCCAGTAACTGGCCGGTTTTTACTGCTTCACCTTTTGAAACGGAAACGGAAGAAAGATTACTGTAGGTCGTAAAGTATTTTCCGTGGCGAATCATAACGGCACTAACATCTCCCACATTGAACACACTTTGTACTACGCCATCAAATACAGCTGTTACGGAGGATCCCGGAGAACTTTCAATAGTGATGCCCTGATTATTATGCACAATTCCTTTAATGTATTCATGGGGACCGAATCTCATGGCAATATTCCCCGAAGCAATGGGCCACGGAAGATGACCTTTGTCCTTTTCAAAATTCCCTGATAAGGCAATATCTGATTTTGTATCAAAAAGAGTGGGTGCAGCTGTTTTTACAGCTGGCTTAATATTGGATAGCGGGGTGCCGGTATTTGGAGAACCCGGAGAACTTTTTGCGGGATCTGATTTTTCAGGAACTGCTGTTGCGACATTCGAAGCTGCATCTGCTGCTGCTTTTTTCTTTGCTTCACGAATGGCATCTTCACGTGCCCGCCGGATGGCAGCCATAATCGCACTTGCCAATTTCTGATCCTGCCGCTGCTTCAGGTTCATTTCCTTTTTCAATTCCTTTTCATGGCTCTGAAGCTCTTCAACTACCTGGTCCTTTTCTTTCTTTTCAACTTCCAAAACCTGTCGCTCTTTATTCTGCTTTACAAGGGCCTCGTCTTTTTCAATGCGTTTTAATTTCAGTCCGTCAATTTTATTTTGCAGAAGCACCTGTGTTTTCAGAATATTATCTGCCCTTTGTTCCCGGTATGTCCTGTACGATTTCAGGTATTCAACTCTTTTAATTGCGTCATTAAAATTATTGGCGGCGAAAATGAAATTCAGGAAATCGTAATTGGTCCTGTTTTCATAAGCATAAATCACACTTTCAGCATATTGCTTGCGAAGGGTATCCAGTTCCTTTTTAAGTTTTATAATTTCCGACCAGGAATTATTCATATCTGCCTGGATAAAATTCAGCTGTTGATTGATATTGGAAATAGCCAGTTCGCGAAGCCGGAGTCTTTTCTGTAATAGTGCGAGCTGGCCCAGCGTCTGTTTCCGGTTTTTATGAGTTATATCCAGGGAGCGTTTAACATCTTCAATTTCTTTCTGAATAGAAGCCCGTTCCTTTTCAAGGTCACTACGGCTCTGGTTTGGCGCCTGAGCCAGGCATGTATTAACCGAATAAAAAATAATAAGTAGAAGGATAACCTGTTTGCGCATATGCGTTGGACATTCGGGATGAAGTTACTGTATAACGCTTAGTTGCGTTTATAATTTTTAGGAATGGAAAATGGAAAGTTTAAATTCTCGTTAAAAGAATATTTAGTGAAATTCATCTCCACATCAAGTCTCGCTTTCTCCGCAACGGAAATTTTACGATAAGCTGAAAAAAGAACCGTGTCCGTCCTTTCATACAGACCATATGTGATATCGCAGTTGCGTGCCCGCATCAGATCCACGTCATCCAGTTTGCTGTGTTTTATGGTAAGATCATCCGGATTCAGCGTAAGATAATTTCTGAAAACAGGTCCGATACTGAGAACCGATATGCCCTGAATATCTTTCCTGTAATAAAGGATATTGCTGTCCAGATAAATTGGATTGCCGAGAATAATTGATTGTAAAACGTTAAAATCAAAAGGGAGATGGGTGATTTCCTTGAGATAGCTGACGGATCGCAACTGGTAAACCTTATCCAATTTGTTCAAAACTTTTACACTATCCGGAGTGATTACCGCGCGGAAAGCTTCTATTCCCAGGAGTGTTGCATTGATAGAAATCCAGATCATTTTATCTTTTTGAAGACGGATGAAGGCATTGAATTCGTAATCCTTTCCATCGCTTCCTTCATAATGAACTTTTAATTTTGCTGAAAATGTGTTGCATTCAATGATATTTGTTTTAATATGAGTGTACAATTGCTGGATGTATTTTAGAGAATCAGCATGTAAATCTTCCGCGGTAGTTGTATCCTTTATATTCTGGACAGTATCTTTTTTACTGATAGCGGTTGTAATTTTTTTAGCCGAGCGACATGAAGTTGCAGCAATTCCAACGAAAAAAACCAGCAAAAAACCAAGACTCCAATTCAGAAAAATCTTTCCAACATTTTCCATAACCAAGAAATATAAATTAATCCCGTCTTCCAGGGGGTTAGTATTCTTCTCACTGTTTTAGTTTTTGAGCTTACGCTTTACCAGTATGTCCGAATCCACCCTCACTTCTGACCGTTTCATTCAACTCCGTTACGGGATGCCAGTCAACTTTTTCAACCCTGCTTACAACCATCTGTGCAATTCTGTCGCCCGGATGAATCTGTTGTTCGGTATTGGAAAGGTTGATGAGGATAACTTTCAGTTCTCCGCGATAATCCGCATCTACTGTTCCTGGAGAATTTAAACAAGTTATCCCGTGTTTCAGAGCAAGTCCGCTGCGTGGTCTTACCTGGGCTTCATAACCCGGTGGCAGCTCAATGAAAATTCCTGTGGGAATCAGTTGCCTTTCCATAGGCTGCAGAGATATCGTTTTAGGAATATCTGCTTTCAGATCCATACCGGCGGCGCCGGTAGTTGCATAGGCAGGTAAAGAGTGTTTCGATTGATTTATGATTTTAACCGGAATGGACATGGGCGCAAAGGTAATTAATCCACTTTCCTCAGCAATACAACTGCTTGTGCCATTAGGCCTTCTTCCATGCCAATAAAGCCGAGTTTTTCTGTGGTTGTTGCTTTTATAGAAATATCATCTTTATTCATTTCGAGGATTTCCGCCATCACGAGTCGCATATCAGGTACAAAGGCCATGATTTTTGGTTTCTCCAGGCAAACCACTGTGTCGAGGTTCACGATCCTGAATCCTTTCTGCCGTATCAGCTGAAAAGTTTTCTTCAAAAGAATTTTGCTGTCAACTCCTTTAAAATTGTTGTCTGAATCAGGAAAATGAATACCGATATCTCCGAGGCTGAGTGCTCCAAGTAAAGCGTCACAAATGGCGTGAAGTAGAACGTCGGCATCGCTGTGACCCAACGCACCTTTATGATGAGGAATTTCAATTCCACCCAGCCATAATTTTCTACCTGTCACCAGTTGATGAAAATCCGTTCCCAGGCCAATGCGATAAGACATAAGGGTAATTTATTCCACTAATCTGGCGGAAATGAAATTGGACAATTGAAAATAAGCTTTCAATTATCCGGTTTCCCCTTTTTTCAAAAATTTATATTACTGGTCCGTATTAGTTGTTCCTACAGCTGGTCCGTCAAGGTCAAAAACAAGTCCAAAGCGGATCGTATTGGATAGCGGATTTCTTGTAATTCCGGATCCTGAAGGGATAAGGTATGAAAAATTCAATCCGAGAATATTATATTTTAACCCAATACCCATGGTAAAATATTGTCTGCCACCCTGATCCTGACTCTCCCAAAAATATCCAAGGCGGAAAGAAAACTGATCCATATAGGTATACTCCGCACCGATGGAAGCATTGACTGTATTCCACTGTCCGTTAAAAGATTTGAACCAGCTGCTCACCACGCTTTGACTATAGTATTCCTGCAGGGCTTCACTGCTTACGGTATCAGTTCCGTTGGCAGGGACTGGAGGAGCGGGAACGAGGAGTTTATTCAGGTCAAGACCAAAACTTATTTTGTTCTGTTCGTCAAATACCTTGGTATAGTTTCCTCCCAGACCCATATTCGCAGGAATGAATTCCTTTTGGGTAGCATCGTTTGTGTATCCGATTTTTGATCCAAGATTTGACAATACAAATCCGAAAGTCCAGCCTTCGCTATTTGCTTTAAGGTCCTTATAGGTCAGGGAAACATCGGCAGCAAATGCCTGACCGGCTTTATAAGCTGAAATGCTTCCTGAAGCAGCAGCAGCCCCCAGCGTAAGGTTTGAATTTATGTATCTCAGTGCTAATCCGATACCCAGTTTATCAGAAAGTTTTCGGGAATAACCCAGATCAAAAGCGAATTCCCTGGGTCTTCCTTCACCCCAGTTGTTCCCGTTATAATCGGAAAACTGGATACTTCCCAGGCTGAAATAACGGAGGTCAGCCGTGATGGCTTCATTGTCATTAATTTTGTGATAGCCGGAAGCTGCAAGCAGGTACACATCGTTCAAGCCGAGATCCTGAAGCCAGGGAGTATAAGTAAGACCAATCCCTGTTTTATATTGCGAAAATGGAGTTTTAGAAAGGTTATAAAATCCCGAGTTTGCGTCCGGTGAAGTTGCAAGACCCTCTTCACCCATACCACCAGCACGCGCATCAGGTGATATTCTCAAAAATGGCACTGCAGTTGTGACTACATTGATCGGGTTTGTTTGGGCATTCACCAGGAAAAAAGATAAGAGGCCGCACAAAATAGCAGTTAGACGGAAAAACAGTCGTTTCATGTAATTTAATTTAGCTTTAAAAGGAACTGACTGTAAAATGAGACAAGGCTGTAAAAAATTACAATTTCAGTCTCATTTCAGCAATTAGGGGTAGAGATTTTCAATAGCTAATCATGTGGTTTTTAGTGAGTTCCAATAATGGTTGCCATTCAGAGACCGTTTTTCGAAACAGGCAGTGCATGACCGGACTGTACTTCCGGTAATCCAACGCAAACATAACCAGAATATTGCGCAAGTTAAAGGTTTCAAGGAATCAGCAAAGCTAAGCAAAAAGATGGCCAACATTTCAAACGGGTTTAACATTCCCGAAACGGGATTTTTCCCGGTAAACAAACTATTTTCGTGCTCTTAGCGTATTATACTTTCAAAGGGTAATTTTTACAATATTTGTTTCAAAACCACGTTTCTATACTTAACATATCACGGTTAAATTCGTTTTCTATGAATTTCAAAAATCTCGTTATCCTTGCTTCCTGTGCCGCAGCAATGGCTTCTTGTAAACCAAAAGTCCAATCTTCTGCTGTTACTGGCTGGAATTATAATGATAAGAACATGGGGGGATACCAGGTGTCCAAGGAAAAAGAACAGCGTACAGGTCCGGGTCTTGTCTTTATTCAGGGAGGTACATTTACCATGGGTGCTACTGAAGAGGATGTGATGAGTGACTGGAACAATATTCCGCGTCGTGTTACAGTAAACTCATTTTATATTGACAGAACTGAAGTTGCCAACGTGCATTATCGTGAATACCTGTACTGGATAAATAATGTATTTGAAGGAGATGAATATCAGACAGTGCGTAATAATGCACTTCCTGATACATTGGTGTGGAGAAGTGAACTCGCCTATAATGAACCACTGGTTGAATACTATTTCCGTCATCCATCTTATAATTACTACCCTGTAGTAGGTGTCAGCTGGAGACAGGCTAAAGATTTTTGTTTATGGAGAACCGATCGTGTGAATGAAAAAGCGCTGGTAGATCGCGGATTTATCAACAAGAATTCATTGAAAAACATTCAGGGGCTCGGACAGGAAAATTTCAACACCAAGTCTTACCTGGTGGGTGAATATCAGGCAACACCTGGTCCGGCCGCAAAATCAAAAAAGAACGAACTTAAAAATCCTAATGGTACACCACGTACGCAGGTAACATTTGAAGATGGAATTCTGCTTCCTTCTTACCGTCTGCCAACTGAAGCAGAGTGGGAATATGCGGCGCTTGGATACATCAATCAGAACCCTGCTCCCAGTACATCAGATAAGAAAAGAGGTGAAGAACTGGTAGCAAACAAACAGGTTTATTCCTGGAGCCAGAATGTTAACGGTTTGCGTGATTCACGCCGCGGTACATGGCAGGGAACCTTCCTGGCTAACTTTAAAAGAGGAGCAGGAGATAATATGGGAGTTGCCGGTGGATTGAACGATAATGCCGTGTATACTGCAGATGTAACTTCTTTTTATCCTAATGGTTTTGGATTATATAATATGTCCGGTAACGTGAGTGAGTGGGTTGAAGATGTATTCAGACCTCTTTCATCTCAGGACGTTAATGGTGTAGCTCCTTTCCGTGGTAACAAATTCGAAACGATGGATCTGAACAAGGAAGGAAAACCAGAAAGAGACAGCCTGGGCAGAATTAAATACCGTGATGTGACTGATAAAGAAAGCGAAAACAGAAGAAACTATCAGAAAGGAAATGTAATCAACTACCTGGATGGTGACTCCCTCATTGCCGGAATCAATTATGGTTACGGTAAAACAACTCTTATCAGCGATAAGTCAAGGGTTATTAAGGGAGGAAGCTGGGATGATCGTGCATACTGGCTTGGACCCGGAACACGCCGCTTCATGGAAGAAGACCAGGCAAGCTCTACGGTTGGTTTCCGCTGTGCAATGGATCGTGTTGGTAGTGCAGCAGGTAACGGAAGACAAACCGGTATCAGCTATAAAGAAAGAAAGCAAAACGCACGAAAACAATAATCTTATTTAATTTAAAAGCTTTATAAAAGCCATCACGCCGAATACGTGATGGCTTTTATGTTTATTAGATTTGCGTTTTAAGCTCAAAGCCAAAAGCCTAAGGCTTAAAGCTAATAAGTAAATTCTGAAGAGCATTAATACATTATTGAATATGGACAAACCTGGTTTCGAGGAAAATATTAATCACCCCTTTGCTATTGAAGATTTATACCGCCTTTATTTACAATATCCTTCTGTTTGTACAGATACACGCAAGGTTCAAAAGGGAGATCTTTTTTTCGCTCTGAAAGGAGATAATTTTAATGGCAATCTTTTTGCCACCCGCGCGATTGCTAACGGTGCTGTCTATGCGATTATTGACGAATCACCCGCTATTCAGGATGATCGATTGATACAGGTTGATAATTCCCTGGAGACGCTGCAGTCACTCGCAGCTCATCACCGAAACCATTTTTCAATTCCGTTTATTGCCATTACAGGAAGTAATGGGAAAACAACCACCAAAGAACTCATTCATGCGGTACTTTCTGAAAAATATATAACATATACCACAGAAGGCAATTTGAACAATCATATCGGCATTCCTCTTACAATTCTGAAAATAAAAAATGATGCTGAAATCGCTATCATTGAAATGGGTGCCAATCACCTGGGTGAAATCGCCGGTTATTGTTTATATGCCCGGCCAACCCATGGACTGATTACGAATGTCGGGAAAGCACACCTCGAAGGATTTGGGAGTGTCGAAGGCGTTAAAAAAGGAAAAGGAGAGCTCTATGATTATCTTCGTATGCATGATGGTACTGTATTCGTAATGTGGGATTATGACTATCTGAGAAAGATGAGCAGAACTATAAAAAATATTATTTCATATGGAACTGCACATGCTGATATAACGGGTATAACAGAAACATTAACACCCTATTTATCTGTCAGCATTACAAAAGGCCAGCCTTCAGGAATTATACAAACCCACCTGACAGGAGATTATAATCTGCCAAATGTGCTTGCAGCTGTATGTGCAGGTAATTATTTTAATGTGCAACCGGATGCCATAAAAAACGGAATTGAAAGCTATGAACCTTCCAACAGTCGCTCGCAACTGATCAAAGCAGGAAGCAATACCATACTGCTGGACGCATACAATGCCAATCCTTCCAGCATGAAGCTGGCTATTGAAAACTTCGTTCGTTTCCCCGGTGCTGATAAAATATTACTATTAGGAGCTATGGCGGAGCTGGGGAATGAAAGCATCACAGAACATGAACATATCCTTCAGCAGATCAATACTGATAAATGGAAAGATGTAGTACTTGTCGGCGGCGACTTTTTAAAAATCAAACATCCTTACAAAAGTTTTAAGAATTCAGAAGAAGCCGGCAAATGGGTTGCATCCAGGAATTTTAATAACACGGTATTCCTTGTTAAAGGATCGCGCAGTATGCAAATGGAAAAAGCAATAGAAAGCCTGACTCAGTTTTAAATAATGTGCTAAATATATAATTGTATCCTTATTTGCCCGGGTGCCATTTTACAACTTCGTGCTTAATGGGTTTAATAGTTTGTATATACGCATAGATATTTCCAAGATCCGCATCCGTCATATTTCCGTACATCGTCCAGGGCATGATGGTTTGCAATTCACCAGACTGAATCACCCGATGTGCATTTGTACTGTCCCTATATGCGGCAAAATGTTTAACGAATATATCCCGGGACCATAATCCGATTCCCGTTTCTTTATCAGGCGTGATATTTGCAGAAGTTACCAACCCTCCGGGTACTGGAAATACTCGTCCGCCACCGATTGCCATGGACTCAATGAACTTACCTTTTTCAAATGGTGTGTGACAATCATGGCAGGCAGCAATATTAAATAAATACCTGCCATTTGCAATGCTGTCTCCGGACGGGGGAATTGTTTGGGGTTCGGCTTTTTCAGGAATTGTATTCAGAATAATATTCATTGGAAAATCTGATTTGGATTCAGGAACTATATTTTGAATGGGATTCAGCATCCTTAGAAAAACAATAACGGATTCAATATCTTCCGGATCAGCTCTTCTGTATGAATGATAAGGCATAACAGGGAAAATGGGTTTTCCATTTTTTCGGACACCGGTCGTAATGGCCCTGTAAATCTCTCCGTCTGTCCAGGTGCCAATTCCTGCAGGTGTAATATTCGCAGAAAAATAAACGCCCGGAAATCCCATAGACTGATCAAATTGTTCTCCGCCTTCACCGATCGTGGAATATACCATGGGCATGGAGAAAAATACAGGGTCACGTTTACTGTGACAATCCATGCAAATCATTACACTTTTTGCCAGGTAAGCGCCGCGTTTTATTTTTTGAGATGTTTTCGCAATAGTTATTTGCTGTGCAGGTCCAACATCAGGTAAGGCAGTTTTAATATAAGCTGCAATGATTCCGAGTAAGAGAAGGATACTTAGCACGATAATGCCTAAAACTTTCAGGAGTTTTTTCATGTTAGAAGGGTTATAATGAAATCGATATAGTACTACCTCAGACTGATCAGCGAACTCAGAGGGGCCCGTCTGTTGCGGAAATCCATCATGTCAACTTTTACGCTACCGACACTGATCGGACTTTCAACACGAACGGGAATATGGTTTGCATCATCACTCACCCAAACGGTCATCTTTTCACCACCTTCAAATATAGTTCCTTTGATCAGCAATGGTTTTATTTTTATCGCATGGAACTTACCATATTTGGTTTTTATGATTTCTTTCCCGATGAAACGAATATATAGATCGTAAACCTGGTTGTCGAGGAACATTGAAAAAGGAATCTTATCTCCCGGTTGCATTTTATCATAATCGATATTACGGGCATAATACATGGTACTTAAAACGTCCTGCACACATTCAGGTGTTTTAAAAACGCCGGAATTTGTAATAGCTGTATTTGCGGTTTTATTGAAGCTGATATTTTCATATTTTTTAAATCCGCCTTCACTTACATTCCGAATAAATTTTAATGGCTGGAGATTTGAAGTATCTATAAAGCTTTCGTATTTATCTCTTACTTTAAAAAAATTATCGAGGAAAGAATAGTTCTTGCCCGAACCGGTTACATGATAAACAGGTTTTCCATTCAGGTCTTCCAGTGTAACTGTAAATGTGGCTTCTCCCGCAGAAATATAAACGCCGGCTAAAGTATAATACACCCTAAACGTAATACTTTCACCTGCCTGGAAAGCATGATTTTTAATACCATTACCACAAAAGTCATCACCTGCTCTTAAGGGTAGTGAAAGGGCTATAAATAAAACGCATACGATTGCGCTGATTGATTTCATCTGTTGCTAAATAATTTTATCCTTAAAATTAATAAACTCCCAACCAACGCAGGGATTATTAAATTGATGAGCCAGATACCCAGTGATACAGCAAGAATACCTGCAGTATTTAATGTAAATACCTGAAATATCTGAATGCCGGCTGCCCAACGAAATCCAAGATCTGTTAAAAATGTTAATGTAGGTACAACAGCCATCAAAACAAACATAACACTAACGCCGGTAAACACCTGCATTCCTGTCAACGGAATACCGAAAAGAGAAAATAAAAGAAAATATTGCAATATAAAAACCATGTAACGAATCGTTGAAATGAACAGTATGGTTGCCAAAACCGGGAAATTAAAATTTTGGGGTATGGAGAAGTTTTTTTTGTTCTTCTCCATCCATTTATTCACCCTGGCTACTAATGGATCAAACCTGAAATAAATCAGGGCCAAACCGACTGCCGATATTCCAGTTATAATCATAGCCGATCTCAAAAATACAGGCGAAGACCATACTGTCTGAAATTGAAATGGTAAAATTGAAAACAAATAGATACCAACAAATCCGGCAGTTAGTGTTATCAGCATCTGGGAAATACTGCAAAGGATAGTTGGGGTAACTGAAAGGATTTTATTTCCCGGATCAACATATAGCATCCTCCCAAGGTATTCTCCCACTCTGTTAGGTGTAAATGAAGCGATGCAGGTTCCCGCAAGTATAGCTTTAAATGCACGTATAAATCCAATTGGTTGCACGGGCCGTAATGCAATCTGCCATTTGAATGTTTCAAGGGCCCAGTTTACACACATCAACCCAAACATTGCATATAATTTCCACTCTTGTTTGCCTGTCGCTGCTTCCAGCATCTGCTTAAGTGAATCTTTCCAATGCGGTTGTTTGTGAAGTTCTCTTGCGACGATATAGAAAAGAAACAACATAATGAGCGGTCCGGCCACATAGTTGACTAATAATTTGATATTTTTGTTCAACACCACAATCAAAAATAACGTTCCCTCTGCAAAAGCACTCTAAAATAATCCTAGGCATTGATCCCGGCACTCTCATGATGGGCTGGGGACTGATATGTGTGGATGGGCATCAGACAAAATTCATAGAAATGGATGTGTTGCATGTACCTGTGCGATTAGATGCATATCAGCGACTGGAGCTGATTTATTTTACAGTCCAGCAAATTATTTTGAAATTCAAACCTGATGATTTTGCCATTGAAGCTCCTTTTTTTGGAAAGAATGTACAGAGTATGCTTAAACTCGGAAGGGCGCAGGGAGTTGCAATTGCAGCAGCCATGCAATCGGGCATACCTGTTACAGAATATGCACCCCGGAAAATAAAACAATCCATCACAGGAAATGGAAATGCGGGAAAGGAACAGGTATGGAAAATGCTTCAGCAGATTTTAGAAATCCGGATGAAGTTAGACCGTTTCGATGCTTCTGATGCGCTGGCCGTTGCACTTTGTCACCATTATCAATTCAATTCTCCGGTAAATACCGGAAAAAAAATAAATGGATGGAGAGAATTCATTGCGAAAAATCCAGGGAGGATTGTATGAGAGTGTGAGAGTGTGAGAGTGTGAGAAAAAACTTTTATATTATTATTCACTTACTCTCACACTCTCACATTCTCACACTCTCACACTTAATATAAGCATATGACAATTTTTACGAAAATTATAAAGGGGGAGATCCCCGCTTACCGGATCACAGAAGATGATTTGTTTCTGGCATTTCTGGATATCAATCCATTGCGCAGAGGCCATACCCTGGTGATACCTAAAACCGAGACCGATCTTTTTTTTGATCTGGATGAAATTTATCTTTCGCGGATTCTGCTGTTTGCGAAACCTGTCGCAAAATCAATTGAAAAATCTTTCCCCTGTAACAGATGCGGGATATCTGTTGTAGGATTAGAAGTTCCTCACGCACACATGCATTTGATTCCCATCGACCATTTGAATGATATGAATTTTAAAAATCCAAAACTGAAGTTAAGCGATGCGGAATTCAGGAATGTACAGGAAAAAATAATTTCAAATTTGGGAATCTGAAAATATTAAACTGTTATACTTTCAACTTTAAATTGAAGTTTCCCGGCTGGTACTATTACATCCGCCACTTCACCAACCTGTTTTCCAAGCAGTCCTTTTCCTATAGGAGAAGAGACAGAGATTTTACCGAGTTTGAGATCGGCTTCCTTTTCCGAAACCAGATGATAGGTTGATTGTTTTTTATTTGAAAGATTGGTAACGGTTACTTTGGTAAGAATCGACACCTTGCTCGTATCAATATTGCCTTCTTCCAGTATGCGCACGTTGGCCAGGTCTGCTTCCAGGCGCTGAATCTTTGCCTCAAGCAAACCCTGAGATTCTTTAGCTGCATCATATTCAGCGTTTTCCTTCAGATCTCCTTTTTCCCGTGCTTCAGCGATGGCCTTTGAAGCTGCCGGCCGGTCGATACT
>Ga0206912_1181_pt1 | contig 14911 bp, 15 predicted proteins | sample Alteio_BWOrgHeat_75_FD_152933 | JGI IMG/M metagenome (GOLD analysis project Ga0206912, IMG submission 152933) | Enriched cells from forest soil in Barre Woods Harvard Forest LTER site, Petersham, Massachusetts, United States -... | ecosystem: Environmental > Terrestrial > Soil > Temperate forest >... | reverse complement strand
CCCTGCGGCTTCCTGTACTTTTTTGATAATCATTTCGGGGGTATCAATCCCAATAGTTAAACTCGTTACAGGCATTAATTGCGGGGTGCTGCCTGCGAGTTGCCAGCAGGGTTTATTTAACAGTTTTCCTTCCAGGTCATGCAAGGCAATATCAATGCCCGCTTTAACTGCCGGGTTGCCGGGGGCTATGCTGTCCAGGTAATTAATTATTGCCGCGAAATCAAAGGGATATTTAAATTGAGCGGTATCAACCTTGTTCAAAAAAGCAGCAGCGCTGGCCGGGCTCTCGCCCATATAAGGCACCATGGATGCTTCGCCGTACCCGGTATAACCTTCATGTATGAGTTGAACCAGCATTAGCGGGGTTGAGGTGCGTGAGAATTTAGCTATCGTAAACGGATGCCTGAGTTGCAGTTCAAAGGGTTGATAAGTCAGCTTCATGTTATAAAACCAAAGCTAAATTATTCTTTTTAAAATGATGGCTATCTTTGCCGCCATGCCGCCAAAAATATATTCACCATTTGATGCCTCCAACTTTAGCAATAAAACCTGTTTCCTAACCGGCGAAGTTCTTGATAGTGAAGAAGAAAAAATACAGGTCTTCCCCCAATGGTTAATGAGCCTGTACAACCTGGAAGATCAACCATTCAAGTTGCTGGATGAAAGTATGGCTACTTATAAGGATATGAAACTGCCGTGCTCAGCAGCGGTTAATGAGGCTTACCTGGAGCCTTTAGAAGCCGAAATTTCCGCGGCGTTTAACAGGGGTTATGAGGCGGTTAAAGCCGTTGATGAGCTAAAATTATTCCAATGGGCCGGTAAGCTGTTGTACGGAATAATTTTTAACGAAATACAATCGGGTATAAAACAACAATACACGCAAGGCGAGGAGTTTAATATTTCGCAATCCATCATTCATAAATTCAGCAATCTGCACCTGATGCTGCAAAGCATTAATTTACCCATTGTATTTGAGGATTTTAAACCTTTCAGCCTGTTTTTATTTAAGGTGAATAACAATGAGCAGGAATTTGGCTACCGCGACGAGATCAATACACTCACTTTCGCATTGCGGATAAAGGATTTTGGCCTCATCATCTGCTTCCAGGATAACGGTGCTAATCGCCATTATCACCGGGAAATATTGGAAAAAATTGAAAATCAAACCCTGCATCCTATTCAGTTTGAAGAGTTTAGCGGGCGTGTATTTTATTCGGCCTACCTGTTTAACCGTTTGCCCGAGTATAATATTTTGCCCGTAGGCGATGAAGTATATATTGAGGCTATGCCCCTGCGCGGAATGAGCAGCAAGCCTTTATTTGACCATTGGCAAAATAAAATTTACGGACAAGTATTGGAGAATTTCTGGAAAAACTGGGGTTTCCTGTTGCTCGAGATCATTAAAAACCCCAAACAACCCATGAGTTTTTTATTTAATGCCGACGGCGAATTTATTAATGCAGGTGCGATTGAATTGCCATTGTAATTTGCTGTACAAATATAGGCACTACTTTAGGGTTAAGAATTATAGTTATAAATACCCCGCATAGCGCGCCGAACAGGTGAGCATCATGGTTAATATTATCTCTTGAATACCGGGAAGCATAACTGCAATAAACCAAATACAAAACACCAAATATGATGGCCGGAATAGGGATGGGCAGCGGCATTATCAGCATCATACTCATTGGTGAGTATAGGATATAGCTAAATATTACGGCGCTTATTGCCCCCGATGCGCCCAGGCTATTGTACCAAAAATCGTCTTTATGCTTTACAACAGATGGCAGGTCGCTCAGCACTAAACTTGCCATATAAAGCACACCAAACTGCCAATGGCCAATAGTTTGTTCGAGTTGAAACGCAAAGAAATAATAAGACAGCATATTGAAAATCAGGTGCATCCAATCTTTATGTATTAACCCGCTGGTAATTAAGGTATAAACATTAGTGCCCCGATATACACTGTAAGGATGAAGCATTAATTTACCATACAAATTCTCGTTCGAGAATGCCAGTAAAGTGGTTATAATAGTAATTATAAATATAAACGTTGCTACAGGTGCTTCCATTATTTCAGATCAAGTTTGGTTGGCGCCACTATTCGGCCAACGGGGTAGCGAAGATATGTTTTTTCGGAATAAGGCGAATTGCGGTAAACAAAATTTAATTGTGCCGATGCACTGCCCGCCAGCCTCGGGTCCTTTGCTTTTTCATCATCCAGTTTTTTGCGCAATTCAGGGTCTTTCGTTAACAGGTCAGTGGCAACATCTTCAAACACATAAGCCGAATAACCTTCCTTCTGCCCCAAAATAGAATCGAAAAAATTCCACGCAAAAAACGAATCAACCCCTTGCGGTTCCAGCGTTTCAACAATATAGCGGTTAAGTGCCTGGTTAGTATAAACCACGTAATCGCCGGCATAAAATTTAACGGCCATATCCGTTGGGTTAACCTGTACATCCGTATGCAGATAGTGGCCCTCATAGGGCCTGGGCGCGGTTTTATAATCGCCTATATAATACATTTGTAAATTCAGCGTGGTATCATGTGCTAATCGGCCCATAACAATATTATTTAGCTTAAACAACTCAATAATTTTACCCCAGGCCTGGGGTATTATGTAGGCCTGCGGCTTATCGGCCGTAATGGTGGCTTTATAGGTATTATAGTTTTTAATTATTTTGGTGTAAGGCTTGCTGCGGTCATAAAACAAACGCGGCAACCCGCTTACCCCGCTTGTTTTATAGCCCGACGCATATCCTTTAAAAGTTATGGTATCGGCCTTTGTGCGGTCAAGTTCCCAGTTAAGGGCAAATGTTTTTTGCCCGCTTACCTGCTCATCGGCCTCTTGCTTTAACCTGCCTATTAATTTCGCGTCGCGCTCATTAATAGCTACCAGGTTTTGCATAAAATCATAAGTGGCATACACCCTTTTATCAAAGGGCTTTAACATATGTGTTTCTGTAATGTAGCTAATAATGTTGTGTTGCGCAGTGTAGCCGGTGGCATAGCGGGGTGTTTCCAAATAACCCACAATACCCGCATCGGGGTCGTCGCCGCGCATACCCTCCACATAAGGTATCATTTCATAGCCATTCAATTTCATCCGCCTATACAATTCAGGCGATAATGTTTTTGAAGTATATTCAGCCAGTATTGGGTTTTGTTTATCCTTTTGGGTTTCTATCAGGGTCATTACATATTGGTAATCGGCTCCGTCGCTGGTATGGTTATCTAAAAATATTTCAGGTTTCCAGGTGTTTATTATTTGCTCTAAAGCATAGGTGTTCCGGCTGTCGCCTTTAATAAAGTCCCGGTTCAGGTCCAAATTGCGATAATTGCCCCTGAAACCATAACTGGCTGGCCCGTTTTGGTTAACACGGCTAAGGCCCCGGTTTAAACAGCCGTCGATATTATATACGGCTACTATACAGATCACCACATTTTTGGGCAATGTGTGTTTTTTAAGCATATCGCGGGCAAACAGCATACTGGCATCAATACCTTCCGGCTCGCCGGGATGAATGCCGTTATTGATGAGCAGTACACACTTGTTTTGCTTTTTGATAATTGCCGGATCAAAAACTTGAGCCCGCGATAAAACAATCAGCGTTAAAGGCAGGCCAACATCGGTAGTGCCGTAATTAAACAGTTTCATTTGCGGGTTTACACGGGCCAGTTTTTTGTAATACGCAATTATTTCGGGATAGGTAGCCGTATAATTTTTATCCTTACTTAACTCAAAAGGTGTTAGTTGGGCGTTAGCGGCGCTAAAAGCAAAACAGGTTAACAAGGCAAATAAAACAGCTTTCATAAAAATGACTTTAGCAAATATAATTATGCCCTTTTAATATCAAAGGTTTTAATAATTGCCGTCGGCAATTTCGGCCTGTATTTTTTTAGGAAGGCCATTAACTACCATATTGTAGGAATGATCGACCATTTCAAGGAGCTGTTTACGGGTTAGGGGGCCATTCATGAAAACCGTGTTCCACATTTTTTTATTCATGTGGTAGCCTGGTTGCACTTCGGTATAGCGTTCGCGCAACTCGACGGCCAGTTCAGGGTCGCATTTTACATTAAAGCGGTCGCCTTCCTGGAAACTGGTGATCAGGAAAATTTTGCCCGCCACTTTAAACACCAAGGTATCTTCGCCGAAGGGAAACCCTTCGGTAACGGCCGGCTTTAGCAGGCAATGATCGCGCAGTTCCTCTATATTCACTTATAATGTATTTGTTACGCTAATTTATGATATCTAAATTATCTTTACCCAACTATATTTTGCCAATATATGAACTTTTATCCCGCCATAAATTTTACCGTTACCGACCGTTTTTTGCGTTATGTAAAGATAGATACACAATCCGATCCAAATTCAGAAAGTTATCCATCTACCGAAAAGCAAAAAAACCTGGGCAGGATATTGGTTGATGAATTGCAGGAGATAGGCGTAACAGACGCCCATATTGACGAATATGGCTATGTTTATGCAACTATACCTGCCAATACCAGCAAGCAGGACATACCCGTAATTTGTTTCTGCTCGCATATGGATACTTCGCCCGATTGCAGCGGGTTTGGGGTAAAGCCCTTAATTCATAAAAACTATAGCGGAGGAGATATAACGTTGCCGGACGGCCCATCGCAGGTAATACGGATGAGCGAACACCCGGATCTGAAAAACCAGTTAGGCAATGACATTATAACAGCCAGCGGCGCAACCTTACTGGGCGCCGATAATAAAGCAGGCGTAGCCGAAATTATGGATGCCTGTTACCAGCTAATGAACCGTCCCGAAATTAAGCACGGCGCTATACGAATATTATTTACTCCCGATGAAGAAATTGGACGAGGCGTTGATAAAGTGGACATAAAAAAACTAGGCGCATACGCGGGTTATACCATTGATGGTGAAAGCGCCGGGAACATGGAAAACGAAACATTTTCGGCAGATGGCGCGAAACTCATCATACATGGCGTAAGCGCCCACCCGGGTTTTGCAAAAGGCACGATGGAAAGCGCCATAAAAATTGCAGCGGAAATACTTGCCCGGCTGCCATTTGAGTTGTCTCCCGAAGGGACCGAAAATATGCAAGGCTTTGTACACCCGGTTGGTATGGAAGGGCATGTTGAGCAAGCCACCGTAGATTTTATTATCCGCGATTTTGACGAGGATAAACTGGGGGCCCATGCGGATGTTATCCGCAAAATAGCTGGCGAAGTATTGAAAAAATTCCCCAACTCGGGTTATGAGCTGCAAATTAAACAGCAGTACCCTAACATGAAGGCAATGTTAGATAAACACCCGCAAATTGTGGAGTATGGCATGGAAGCTATCAGGCGCGCCGGTTTAGAGGCCAGGTTATGCAGCATACGTGGTGGTACCGATGGCTCCCGGCTATCGTTTATGGGTTTGCCCTGCCCCAATATTTTTGCAGGCGAGCACGCTTTTCATAGCAAGCAGGAATGGGTATCTGTACAGGATATGCAAAAGGCGGTAGAAACCATTTTGCATTTATGTATGATTTGGGAGGAAAGGGAGGTAAAAGGTAAAAGCTGAAAGGTAAAAGGTTATTTGCATCATGCCATTTGATCCAATTGATTATTGGCGGCTATTTATGAAATGCAATTTTTAACCGAACTGTTTTTGATTGCGCGGCCCCGATCCATTTAGGGCCGTTTTTTATTATTTGTATCGCTTTATCTAGCATGGCTCTATTGCTGTTTGTTATCTGTATAGAATGTATCTTTCCATCAGATGTTATATTAACATCTGCTGCAAGTTCGCCGGTTGTCCCGTTGGGCATTATGGCTGTACGGTCAAGATAGGCCTGGTATTGTTTCCAGCCAATTACGGGCATTGGTTTTGTAACAGTACCTTTTACACCCGTTTTTGCCGCCTGGTTGCCATAATCATTCACCGTCTGCGCTTTTTCAATAATATCAGCAGGCAGGTTTTTGGTGGCCTTTGCTACATTGCCCCCAACAAAGTCCTTACCATTTATTCTTACTTTGGTTACCTGCTTGCCCTGGGCGGTTATATTGCCATTACTACCTACATTCAAGCCATCCATTTTTTTCAATAGCTTTTCAACGCTATCCGTTTTTGTTACCGATGACGCCACGTTGTTGCCGGTGATCGCACCCATATCCCCTTTTACCACTCTTTTTTGCACAATGCCGCTATTAGCGGCCCCCTTCGCAAGCGTCTTGTTATCCGGAACCAATTCAATTTCTAAATTATCCCGGTCCTTAACCTGAACTTGCTGAGGTTCGTAACCTTCCTTGTTCACTTCTATCGTTGCGTGCCTTGCCCGCATTACAGTTGTAAACGATCCGTCAACGTTTGTTTTTATGCCCTGGTCGGTTCCGTTAATGATGATGGGCACGCCGGGTAATAGAACGCCGTTTTTCTTATCTACTACTTTGCCGGTGATCGTATGCGGAACATTGGCATCCGCCACCCCCGCGGCTTTGTTTAATGCTGTGGTATCGGTAAGTTTTTGAGTGCCAATAGTGGGTATGCTCAACTCCTTCAGCATGTTGTCCACGGTTTTGTTCTGCTGTGTTTTATATTCGGCAATTTTATAGTCCACTGTATCGGCCTTAAATACAGTTTCGCGACGGGGCGGCGTTTGTTTGATCGCGGCCAATGCAGACGGTGCAGATGCTTTAACCTCCGGGGCACGGTATCTTGCTATCAAAGCCGGTTTAACTGCCGGGGTAATGGGCACAGCAACCACTGCCCGTTTCGGTTCTTGCGCTTTTTCAACAGTTGCAACGGGATGTACATTTACCGCAACCAAAGGTCTTGACGTTTTGCGCGTTAACCACCAGCCGCCAACAACCAATGCAATTAATAAACAAGCTGCTGCCGGCCAATACCTATAAACAGGGATCACGCGCCGTCTATCCTGTTGCACCCGTTGTTGTATAAGCCGGTCAATAGCATCCAGGTGGGGTTGATGATTTTCATAACCGCTTTCCATTCCCTTTATTGCGTCCATCAAAAACGGGTCGTCTTGCACCTGCCGTTCCAATTCGTACATAGCACGGGCATCCAGTTCCCCGTTTAGGTACTTCCGTATTTGCAATATGTTGGGTTTTTTAGCGCTCACCGTTCTTCTCCATACAAATTTTTAAGTTGCGTTTGCCGTTTTGTATATAACTTTTAACCTCGTTTAAAGTAAAGCCTGTTAGTTCGGTTATTTCTTTATAGCACTTCTCATTCATAAAAAACAGATCGATGCTTTGTTTTTGCGCAGCGGGAAGTTTTTCCATGCACAACTCAAGTGCCGTTAACCGCTGTTCCTTGTTTTCACCTTCAGGATGCAAATCTATGGGCAATTCCATAAATTCATCCAAAGTAATGTGCTGCATTTTTTTTGCTGATCGCAATTTCATTAAGCAATGATTACGACTCAATACATATAACCATGCGCTAAATTGTTTTATATCCTGCTTATTTACTTTATTTATCAGTTCTTCAAAAATCTCCATAACCGCATCCTTGCTTTGTTCGCCATCCTGCAAATACCGGTAACAAACATAATAAACCATGTGGGCATAGTTTTGAAACAGTTCGCCCAGAACAGCCAGGTCGCCGCTTTGACGGTAGCGTTTTAGCAGCGCTCCATCATTATTATTATCCTGTTTTTTTGAGTTGTTTAACCAGGCCATATTAGCGGCTTCAAATTAAAATTTTTTTATGGTTTATGGAAATTGGATAACCGCTGCATCATATCACAAAAAAAAACTATAGTTATGAAAAAGACCTTATTGTTAATGATGGTGTTATTGATCGCCTCGTGCAATAAACCATATACTACCACCCCTTCAAAGACGTTGGTTATTACTGCATCTTCTCAAACCTCTATTTCAAAATTTGTTTTTTTTATTGGAAGAGGCACTACACAGAGAGTGGCTGGTTTTACCTTGTTTAACCTTGCTACCCCGTTTACCTATAACACAACAGTGGCACATGTGGGCGATGGAATTAGCATTACGTTAGTAAATAGCACTAATCAGCCCTTTACTGCTTCCCTTAGCGCCGATGGCGTTGACATACCATCCACGGCGTCGGGTTTAGATAACGACGGTTTATATTACATTGTTTGGAATGCCAGTGTTCCTAATTGACCCCTGCGTTGTAATAGGTTTAAGGTCGTGAAAGATTTCGGCTTGAAAAATAATTTCGGCTTTTCACCCCCGTAACTATCAGAATTTCTGGCTAATAAGTATCTACGGCCCTTAAACTGTACTTTTTGAGTAGTTTAACCAGGCCATATTAGTGGCTTCAAATTAAATTTTTTTATGGTTTATGGAAATTGGATAACCGCTGCATCATATCACAAAAAAAACCATAGTTATGAAAAAGACCTTATTATTAATGATGCTGTTAAGCCTGGCCATGTTCAGGGTAAACGCAAACAGTAACTTACCCGGTGCAGTTATAAAAGTTGTACAAAAAACAATTACAGGTAAAGTAACGGATGAGAAAGGGCTGCCCTTGCCGGGAGCGGTAGTCAAAATAAAAAATAATCTGGCAAGCGCAGTTACTACTGATACACAAGGCAGCTACAAACTGATCTCGCCTGATGATAATGTAATATTAGTTTACTCATTTATAGGCTATGATACACAAGAACAATCAACAAAGGGAAAAACAATTATCAACGTAACTATGGCGCCAACCAATAGCGGATTGCGGGAAGTTGTGGTTGTAGGTTATGGTTCACAACAACGTAAAAGTTTGACAGATGCCATAGGTACTATCAACGCCACTGAGATCAAGAGAAATTCGGTAACTAATTTAACCAACTCCATTGTTGCGCGTACGCCCGGGGTACGTGTTACTGCTCAGGACGCTAATCCCGCCCGTTATCCAACAGGCATAGATATTCGTGGGTTTAGCGGCGCGGCGGGCGGACGGGCGACCCCCGGTAACGAATCTTACAGCCGCATCGTCGAAAATCAATTTGAATCTCCAAAAACCACACCCCTTTCCACCTTCGCGGTTGATGTTGACGCGGCATCATACAGCAATATCCGCCGTTTTATTAACAGCGGGCAGCTGCCGCCAAAAAATGCGGTGCGAATAGAGGAGATGATCAACTATTTTCACTATAACCTGCCTGAGCCTGCTAATGATAAACCTGTTGCTATACAAACAGAACTTTCTGCCGCGCCCTGGAACCCGCAGCACCAACTGGTGCGTATTGGCCTGAAAGCTAAGAACGTAAGCCTTGACAAGCTGCCGCCATCAAACCTGGTGTTTTTACTGGATGTGTCAGGTTCAATGGCCGAGCCTAATAAATTATCCCTTGTAAAACCCGCCATGAAAATGCTGGCCAATCAACTACGGCCTGTTGACCATGTAGCCATTGTGGTATATGCGGGAGACGCGGGTATAAGATTGGAATCGACACCCGGAAATGAGAAAGAAAAAATTAAAGAAGCCATTGACCAGTTATACGCGGCAGGCTCAACTGCAGGGGGCGAGGGGATTAAACTGGCTTACCGGATAGCTAAAGATAAGTTTATAAAAGGGGGCAATAACCGCATTATTTTAGCCACCGACGGCGACTTTAATGTAGGCCCGTCAAGCGATAAAGATATGGAACAATTAATTGAAGATGAACGGGGAAGCGGGGTTAGTATATCTATATTGGGCTTTGGCATGGGTAATTTAAAAGACAGCAAAATGGAGCGTATGGCCGATAAAGGGCATGGCAATTATGCTTACATTGATAATATTACCGAAGCCACAAAATCAATGGTGTCTGAATTTGGTGGCACTTTGTTCACTGTTGCTAAAGATGTGAAACTGCAGGTTGAGTTTAACCCCGCCAAAGTTCAGGCTTACCGCCTGTTGGGATATGAGGATCGCCTACTGCAAAAAGAGGATTTTAACAACGATACCAAAGTGGCCGGTGATATTGGCGTAAACCATACCGTTACTGCTTTGTATGAGCTTATTCCTGTTGGTATAAAGGATAATTTTACCGCAAGCGTCGATCCGCTGAAATATCAGAAACCCGCCGAAGATAAGTTCGTTAATACTTCATCAGAAATAATGACCATTAAGTTCAGGTACAAAGAACCCGATTCGGATGTAAGTAAACTGGAAGCGGTAACGGTGGACGATAAGCCGCTCAATGCTGATAAAACATCTGACGATTTCAGGTTTGCTGCCGCCGTCGCGGAATACGGGATGTTATTACGCGATTCGCAGTTTAAACAAAACTCCAAATTTGATCAACTGATAAATATGGCTAAAAGCGCGAAAGGAAAAGATGACGACGGCTACCGCGCCGAGTTTATACGTTTAGCAGAAAGCACTAAAAATATGATGAAAAGTAGTGAGCTTGCAGCGCGAAATGAATAGTTAAACTATTTCGGATTTCGGATTTTCAATTTCGGATTTATAAAGTTTAACTAAATTCGAAATTCCACGTCCGAAATCCGATATTTCTTTTACCTCAGCTATATTTCTTAGGATAAAATACTTTGCTTAAATTTGAATAATTGAGAGTTTTTGATAAAATATTGCACTAAATAATTATACCATGGATACAATGCTGATACAATTAACCAATCAAAAAGCCGCAGGACTTTTGCGTGAATTGGAAGAACTGCATATAATCAAGGTGCTGAAAGAAAATGCAACTCCTGTAAAGCATAAATTATCTGGCAAATACAAAGGTATTATCAGTAAGGAAGATGGCTTGAAACTCAATGAACACATTAAACAAATGCGTAGCGAATGGAACAGTATCTGATAGATACTAACATCGTGTCTAACTATTTTTCGGCCTCTTTCTCTGTTAAGGGCATGATCTTTATGGACGCGGTTATTGATGCTATACCTAATCTTTCTATTATTACCCATATCGAGCTTCTTTGCTGGAAAACAGATGTAATTACCGAACAAAAAATAAAAAATTTTATTGCTGATAGTCTCGTATTGGATATTGATCCGGATGTAATTGCCCAATGTGTATTATTACGTAAAGGGAAAAAAATAAAAACGCCTGATGCTATAATTGCTGCTACTGCGCTGGCTTATGACTATACGCTTATCACCAATAATGAAAAAGATTTTGCCAACATTAAATCGTTAAGAACGAGTAATCCGATGAATTTGTAAATGACTTGACAAATTGTATTTTACTGTTCCGCTAACAACCCTTCCGTCAATTTCTCAAACTCCGTTTTAAATTGTGTGTAATAAACCCCAGTTCCAGGGCCGCTAAAGCCGGTGCTTATTTTGCGCACATTACCTTTTTTATCAATAATAATAGTTGTTGGAAAGCCTAGGACTTTGGTGAGCATGGGCAAACTTTTGGCAGGGTCGCCGTTTACAGGGGTGTAGCCGGTTAGCAGCAACGGATAAGGTATATTAAAACGGTTCTTTAATTGCAGTATTGTTCTTTGCGATTTCGCAAAATCTTTAGTGCGCTCATAAGCCAGGCCAATTATTTCAACACCTTTTGGGTGATATTTTTTATAGTAGTTAATGAGGTACGCAGTCTCGTCCATACAATTGGGGCACCATGAGCCTAATATCTGTACAATAACCACTTTGTTTTTGAAGCGGCTATCGGTAAGCGAAACTTTATGCCCGCTAATATCCGGGAATGTAAAAGCTATTTTTTTATATCCCGGTTTTAACGCGGTAAGTGAATAGGCATCAGGCAGTTTGGCATTTTCATCACGCACGGCGGTCCAGTGGTCTATGCTGGTAAGGCCCGCGTAATACTTGCCATCGGTTATTTTCCGGCCATTAATTTTACCTGTAAACAAATAATCATGGCCGCCATCAAAGCAGGAAAGGTACAACTCGTTGCCATTTACTACGCCTTCCAGGTAACGGTAATCGCCAGTGGTTGATAAAAAGGTGCCGGTTAATTTTGAGCCTGTTTGTTTAAATTCGCCAACTGTAATATCTTTATTAGCGCCCTCCCCAATCGGCGCCGACCACCTGCCCGTAATATTAAATAAAGGTTTTTGCGTGGTTTTAAAACGCCATATTGTATTGGGCGTAGCTTTAAAGTCCATCGCCACATATTTATCGCCCAGGTTTTTTATCCATTTTCCAACAAGGTTGCCGGCTATAAGCTTTAATTTAAACCCCGAATCAAATAAGGGCATGCGTATAAAAACAGAATCGCCTTTGAGGGTTATATCCGTTACCTTAATTCGCTCAACCGCATTCATCACAGCTATCTGGCTGTGCCCGGCAACATCACTTAATTCAAAATTAAAAGGTATTTCAACCCCCGTAGCAGTTTTTGTTACGCCGCGCCATATACCCGTTTTAAGTACAGACTGTGCGTAAGCAGTAGGAAATAACAGGATAAGTACAAGTATAATTAGCAACGGGCTTGTTTTCATTTTTAGTTAACTCTTGATATATTATCAAAACTAAACAAAATGAGCCGCTTATTTCAGCACATCGCGCGATATGACAATTCGTTGAATTTCTGAAGTGCCTTCATATATCTGGGTTATCTTGGCATCGCGCATTAAACGCTCTACATGATATTCTTTTACAAAGCCATAACCGCCATGTATCTGTACCGCCTCAACGGTGGTTTTCATGGCTGTTTGCGATGCGTATAATTTTGCCATCGAGCTTGCCTGCCCGTAGGGCATATTATTGTCTTTTAACCATGCAGCCTTTAAACATAATAAGCGCGACGCTTCAATTTCTGTTGCCATATCCGCCAGTTTAAACTGGATGGCCTGCAGGTCGGCAATTGTTTTTCCGAAGGCTTTGCGTTCCTGCGCGTAATTTAAAGCCAGCTCATACGCCCCCGAAGCAATACCCAGGGCTTGCGCGGCTATGCCTATGCGACCACCCTCCAGGGTATTCATGGCAAACGTAAATCCAAAACCTTCTTCGCCCAGACGGTTCTCTTTAGGTACTTTAACATCGGTAAAATGCAGCGAATGGGTATCAGAACCGCGTATGCCTAATTTGTTTTCTTTGGCGCCCACGGTAAAGCCTTCCATTCCTTTTTCTACTATCAGTGTGTTAATGCCATGATGGCGTTTGGCGGCATTAGTTTGCGCCATTACCAGGTAGGTTGATGCCGTACCGCCGTTGGTGATCCAGTTTTTAACGCCATTAAGCAAATAATGATCGCCCATATCAATGGCAGTTGTTGTGAGGGCTGTAGCGTCTGACCCTGCTTCCGGTTCCGACAAACAAAACGCGCCTAATTTTTCGCCTTTGGCTAATGGTACCAGGTATTTTTGCTTTTGTTCTTCGCTGCCATATTTCTCCAAGCCATAACATACTAATGAATTATTTACCGAAACAACCACAGAAGCCGAAGCATCAATTTTTGAAAGTTATTCCATAACCAATACATACGAAACGGTGTCCATGCCGCTGCCGCCATATTGCGGCGAAACCATCATGCCCAAAAAGCCCAGCTCGCCCATCATTTTCACCTGTTCGGCCGGGAATTTTTGATGTTCGTCACGCTCAATTACCCCGGGCTTCAATTCTGTTTGTGCAAAATCGCGTGCGGCCTGGCGTATCATTAATTGTTCCTCTGATAATTCAAAATACATACTGGTCCTAAAAAAGTAAATATATCATTATTATGCGTGCATAGTAAAAATTCGGCCAAAAAAAAGAGAGCTCTTTTGAAGCTCCCTTTCCCCTAATTAATTTAAACTATTGATTAAACCCAAAACAAAGAACAAAAAACCTCAGCCTGGGTGTCTGAGAATTCAAAACATGATATTTTCATAGGTAGATGTTGCACACATGTTTTTCATAGATCACATGCAGGGCAGGTAACCTACAAACAAATGTAGAGCCATATTTTGATAGCGACAATGACTTATACGTCAGAATTTGAAAATAAAAATTACCTGTTTTTATACTATATTAGCATCGTAAACAGTTAGATTTTTATTTTTGGTTATAATAATTAAATGCTATTACCATTATGCTATTAACCGATTTTGAGTATCTGAACAACTCTGATAACGCTTTTAAGCGCAAGGTATCGCTGCAAATCAAAAGGTTACGAAGGCAAAACCAGGTTACCCAGGAAAAATTTTACTCTGATACCAATATAAATATCGCCAGGCTTGAATCGGGTAAAATTGATATCCGCATTGAAACCCTGCGCAAAGTTTGCTATTACTTTGATGTCTCTTTATCAGGATTTTTCAGGGGAATATACTGATCGTCTTTCAATTAAAGCCTATAAAACTGTACAGTATTCTGTTATAGTATACAAAATACTGCATTTTTTTATATACAATACGGTTAGTATTGGCAGGCAAGGCACCCTACAATGGCATAGCCAACAGCAGACGAGCCCTTAACAGGGCATAAAGAGCTTTTAGCAGTTTTTTAAAAAAATAGCTTGTGTAATAAAAAATGTAAGGTATATTTGCCATCCCAAACGGAGTGGTAGTTCAGCTGGTTAGAATACATGCCTGTCACGCATGGGGTCGCGGGTTCGAGTCCCGTCCATTCCGCTGAGCGGGGGAATTGTAAGATTCTCCCGCTTTTTTTCGTATATAAGGAGGTTCCTATCCCTCATTATCAAGTGATTATGGGCTAATTCATCTATCATTGTAGGGGTTCGATACACCCCGTTTTCATAGTAAAGATTGTTATCGAACCCCAACCTTACTATCTCTTGTTTCTCAGTTGTATCAGCGGAAGTATATACATATTTGAGATCAGTCAGATAATCCAGATTCCTGTAAAGCACGTTATACACCTTATCTTGATCTTGGCTAAGCCTACTAATGGATGCCATCAAAAGCATTCGATTATTACTAATAGTGTCATACCATCTTTGGTAAGTGTCGTGATTAATTTGGTTAGTTATCCATTTCTCTTCAATTGATAGCATTTTTTTGTCTTCCTGCG
>Ga0206912_1006_pt2 | contig 15001 bp, 12 predicted proteins | sample Alteio_BWOrgHeat_75_FD_152933 | JGI IMG/M metagenome (GOLD analysis project Ga0206912, IMG submission 152933) | Enriched cells from forest soil in Barre Woods Harvard Forest LTER site, Petersham, Massachusetts, United States -... | ecosystem: Environmental > Terrestrial > Soil > Temperate forest >... | reverse complement strand
TTGCAGGGATTAGCCATGAAATTAACACACCTGCTGGTGCGATTACCAATTCGGTCACTGAGATTCTCAAAGAATATCCTGGATTAATCAAGAAGATGGTGAAGATCCTTCATGAGATTCCAGAGAACCTTTTAGATTACTTTTTAGCTTGTGTAGAACTCGTGATTAGGCAAAGGCCTATCCTTGGAACGATGGATGAGCGCAAAGTTGCGAAAGAGCTGGAAAAAATTCTCATCGAAAATCAACTACAGAGCACAATGATTTATCGCATAAATCTCGCTATGATAGGGTTCAACACTCAAAATATAGCACATTTGTTGCCTTTACTTAAGTCTCCATTTTCTGAAGAAGTTTACCAAACGCTTTTGATGTTAGGTTGGAAATTTACGCATATTCGCGATATCCAAATTGGCATCCAAAAAATCATTCACTTGGTTAGGGCTTTGAAACTCTATTCCCACAGCGAACAAGATGAGCTTGGAATGACGAACTTGGGCGATGACATCCAAACGACTTTGACAATCTTACATAATCGCTTGAAACAAGGCATTACTGTTGTCAAAGAATTTGAGGAAGTGCCTGAGATCAATTGCTACGCCGACCAGTTAAACCAAGTGTGGACGAATTTAATCAATAATGCCATCGAGGCGATGAAAGGCAAAGGAAAGATCGTGATTCGTTTAAACAAACAGGATGCTCAGCATGTAAAAATCGAAATCGAAGATAATGGACCAGGAATTCCTGCATCTGTGCAGGAAAAGATTTTTGACCCTTATTTTACGACAAAACCTAAAGGGGAGGGGACGGGAATTGGCTTATCGATATCAAAAGAGATTATCGAAAAACATCATGGAACGATTAAATTTAACAGCTCTCCCGGCAAGACGAATTTTATTGTGATTTTACCTATTAGTGCCACAAAGATTTAATTTGTGAAATAAATCTTTGAATGTGATAATTTTATTCAGGAGCACTTAAAATTATGGAAAAATCGACAATTAATAAGCCATTTATTTTGTGTGTCGATGATGAAAAAATTGTTCTAAATATTATTACCAGACAATTAAATCGCCATTTTAAGGATTCCTATCTTTATTTATCTGCTGAAAGTGGAGAAGAAGCCTTAGATATTGTTAATGATATGACAAAAAAGGGCCATCCTCTCGTTTTGGTGATTACTGACCAAATTATGCCGGGTTTGTCCGGGGATCAACTTCTAACAAAAATCCACGATGTCCACCCTGAGGCTATCAACATCGTCTTAACAGGCCAGGCATCACTGGAGTCCGCGATCAATTCAATTAACAACGCCGATCTATTTCGCTATTTGGTCAAGCCGTGGACCGAACAAGATTTGATTACAACAGTCGAAAAGGGGTTAAAAGACTATTTTTCTAAGCAAAAAGCTCATCAACAAATTGATATCTTTAGCAAAATTTTTCCCACCCAGATCGAAACCCTGCAAAAACAAACGCCCTTAGATAGCATCTTGCTCATCGACAACTACGATTCCTTTGTCTATAACCTTTTCCAATATCTTGGAGAAATGGGACAAAACATGATTGTCTCCAGAAATGACAAAATCACGGTGGAAGAGATCGAGAAATTAAAACCGACACGCATCTTGATTTCTCCAGGACCCTGTACGCCAAATGAAGCGGGAATTAGTTTGAACCTCATCCGCCACTTTGCTGGGAAAATTCCCATTTTGGGAGTATGTCTAGGGCATCAAGCCATCGGACAAGCCTTTGGAGGAGATGTCGTTAGGGCAAAATATCCGATGCACGGCAAAACATCCCAGATTACCCATACCAATGAAGGGGTTTTCAAAGGAATTAAGAATCCTCTGACCGTCACGCGCTATCATTCGTTAATCGTAAAACGGGAAACATTGCCTTCCTGTCTTGAAATCACGGCTGAAACAAGTGAAGCCGATGGCGGCGAAATCATGGGCTTTAAGCATAAGGAATATCCCATAGAAGGCGTGCAGTTCCATCCAGAAGCCATTTTGACAGAACAGGGCCATGATATGTTGTGGAACTTTTTAAAGTATTAACAAGAGGTTGAGTATGACTGCCCCTACCCAAGTTGGTACAAGCGAAGGGGTATTTCATTGGCTTGTCCAAGATGTCCTCACTAACCAATCGCCCGTGGACATTTATGAACGCTTTCATCAAGAGGAAAATAGCGTATTTTTAGATAGCGGGATTTTGATGTTTGGTCTTTCGCGCTATTCTTTCATCGCGCGCGATCCCTTCCTCACCTTTACTTCTAAGGGCAACAACGTCACCATTAAAACAGATAAACAGACTAAGCATTTAGAAAATATCGATCCCTTTTCGATTCTCGCTGAGCTTCTTAGTAAATACCAAATTCCCCGTCACCCCGATCTTCCTCCGCTTTTGGGTGGGATTATTGGTTATTTTGGCTATGACCTTGGCTATATCATCGAAAAATTACCTGGAAAAAGCAAAGACGAGTTGCAGATCTCGGATTGCCAATTTGGATTTTATGACACGGTTATCATCTTTGATCATCTTCTGGGAAAGACACTCATTGCCTCGACAGGGTTCCCTGAACTAGATCCGCAGAAACGTCGAGAAAGAGCTCAACAGCGCATTGAAGAACACGTTTCTCTAATTTCGAGGGTTTTCACCCCTTCCCCCATCCAAGCTCCGCCTTCTCGCCAAGGAAAAATTGATTCGAATTTCAAGAAAGAGGACTATATTGTCGCACTTAAGAATGTCATCGAATATATATTTGCAGGGGATATTTTCCAGGCGAATATGACGCAGAGGTTTCAAAGTACGCTCTTTGAATCTCCCTTCTCCCTCTACAAGCGTTTGAGAGCCATCAATCCAGCCCCTTGTGCGAGCTTTTTGCATTTTCCCGATGTGACCGTGGCCAGCAGCTCTCCTGAAAGGTATCTGCTTGTTAAAGGCAAATCGGTGGAAACGCGTCCCATTAAGGGGACAAGGCCTCGCGGGAAGGATCCAGAAAGCGACGACGCCAATCGCAAAGAGCTTTGGGAGAGCGTCAAGGACCGAGCTGAATTGACGATGATCATCGATTTGGAAAGAAACGATTTAGGCCGCGTCTGTTCTTATGGATCGGTCAAAGTGCCTGACCTTTTTCGCTTGGAAGAGTTCCCTTCCGTCTTTCACCTGGTTTCAACCATTGTAGGGACCCTAGAAGAAGATAAATCGGTTATCGACCTCGTCAAAGCCTCTTTCCCAGGTGGGTCGATCACAGGGGCTCCTAAGGTAAGATCCATGGAGATCATCGACGAATTGGAGCCGCAGCGCCGCAATATTTACACAGGATCGATTGGGTATATCGACTTCAGCGGAGATGCGGACTTAAATATTGTCATTAGGACTTTCGTCATCAAAAACAATATCGCCTACTTTAGCGCCGGCGGTGGAATCACGGCTGGTTCTGATCCCCAATTAGAATATGAAGAGACATTGCACAAAGCGCGATCACTCATGAGGGCTTTAGGACATGAAGCCACCTGAAGTCCTGATCCGCATCAACGGCCAAAATAGCGATCAGATTTCCGTTTTAGATCATGCTTTTTTATATGGTTTTGGCCTTTTCGAGACCATGCGTGGATATGATGGCGCTATTTTTTGCTTGCAAGAACATCTCGACCGTTTGTATCAGGCCGCAGAATCCTTACAATGGATACTTCCTTGGGAAAAAAAAGAGCTTCAAGCAGCCGTCTTAGACACAATCCAGAAGGTGGATCACCCCGATCTTTACATTCGGCTAAATGTGACAAGAGGCTTAGGGAAAAGCCCCGATCCTACCACGTGTGAAAACCCTAGCTATGTCGTCATTGTCAAGCCCTACCACAAAAGCCCTTTGGAAGGCTGGGACTTAAAACCCGTCTCTATAAGGAGAAATACAACATCCATAACAAGCAGAATCAAGTCCCTAAACTATTTGGACAGCATTTTAGCCAAACAAGAAGCTAAAGCAAACAATGCTCATGAGGGGCTGATGCTCAATGAAAAGGGGGAAGTGGCTGAAGGGTCGATGTCGAACCTTTTTATCGTGACTAAAGCGAAAACATTGGCAACATCCAACCTTGAATCAGGAATTCTAAATGGGATTACCAGACAGGTCGTCTTAAAGTTGGCCAAAGAGCTCCACATTCCCTTTGAGGAGCGCATCATTGAATTGCCCGAATTAGATAAAGCAGCGGAGATCTTTTGCACGAGCTCCTTGGTGGAATTAATGCCGGTATTGCAGTGGAAGAATAAAACCGTTGGTAGTGGGCATATAGGTCCCATTACTCAATCCCTGCTAAATTCCTATCGCGATCGTGTAAAGTTATGAAGCGCAAACTGGGAGAAAAAGCCATCGTCATTGGAGGAGGCCTCACGGGGCTGGTTACAGCCCGCGTGCTCTCCGACTATTTTCAAACAGTCACAGTCATTGAACGAGATCCCGTCACCGAGACAGGGCGTTTTACCCCCCGCACAGGTGTCCCTCAAGCCACTCAAACGCACCTCTTGCGCACAAATGGGGCCGCCATTTTGATGGGGCTTTTCCCTGATATCGCGACAGCATTAAAGAAAAACGGCGCCTACGAAGTGGATCTATTGAATGAGATGAATAACTATACCCTTGGCTGGAAGCCCAAGTTAAAGTCTGGCAAACGCACCTTTTTGCAGAGCCGACCTCTTCTCGATGAAACAATTCGCTCTCTCATGCCGCAATATCCCAATATTGAAATCCTCTATGATAGTGAAGTGATCGATCTTTTGATCAATTTTCGGGAAAATAGGATGACGGGGATCCGCTATGTGACAAACAGCCCGCGAAAAGAAACTAACTTATATGGGGATCTGATTGTCGATGCCAGTGGTAGTAAAACCCATTTTCCAGACTGGCTAGAACGCTTAAATTTAGAAAGACCTCCAAAGGAAGAAGTACCCGTTAACGTGTCTTATTTCACCCGCTTTTTTAGATGGCCTGAGGGTTACGAGCCCGATTGGAAATATATGGCGGTTATCAATAGCGAGAGAAGGCGCATCGGAATGATTTTGGCTGTGGAAAACGATTCTTTAGGCAAACGCTGGTCGGTTTCAATCATGGGCCAGTTCGAGGGTGCCAAAATAGAGACAGATGCACAGTTTTTGGCGGGTGCTCTTGAATTAGGACCGCCCGAATTTCATGATGTGATCGCTCAAACGACTGCCTTGACGCCTATCGAATCGTACATGTTTCCCGCTATCAGACGTTATAAATATGAAGATCTACAGAAGCTGCCTTCCCATTTTTTGGCAATCGGGGATGCTTTATGCGCTTGGACGCCTTTAAGCGGCGTTGGAATGACTGCAAGCCTTTCGACTATCGACATCCTCAACCAATCATTCGCTAAGTCAAACCTTAACGAAGCCGTTTCACACTACTTTAGAGGGGCAAAAAAATGGAGCGACAACTGTTGGAAAATCTACTCGCAAAAAGAATATTATGAGCACTCGCTAGGAAAGCTTCCCTTTGGAATGAGATTTTTAAGATGGTATAAGAATTCGATTTTAAAGCTGTGCAATCAAGATCCGAAACTTTGGAGCAAAATGTACACGGTTGTCAATGCGGAAAACTCTCCTCGCATCCTCTATAATCCCCTCTTGATGTTGCGGGTTTTTTGGCAGGCCCTGCTTGAGCGCTAAACCATAAACAGCAATTCGCGGTATTTGGGAAGTGGCCACAAGGAATCTTCCACTCTGTCTTCCAGCTGGTCGACAACCTCGCGGAGGGCCTCAGAGCGTTCCACAATTTGCTCGGTAAATTTGCGGGCTTGCTCTGCTAGGGGGGTTTTAGCGACTTTTTGTCTTAAGATATCTAGGTCATCACACCTCTTAAGGGCTTCCGCAATCAAAATTGTCAACTCTTTGATCTTTTTGGTCTGCTGAGCGACATAGGCTTCAGCAGCAGTGGTTTGTTTATAAAAATAGAGAGCCTCAGAGAGATTGCGCTGATGTCTCACGGCGGCAGGATAGATTTGATTGCGGAACAATTCGACCATCAAATTCATCTCAATCATTAAATTGTGAGCATATGTTTCACACTGGATCGTGTAGCGGCTTTCTAGCTCCTGCTTGGTTAAAACGCCCTCAAAGGCTTTGATAGTATCTTTTGAGATGAGCGCTTCAAAAGCATTGACCGATCTTTTAATGTTTGGCAATTTGCGCTTTTTCGCCTCCTTGACCCACTCTGGACTATAATTATCCCCTTCAAAGCGTATCGGCTTAGATCTTTTTAGATATTCACTCAAAACCGGTGCTACTCCTTTGGCTTCGATCGCATCTAAAATTTCGTTGAGGGATTCTGCAACGATGACATTTAATACTGTTGCTGGCAGTGCTGGCGATTGCGAAGACCCTAAAGCGCGAAACTCAAACTTGTTCCCCGTAAATGCAAAAGGAGAAGTTCGGTTGCGGTCGGTATTTTCCTTGGATAAATCGGGAATGTGGATGAGTCCTAAATCGTAAATATCCTTCTTGCTAGCCCCTAGATGCTTCCCGGTCTTTTCAATATTCTCCAAGATATGCTCTATTTCCTTGCCTAGGTAAGCTGAAATAATTGCCGGGGGAGCTTCATGTCCACCAAGACGATAGTCATTTGAAACAGAACCGATGGAACAGCGCAGCAAAGCCGAATGCTTATGAACGGCATGCAATATAGCTGTCATCAGGATGAGAAAATGCAAGTTATTGCCTGGGGTATCTGAAGGGTCAAGTAAGTTGATGTCCGTGTCGGTAGACAAAGACCAGTTGCAATGTTTCCCCGAGCCATTTAAGCCCTGAAAAGGTTTCTCGTGTAGCAAGCAAGCGAGCCCATGCTTAATTGCCACGCGGCGCATGATTTCCATCAATAAGATGTTATTGCCAACCGCTGTAGAGGCCTTCTCATATACGGGAGCGATTTCATGCTGTGCCGGCGCGACCTCATTGTGGCGTGTTTTCACGGGTATGCCTAGCTTCAAAGCTTCAATCTCAAAATCGCGCATGTAGGCGAGAATCCTGTCCTTAACCGAGCCAAAGTAGTGATCTTGCAATTCTTGCCCCTTTGAAGGAGCAGCCCCGTAAACCGTTCTGCCGATCAGTACCAAATCGGGCCTAAAATTGCGCAACGACCTGTCCACGACGAAATATTCTTGTTCCAAACCTAGCGAGGAATATACTCTGGAGGCCTTTATTCCCGTTAGTTTAAGAAGCCGCAGACAAGCCTCATTGATTTTCTGGTCGGATCGCAGTAAGGGAATTTTGTTATCGAGGGCCTCCCCTGTCCAGGAGAAAAAGATCGAAGGAATGCATAGAGTTACCCCATCGCCTGCCATCCAGACAATGGCTGGAGATGTCGGATCCCAAGCTGAATAGCCACGCGCTTCGTAGGTACTTCTCAGGCCTCCTGAAGGAAACGAGGAGGCATCGGGTTCGCCCTTGATCAGTTGCTTTCCAGAAAACTTTTCTATGACCTCATCCGAGGATTTCCATTCGATAAAGGCGTCGTGCTTCTCTGCGCTAAAACCCGTCAACGGCTGGAACCAGTGCGTGTAGTGCGTCGCGCCCAAGTGGACAGCCCATTCCTTCATAGCGAGCGCGATGGTATCGGCATATTCGGGTTTAATGCGCCCGCGGTATTCCATAGCGTCTACCACATTTTGGTATACCTGTGGAGGCAACATCTCCTTCATGACGGACCGGTTGAACACCCGTTTGCCAAAAATCTTAGATATGCCTGTCTCGCCTTCGCTAGGAACGTGCAGATGTTTCTCAGTATTTTCTTTGATCGCTTCAAAACGCGGCTGCATATAACCCCCTCAACGTTCAAATTTGATGGCAGGCCATTTGGCTGAAAGGGAAGCTAACATCCCTTTGCTAACGTCGGCGTTATTGATGTCGATGAACTGCGTCATGGAACATTGGGAAGCTAGGGCCTTGACCCCTTTGTCCGTGACTTTTGTGAAATTGAGATAAATCGATTGGAGGAAGGGACAGTTTTCTGATAGTGCCACTGCTCCACGATCGGTTACTCCCGTGTGACTTAAGTCGATGCTTTGCAAAAGATGGCAACCCGTAGCGAGCGCAATAACGCCTTGATCGGTGGCATTTGTAGAATTGATGTCTATCACCTTCAAAGCTTTACAGCGCAAAGCGATCTCCCTTAGTCCAGCATCGGAAATTGTATCGCTGCTAATGTAAAGCGTTTCGAGAGTAGGACAGTTGGTGGAGATCGACTTCAATCCCGCATCAGTGATTTTAGTCCCACTTAAAAAGATCGTTTTTAGATTAGGACAATGGGAAGAGAGAGCTTCTAAACCGCTGTCAGAGATCGATGTAAAATTCAAATAGATCGTCACCAACATCGGGTGATCGGAGGCGAATTGAATGAGCCCCTGATCGGTGATTTGAGTTCCCGTTAAATTGATATGTTTCAGGTTGGAGGAGCTAAATGCCATAGCCTTAAGGCTTTCATCGCTAATTTGGGTAAATCCCGCATCGATATGGCTGAGGTCGGTGCAACAAAAGGCGAGTTTAATCATCCCGCGGTCAGTAATCTGCGTGTTGCTTAAATCTGCGGACCTTAATTTGGGGCAATATTCAGCCAAGAGTTCCAGCCCATAGTCAGAAATGTGCGTATCATAAAAGTCGATCTGCTGTAAATTGGGGCAATTTTCGCCAATCTGTCGAATGACTTCATCATCTACCTTTTCCATATCTGTCAGGAACTTAAATAAAATGAGGGTATTGACCGATTGCCCGCAGTAAGGTAAGACGTCTAAAAGAGTCTGCAGGGTGATTTTAATTTCCGTATTATTGATTTTGGGGCTTAAACTGCGCGCTTCCTTATCGAGGATGATTTTTTTAATTTTATCGATGAGTTCGATGGTATCTTCGCCTTCCTTGAGGTCCCCCAGCTCGCTCTTGATGGTATTTAGCGCATCTAAATCGTTAAAATTAAGCGGTATAGGATCTTCATTTAACAAACCTGATAGTTTTTCTTCAACCGGATCTAGATTCATGTTGAAAATAGCCTGTTTAGCCTCAATCCATAGGCGATAGATTTCCCCACCTAATTCGGTCAATTTCAGTTTTTTCATGAACGCGATTCCTCTTACATAATTGTAAATGAATTTTTTAATTTGTACAATAGAGAGAAGGAGGGTTTGCAATGGATCAATCGGAATTGAGCTATGAAGAATTGCAAGCTCAAAATCGCACTTTGCAAGATAAGTTAAAGTTATCCCAAGCGCAACTTATTCAATCCGAAAAAATGGCTGCCCTCGGGCAATTAATTGCAGGGATTAGCCATGAAATTAATACCCCTGCCGGGGCAATTATCAGCTCAATTTTAGAGATGGATAAAGATTTCTCTATTTTTACTGAACGATTCTTAGCTATTTTCCGGCAGCTGCCAGAAGAGCAGCATGAAAGTTTATTAAAAGCTTGTCAAGTCGTCCTGAACGACCCTTCTAACTTAGCTACGAATGAAATCCGCCAGATTGCCAAAGAGATCGATAGCATCCTAAAAGAGCACAAAATCGTCGATACGCAAACAGCTAGAAATTTGGCATCTGTTGGATTTGATAAAGAATCCATTCTCCTCCTGCTACCCCTTCTAAAATCGGATCTGTCTCCCCTTATTCAAGATTTTATCTTCACACTTGGAATGAATAAAATTCACATCCACAACATTCAAATTGGAATAAATAAAATTGCCAGTTTAGCTAAAGCCTTAACGGATTATTCAAGAACAGAACCTGAGGAAATAGGTAAAACAAATATTGCTGAAGATATAGAAATCACCCTTACCATTTTACATAATAAGTTAAAGACAGGTATCACTGTAAATAAAGAATATAATGACATTCCAAGCATTCGCTGTTACGCAGACCAGCTCAACCAAGTGTGGACGAATATTATCAACAACGCCATTGAGGCAATGAAAGGAAAAGGTCAGATTATCATTCGAATTAAAAAGCTTAGTCAGGAAGCGATTCTGGTCGAAATTGAAAATAATGGTCCAGAGATCCCTAAAGGCGTTTTACCTCGCATCTTTGATCCCTACTTTACCACTAAACCAAAAGGCGAAGGAACTGGATTAGGCCTTGCCATTTCCAAAGAGATCGTAGAAAAGCATGGGGGTAAAATCGAAGTGGAAAGTCAACCAAACCGTACGCTATTTCGCGTTGCCTTGCCCATCGATGTTGAACAAGCCAAGGTGAATCCATGAATCCACCAAATGAAAAATTTGTCATCATTTGCGTCGACGATGAAAAGATTGTACTCGACTCCTTGAGCCATCAATTGCAACGCTATTTTAAAGATCGTTATGAATTTGAATTTGCAGAAAGTGGCGAAGAGGCTTTAGAGATCATCAAAGAGCAAGTGCAGGGGGATAGTCGCGTTGCTATGGTGATCTCAGACCAAATCATGCCAGGGATGAGTGGTGAACAGCTCCTCACTCAGATCCATCAGGAAGATCCTCAGACGATTACAATTTTACTTACAGGGCAAGCCTCCCTTGACTCTGCCATCAAAGCCATCAACAATGCCAAGCTCTTTCGTTACTTGAGTAAACCTTGGGTCGAAAACGACTTTCTTTTGACTGTTGAAAAGGGCTTAGAACAATTCTTTTTACACAAAGTTTCCAATGATCAGATAAAATTATTCGAACAGTTTTTCCCTAAAGATTTTCTTCAGTGCCTTTCAAAGGAATCGATGTTAGATATTCATCTGGGCGATCATGTCCAGCGCGACATGAGCATTTTATTCACCGATATCCGCAACTTTACGACGATTTCAGAAAAGATGACTCCAGAAGAGAATTATCAGTTTGTCAATGAGTATATTAAATATATTGAACCGGCCATCCACAATAACCATGGCTTCATCGACAAATATATCGGCGATGCTATTTTGGCTTTATTTTACACCCCTTTGGATGCTTTTCAAGCTTCATTAGATATTCAAAAGCGAATCATCGAATTTAATAAAGCCCATGCGGAGGAAAAGTATTATCCCATTTCCTGTGGGGTTGGCTTGCATTGTGGGACGCTCATGCTGGGTATTGTGGGTGTTGAAAAAAGGCTGCAGGTCACGGTGATTTCAGATGCCGTCAACCTTTGTGCGCGTCTGCAAGATCTAGCGCCGACTGCTGGTGCTTTAATTATGGCGAGCAAAAGCTTTATCGATAAGCTCAAAGATCAACCGGTCGACAATATCCGCTTTTTAGGACATGTCAACGTCAAAGGAAAAGCCGAAGTAATCCCCATCTTTGAGGTAATATCCCTGGACAACGATCCCCTATCCTCACTGAAAATTGCCACTAAATCGCTTTTACACGAAGGTTTAAACCTATTTTACGATAAAAAATTCGCGGAATCCTGTGTCAAATTTAAAGCGATTTTAGAGCAAAACCCTGCGGATAAAGCGGTCCAAAGATACCTCAATCTTGCAGCGAAATATATGCTGGAAGGCACACCCGAAGACTGGGAGGGGATTTATATGAGCGATTTGCATCAAAAACCAATTCCAATGAAATAAAATAATGTTTATGAGATAATAAACAATATGGATAAAAATAAAAATAAATTAGTTATCGTCTGTGTGGACGATGAAAAAATTGTATTAGATTCATTAAATTATCAACTCCAGCATCATTTTCAAGATACCTACGATTTTGAATTTGCTGAGAGTGCTGAAGAGGCCATTCACGTCATCCAGCAACTCAACGAAGAAGGCATCGATGTCGCTCTTATCATCGCTGATCAGATCATGCCTGGTATGAAAGGGGATGAATTTTTAACCCTAGTGAATAAAATGTTTCCCGATCCCATTAAAATCCTATTAACGGGCCAAGCTTCCCTAGAGTCTGCAATTAAAGCCATCAACAATGCCGGTCTTTACCGTTATCTATGTAAGCCTTGGAATGAGGGGGATTTTTTAATGACGATAGAAAATGCCCTAGAAAAGTACAAATCCGAGGAAGATACGCAACTACAAATGTATAAGTTACTTCGTTCTAAAAATGAGTGAGTGATGAAAGCCAATATTGAACATTATCACTTTGTAGAAGAAGAGACTTTTAACGAGAATGAATCTAAATTGCGCTCAAATATCTTGCGCGTGACCCATTTTAATCGCAAATATCGCAAAGCAAATAAACCCTACATGTTTAGCCAAATTGCCCTCCCCGCTTTCAATGAAAATGAATTTGAATTTTGGGACACTCCAGATAAAAATGTCACTTATGAAAGCATTGAGGATTTCGAAATTGCACGCTCACCCGACCGCTGCCTGTTGCGCAGCACCGCTTATGAACATCCGAGTTTGATAGGAGATAATCGATCTCCCTTAGCAAGAGCAAGTTATGAAGCTTATAAGGTCCTCTTTGAGTTTATCAACAAACATCATTTGGGGAATCTCGTGCGCATTTGGAATTATATTCCCCAAATTCTCGCCATGGAAAGTGAAACGATCTCTTTGCAAGATCGTGAACGCTACCGCCAATTTAATGAGGGAAGAACCGATGCCTGGGCCGATTTTGGTCCACGCGATGCAAAAGGTGAGCTCATGCGCCCTTCTGCCACAGGAATTAATGCCCACAATGGGCCTGTCGTCATCGAATGTTTGACCTCTCAATACCCGGTTCACTACATAGAAAATCCACGGCAAACCCCCGCTTATAAATATCCCCCTAAATATGGTTCTAGAGCCCCTGCCTTTGCCCGAGGGACGCTTCTCATGGCACCTAACGGGCCTGAGATGTACGTTGCAGGAACAGCGAGCATTGTTGGGTCTGAGACAGTGCACATCGGGGATCCCCTCAAACAAGCGGATGAAGCTTTAAAAAATATTGAGGTTTTAATCAGCAAAGAAAACCTCGCTCCCTATGGATGTGAAGGGTTTACACTCGATGACCTCCACGGAATTCGCGTTTATATCAAGCATATTAGAGACTACTTTAGAATTAGAAAAGAAGTGGAAAAAATCCTCGGAGAAAACCGGTCGATTGCATACGTGCACACAGATATTTGTCGACCCGATCTACTTTTGGAAATCGAAGCTGTCAGCCAAAAATAAGTTTTTCTTCCCTTTCATCCATGAATGGATTAAGCTGTTTTACATTATGAAAAAGCCTCTTTCCATTGGAATGAGTGACTTCAAACAACTCATTGAAAAGGGTTGCGTTTATGTTGATAAAACCCTTCTGATTCAAGAACTTATAGAAAAGAATTCTAAAGTCTCTCTTATCCCGCGCATGCGGCGCTTTGGGAAAACCTTAAATTTATCGATGCTGCGCTATTTCTTTGAAAAGAACAAAAAGGACCATCGCCATCTATTCACCTCTTTAAAGATTTGGGAACATGAGCGTTATCGATCCTTCCAAGGGCAATTTCCAGTCATTTTTTTCTCTTTGAAGGATGTAAAATTCGATTCATGGGAACAAACTTATAAAGCCTTGAAGGGATTGATTGGGGATGAGTTTTTGCGACATCAATATCTTCTGGAAGTTCTGAATGAAACGGAAAAAAAATTTTACACATCTATTATCTTAGGAGAAGGAGATGAAGCCTTATTTGCCAAGAGCCTGGTTTATCTCACTCAATGGTTGCATCGTTATCATAAAAGCGAAGTGATTCTACTCATTGATGAGTACGATACTCCTACACATGCTGCTTATGTGGGAAAATTCTATGATAAATTGATTCCTTTTTTGCGCAATTGGCTCTCAGGTGGTCTGAAAGATAACTCTTCCCTTAAATTTGGCGTTTTGACAGGGATTTTGCGCATTTCTAAGGAGACAATCTTCTCAGGTTTGAATAATGTCTCTACTTATACAATACTTAGTGAAGGCTTCCGGGATAAATTTGGCTTACTTGAATCAGAAGTGAAGCAGCTTTTAGAAGAGTATGAATTAATCGATAAACTTAGCGAGACGCGTAAGTGGTATAACGGGTACCGCATAGGATCTCAAGAGGGAATCTACAATCCATGGTCCATATTAAATTTCATTGCAAACGAGGGGGCATTAGCCCCCTATTGGGTCAATACCAGCGACAATGCTCTGATGAAACAACTAATAACTCAAGGCACCGAGGATTTGAAAGCTGATGTGGAAGTGCTTATGAAAGGGGATACAATTTCCAAGACAATTGATGAAAGTACAGACTTTTCTAATCTTGAGCAAAGTCCTAACGCCATCTGGTCTTTACTTCTCTTTAGCGGCTATTTAACGCTGGCAGCTGCTCCTACTTACGGAGTTCCCTGTTTATTGCGCATTCCTAATGCCGAAGTGAATGAGTTATATCAATCGATGATCTTTGATTGGTTCGAAAAAACAATCCATCAAAATAATTACCGGCTTCTTCTGAAGAGCTTGACAAGCGGTGATATTGATACATTTTCTCAAATATTCCAAGAGTTTCTTGCTTCCTCGGTAAGCGTGTTTGATGTGGCTGCTGAAGAGCCTGAAAAGCTCTACCATGCCTTTGTCTTGGGGATGCTTTTGGGCCTGAAAGATCAATACGAAGTCAAGTCCAATCGAGAAAGTGGATATGGACGTTATGATGTGATGCTGATCCCGAAAAATCCAAGCGATCTTGGCATCATCATGGAATTCAAAAAGGTGGGACGCTTCGAAAAGTCCGATCTCGAAACTGCCGTCACCTCTGCCCTAAAGCAAATTGAAGACAAAAATTACGCGCAAGAACTCCTCGATCGGGGAATTCGCCGCATTCTTTTCCTTGCTATCGCTTTCGAAGGCAAGCGTGTCGCCTTCCGCTCAAAATCCGTTAGCCAAAAATAATTTCAAATTCATCAGCAGAAGATTCATTCACATTAAGTGGCAAAATAAATTTGAACGAAGTGCCTTCTGATTGGCTTCTGACAATGATTTTGCCGTGATGTTTATAGATGATATCTTTTGAGATCGCAAGGCCTAAGCCCGTCCCCTCCCCTTTCGCTTTCGTAGTAAAATA
>Ga0206912_1178_pt1 | contig 15343 bp, 21 predicted proteins | sample Alteio_BWOrgHeat_75_FD_152933 | JGI IMG/M metagenome (GOLD analysis project Ga0206912, IMG submission 152933) | Enriched cells from forest soil in Barre Woods Harvard Forest LTER site, Petersham, Massachusetts, United States -... | ecosystem: Environmental > Terrestrial > Soil > Temperate forest >... | reverse complement strand
TTTTCAGTAAAGTCAAAGACCGTCAGGTCCTTGGCGCCCGCGTCGAGCAAGGCATCATATCTCTGGATGAAGAAGTAAAAATCTTCCGCCGTGAAGCCGAGATCGGCCGCGGACGCATCCGAGAACTTCAGCAGGCCAAAGCAAAGGCTAGCGAAGTGCAGGAAGGTAACGAATGCGGCGCCATGATCGAGTCAAAAACCGAGATCGCTCCAGGCGACAAGATTGAGTGCTTTAAGGTTGTTGAAAAATAACAGAAACTAATCGACAAACATGCCCTCCTCATCACCATTTCGACAGGAAAAAACTACCGGCCTTCTTATGGAATTGGCTGCGCGTTTTTTCCTTTTGGAAGCCAATGGCTCGTCTCTTATGACAGTGACTCATGCCGACGTCTCAAGTGACGGAAAACGAGCCACTATTCTTTTCACCGTCCTTCCAACCGAGAAGGAACAAGAGGCTCTTGAATTCGCCAAGCGCAAGCGAAGCGATTTCAAAGAATTTGTGAAAAAAGAATCGCGGCTTGGCCGAATTCCCTTCTTTGATTTTCATATCGATGTCGGCGAAAAGAACCGTCAGCGGGTTGATGAAATCAGTATTTCCTGATAAAATCGGGTTTCGGCGTAGTGGCCAAGTGCAAAGGACTACAGCGCGGAGATCTGCAAAATCTCTATACGCCACAAGAAATAATGATACGTACGGCGTAGTGGCCAAGTGGTAAGGCGGAGATCTGCAAAATCTCTATACGCCGGTTCGATTCCGGCCTACGCCTCCAGGCCCGAGTGGTGGAACTGGTATACACGCACGACTTAAAATCGTGTCCCGCAAGGGATGTGGGTTCGATCCCCACCTTGGGCACACAGTTGAAAATATAATATGCATCCATAGCTCAGCTGGTAGAGCAATTGCCTCTTAAGCAAAAGGTCGCAGGTTCGATCCCTGCTGGGTGCACTCGGAATCAATGCCGAAAAAAATAATGCGCGGGTGGCGAAATTGGCAGACGCACTTGCCTTAGGAGCAAGCGGTGGTAACACCTTGGAGGTTCAAGTCCTCTCCCGCGCACAATAAAAAATGACCTGACTAAGCTCAGGTTATTTTTTATTGTGCGCGGAGCAAGTAAACTACTTTACTTGCGGGAGAGGACTTGAAAAGGTTGAGTATATTTATGAGGATGCCTCATCCGAAGAAATACGAAACCTGTACAGAATCTGTAAGATTCAAGATGGTACGGACAATAAAAAGAGCCTGTTTGACACAGGCTCTTTTTTATGTTATCTTCAACAACGAAACCATTCTACTTTTTTACCAAATTATTCATATGCCCAAAAAAAAGGTGCTCAATATCCTTGTCGTTGATGACACTCAGTCCTTTCGGAAGCTTTTCGAAAAAATGCTCGGCACAATGCTGCAGCACAACGTAACAACCGCCGCCAACGGAAAAGAGGGTCTGGATGAAATTGCCAGAAATCCCCCCGGCCACTACGACCTCGTAATGTCAGACTGGCAGATGCCCGTCATGAACGGCTCAGAATTCTTAAGGATCCTGAAGACGTGGAACCCGTGCCCTGAGATCATCTTTATGAGCGCCGAGGCTGACACTCCAGCTTTCACCAGGATGGCGGCAGAATTAGGAGTAACGCACGTTCTCAAAAAACCTTCGCCCCTCAGTGTTTTGGCAGACTTAATCCACCAGATTGCCAATTCCAAATAATCTATCGGAATCTTCTGCCTTGGCCCTCATCCGGCCAAGGCATTTTTTTATGCAAAATCACCTTATTCTTAGCCATACTACCGCTCTCCCTTGCCTTGACTTTTTGCCCTAAATATGCTATTATATAGACAAATAGAGAACTGACCAATACGGCACAGCTCGTTTACAACTCAAACACCTCAAATCATGAACGAACTCCTCATCCTCGGCTTGTTGGCGATTCTTTTCGCCTTTGTGTTCGGCGTTTTGGCCCTCATCGGCATCTACGCCCTCGGCAAGCTCAACATCTTCTTCATCCCCGCGATGCAAGAACGACTCATCGCCATCGACACCGGCAGTAGCTTCAGCGGCAAGGTGATCTTCCACTCTCATGTTCGCGCCCTTTCCAAAACTGGGTACGACATCGTGGATATTAACTCCCCTGATGCTCAGCACGGTGGACTGAACCTGATCGAGCGGATCATCTTCAAGTACACCGGGATGCGCTATTATGGCATCCCTCCGTTCCGTAAACCCCATTGGGCCCAGCAACGCTTGGCTCACTGGGTAACTCAAGACGGAAGCACTGAGCGTGCCATTGAAACGGTGGACATCTTTACACCGTATCTTTTCACCTCGATGCAGGAATTTGCCTGGGAGATCACTGACGCCGAAGACCAAGACGGCAACCCCGTCAACGTCCGCGGCTCATTCTTCGCCATGGCGACCAACTACTACAAACCCATGTATCTCATCCCTGACTACATGGCGCAGATGACAGCACGCATTCAGAACGTCATGGTGGACTACGTCAAGAGACGCAGTTTCGTTTCGAACGTAGGAGACCTTAGGACGCTTAGGAACGACATCGTCGATCCTGCCGCCCTACAAGACCTCCTCGTCGAGATCAACAGTGACATCGACTCTGTCGGTTTCGCCATCCACAAGATGACGATCGACGACGCCGAACTGGCGGGTGTCGATAATGCAGCGATCGTTACCGCCCAAGGCGGCGTGGTCATTGCCCAGCTGAACGGAACTGCTGCGGTCATAACGGCCAAAGCAGCCCGAGACTCCCGCATTCTCGAAGGAGAGGGCGAGAAAGGCTACCTCGAACAAACGGCGGCCGGATTGGCAGCACACAAAAACGTCGACCCCGCCCTGCTTGTGCAGATGGAAGTCGCAAAAAACTTCAGGAATGTGACGGTCCTTGGAGGAAATCCGAGCATCCTCATTCCTCAAGTGACCGCACCTCAACCTCCACAGAAACCCTAAGAAATGGATACAAACACACTGCACACACTGGTAGTATACGCATCGTGGGCCCTTGGGGCATTAGTGCTTCTCGCCATCCTGCTTCTGGCAGCTATGGTGATCTTCGCTCCGAAGAACAAAATCGGCGCGACGAAAAAAGCACCTGCTCCAAAGACCACGGTGTCTCCCGCTCCTGGGACCACCGCAGTAGCGACAACGACTACTCCGACCCCGGCAGCTCCTCCGGCACCACCAGCAAAAGCTCAACCTCAGACAAACTGGATGCCCGCGATTGTCATAATCGTCGTCATCGCAGCCGTCAGCTGGGTTCTGTCAGAAACTGATCCCCGATGGGCCGGCGGTTCGAGAACGGTGGTTCAACCCAGCCGTATCACCGTCGAGAATGCTCTTCCCGAGCAGCTCACCGGCAAGGCCTTCTTCTTCAAAGAAGGTGAGGATAACCATTACTCCCAGAACGATGTCCGACGGGTCGTCACCCTCGAAGAAGACAACTTCTACGTCGTCTTCGATGACAATCGCGGCGATCCGTGGGTCTGGCGGAAGATCGGCTCTGAAGGAACTTGGACTGACCAAGGCACTAAAGGAACTATCGCTTCGCTCCATCATTCCGATGGACGGCGGCACTGGTATGGTACCGTGCTCCTGCCAAGGGAAAGTCAGAAACCCGTCAGTTTCGACATCTGGTTTGAGGTGAAGACTGAGTAGCGTTCGGCGCTTGCGCCGAACAACACAGGTGGCCGGAACTTTCGAGTTTCGCGTCCACCTGTTTTTTTATACTTAATTAAATACGAAAAATACGAAAGAGGTAAAACAAAAGGCCCGCGCAAAGCGCGGGTCTTTTGTTTATCGATTTTTCGAGTCCTAACTTTTCAGCTTACGCCGATAGTACTCTCGATAAGACGCATGATTCCAAAAACACTGACCATAATCGTTAATCCGATAATACCCCAGATAATGTGTTGTGTACCTGTCGCTCTCGCGTCAGGCTCATCACCATGCATGAGATATTCGACAACCCCCCAAAGAAAGTAAACCAGCGCCAACCCCATCATGAAATACAGGAGAGGATTAATGATAGCTACTTCAATTTTCTTGAGAAGGTCTGACATGGACTAAAGACTAGGACTGTGGAATCGTAGGAATAACTGGAGGACCGTTGGTCTGGTCGGTTCCGAAGGTTGTAACCAAGATTCGAACCAATCCCCAAACGGATACCATGACGAAGAGAACGATAATACCGTAGATCATAAGACTTCGGGCATTCTTTCGTTTCTCCTCATCTCCTCCGGCGGTAACATATCCAACCAATCCCCAAAGGAATACCAACACGCCGATTCCAATAACCAAAGGAATCAATCGGTTGATAAGACGAGTCACAGTACTGATTGATTCGTCAATGCTGGTGAAGCCCTGTGCTCCTGCTACCATCGGAAGAAGAGGTAATACGGCTAGAGAGGCTTTATAGATAAATTTCTTCATTTATATTGTGTTTAATTTAATTATCCGACCTTTTCATTAACCCCTTAAGTATATCAAGCAAAATGGCCTAAAACCAATGCAAATTAAGGCTGAATGTGGATAGCTTACTGCGCGAGACTAGGGACAGCAGGCGCCTCGTTCGTTAGATTTAACGTGCTTGTTAAAATCTTAACAAGACCCCAAACGGATACCATAACAGCCAAGGAGATGATCCCATAAATCATAAGGTTTCTGCCTTCTGTAGCCTTGCTTTCATCGGCACCAGCAGTCACATATTTAACTACACCCCACAGAAAGAACACCAAACCGAGCCCTATAAGCAACGTCACAATGGCACCGAGAATATTTGTTGTAAAGGATCTGATTAAATTACCGACACTACTTGTATCCAGTGGTCCACTTCCGCTAGTTCCACCAGTGGTAGCATCAGCAGCAAAAAGAGCCATCGGCAAAAGCATGCCCGCTGCAATCATTACTCCTGTTCGTATTTTTGATATATGTGTTTTCATAAAAATGTGTTGATACTTATGATTGTAACGAGGTAACGGTGGTTTGTACAGCATTCTCAAGCACCTTGGCGCCGAGAAGAATGGCCGCGCCAATGCAGGTCCAAAGAAACGCCGTTTTTGCCTTAGTTAACTTCTCTTCACTGCCTCGGGCGCTGACAAAAAGGAATCCTGAGTAGACGATAAAGAAGACAACGACAACATATCCGATCTGAATCACCACACCCAAAATGTCATTTACAAACTGGGCAAAGGAACTGTCTTTGATCGGATTGGTAATATGCCCCCCTGTCTGAGCACTGACAAACAAAAGAGGGGTGCTCATGAAGAGGATAAAAAAAATGACTAGAAAGCTGTGGGTGTGTTTTTGTATGTATTTCATAAATAATAATTAATCTTGAAACTAGCCCGTGAGTGCGCTGAAATTGCCACTAACTCCCAATGCCGCAAGAATGGCGTGAACAATGAGCCATGCGCCGAAGGCAAGAATCATGCCGATAATAACCTTTCTGAAAATATCATGTGCCTTCCCTATCTTTCCCGTGTCACCGGCTGCGGTAATGTAAAGAAACCCAGCATAGGCGATCGAAAGAACTGCCAACGGCACCGCAAGATCAAAAAGAACGAAGTGGATGACGTTATTTATAAGATTCAAAAAATCAGCGTATGTGCAAGGATTGCCTGTAGCACAGTTAGTCGGCACCAACGAAGAATCTGATGCCGCTGCAAGCACGGGTAAAAAGACGATAGCAGCAAGCACAGAAACTTTTCTAAAAAAATTAGTTGAGGGTTGCATAGGCACGGAGAATTTCTCCTAGTTGAGCACTGCCGGAATTGACTGCCTCGCTTGGAGCGTCCTGTCCGCTTGTTACAGATTCTATCATGGTTTTGAAGATGGCTTCGGTACCGGAGATGTCTGGATCAAGCCAGCCCTTGCTTTGAAGTGCTGCGGTGTAGAACGTAGACAAGGCGCCGGTAGATGCCGCACTTGTAGGTCCTGCGGCGATGAGGTCACGGCGGACAGGAGGAAGATTGGTTTCAGTCGTAAGGTACGCAATCGAATCGGCAGTGGTAAAGAGGCCGATGGCATGGAAGGCCGCCGCGGAATTTTTGGTGTTCTTAAGAATAGCCAGTGCGGTCATATTTCCGAATGTAGCGGCAGAGGCAGTGTCGCGAGCTTGCGGTAGAAGCGCTACGTCAAAGTTCAAGTTTGGATTCTTTGTTTGTAGATCAGGAAACTCGGACGCATAGCCGAAGTATGTAGCCAGATTACCGGAAAGGAAATAAGCCTTGGAATCAGGGAGCGAACGATTCCACGCGTACTGCGCCTTAAGCGGATCCGCGAAACCTGTGTAATACGTAAGTGCCGCTTCTGCTGGAGCAACATCCTGATTCATTTTATCCGACAATGTAGAAACAGGCCCATTGTCGGAACTACCGATCATGTTATTTCCCGTTTGGAGGATCATAGCCGCTAAAATATCCTTGGCATGATCCACATTGTCGTACTCACCGAAAGAAACGGCGCTTTGATGGATTATTGATGACTGGTCCTTAATGGTGAGCTTGGTTGAAAGGTCATAGAAATCATCCCAATGGGCTGGCGGTACGGCGACAGCTGCACTATTAAAGAGATCTCTGTTCCAATACATAACAAGTGGATCAACGGTAAATGGCAGACCTAGAATTCCTGTCGGTGTTTCAAACAGCTCCCCTTCCTGAACAAAGGTATCTTTGAATGTTCGGTCTGAGTAACTTGCATATGGAATAGTAAGAATTTTTGACTGCTCTTTCAAAATAAGATTCTGCGGAAGGAGGACAACGTCTGGACCAGAACCTTCGGCCAATGCGTTCACAAAATCTGATTCAAATGTTGCCGGATCCTTCTCGACATACACGGCATTGATGGTGTTCTTTTTGATAAGATTATCCATCGTTTCCTGAGGCAAAGTTCCCCAGACCGTCACGTTTGCGTATGAAGTTCCGCCGCCGCCAAAGCCTCCGAAACTGGCAAAGGTAAGTACGCCGGCGATAATAAACACTATAAAAATTCCGATGACAACGATTTGGAAATTGCTCATGATTGAAGTTTTAAAATAAGACCGTAATGGTGGTCGCCCGCAGGAACCTCCCGCTCAATATCGAAACCTGCCTTGAGAAACAGTTTTACTGCCGCATCTTTGCCAAAAACGTGATCTTTATGCGGACCCATACTGCTGAATGAGTCGGTCCAGTCTACTACTATCACTCGGCCGGTTCTCTTAAGAAGCCGCTTCGCCTCTTTTGCTGCTCCTTCCTTATCATCAAACTGAAAAAGCGAGTTGGCAAAAAGGACGCGATCGATAGTTCCCGGGGCAATACCTGTACCGCCTTCTCGTTCTGCATCTGCCAAGATGACGCCGACATTTTTACGATGCTTGGCAGTCACTTCATTTTTTATTTTAGTCAGAAGGTCCTGCTGAACATCAACGGCATAGACCTGTCCATTGTCGCCCACCATATCGGAGATAAGAAAAGCGTAATGTCCACTGCCTGCACCAATATCAGCGACATGCATGCCGTCACCAATGTACGCCTTCTCTAAAATATCTTTCGGATTAGAAAACACACTTTATTATACCTTGGTAGTGAGGGCGGTGTGAAGGCTAGTTATACCTTTAGATGATTTAACATCTCTGATTTCGATACCCATAATGTTGCCATCTTTTGTGATATCAATAACTATTTTTTTACCCACTTCTACACTCCTTAGGTATTGACCCTTTTTAATGGAGATATACGCAATATGTAAAATTTTATCGTAAGTGATTTTCATAAATAATACGAGCTAAGTATAACGTATTCATTGCCCCGACGTATATATACTAATTTTATCTTTATTTCATTAAATGATTTTATAGCCACAGTTTCATCACCCTCTTTCCAGATATTATCTGGGCTCCTAATCGTCATTTTAACCATTTCAATACTAATTCCCCTCTCAAAGATAATTCGATAGTGAGCGTGATGAGTAAACTTTAGTTTCACTCACCAAACCTATCAAAAGCACTATGAAATTCCGCTCAAAGGAACATGAGAAATCAATAAAATTACAAACCGATCAAGAAAGCGAGGTTACCCCCTGTTCACTACTCTCCATTCCTTCCAATTTTCAAAAGTTCCCGGAGCCCTATCTTCATCAAATGAAGTTACTGCTTCTTCAGCAGTATCTACTCTATACAGAGTCAGATCATGAAGTTTTCCTTCATGGAGTTCCACCGATTTAACTATGTACCTTACACCATCCCCATCTTCAACTTGATCTCCCGATGACACACTGAGCATTGCGATTGTCCCCAAAGATAAACCTTCATATTCTTGATTTACTTTGTCCAAAGATTCGTTTGTCATATATTAAATGTAAAATTATTAAAGGCAGATTAGAGAAGCGAGACTATCCCCTTCGCGGAGTTTCATGATGCGCACGCCCTGAGTATCTCGTCCAAGTGATGGAATTTCTTTAAGATCACATCGGATTACCTGACTCTTCTTAGAAATGGCTACCGCCTCTTCAAATTCATCAGTCACAATCTGTGCAGAGATAAGATCACCGGTCTTTGTAGTAACCTTCACAGTCTTGATTCCTGATCCACCTCGGCCCTGAATCTTATATTCTTTCATTGGAGTTTTCTTTCCGTATCCGTTTGCTGAGATCACAAACACTTGTGCGTCCTTTGCGTCTTTCTTGATGACGCCGGCACCGACAACATTCACACCCTTATCAAGTTTCATAACACGCACACCTCCTGCACTTCGGCCCATCTCTCGGACGTCATCTTCATCAAATCGGATTGACTGACCGTCAGTTGAAACAACCATCACACTGTCTCCCTTTTCTACAAAAGATGCTGACACGAGATCATCACCTGTATCGAGTCGGATGGCGATGATGCCACTTCGTCTTACATCGTGGAAGCTTGAAGCCGCCACTTTCTTACCAGTTCCTTGCTTGGTCACCAAGAACAATGAAAGGGCTGTGCCTTTCTTAATTTCTTTTGGCATTGGCAAAATCGAAGTGACTTTTTCTTCGCCGGAAAGAGAGAGGAAGTTCATGATTGATTTTCCACGAGTAGCTCGACGACCTTCAGGAATGTCATACATCTTGATCTGGTACACCTTACCCATGTTAGTGAAGAAAAGAAGTTCGCTATGAGTAGTTGTGGTAACCAAATGAGTGATGAAATCCTCTTCCTTAGTATCAAGATCAACTACACCGACACCACCTCGTTTCTGCTTGCGGTATTCGTCAGGATTGGTTCGCTTGATGTATCCTCCCGCAGTCAAAACAAGAACACTTTCTTCGTCTGGAATAATGTCTTCAATAGAGAAGTTCTTGGCGCTGTGCTTTACCACCTTGGTGCGGCGTTCATCTCCGTATTTTTCCCGAATTTCCTTAAGCTCATCTTTGATGATCGCAAGCATCTTCTTAGGATGGGCCAAAATATCTTTGAGCTTGGCGATGAGTGCCTGTACAGCGTTAAGTTCATCTTCAATCTTCTTTCGTTCAAGGCCGGCAAGACGCTGAAGCTTCATGTCCAAAATTGCCGCAGCCTGTCGATCGGAGAAACGGAATTCTTTCATCAAATTAAGATGCGCAGTCGGAGTATCTTTTGATTTCTTGATGAGTTTGATAATTTCATCGATGTGGTCGAGGGCTTTTTTCAAACCAATCAAAATATGCTCGCGATCTTCAGCTTTTCGAAGGTCGAATTCGGTTCGTCTTTTTACGACAACCTTTCTATGTTCGACGAATTCTCCAAGAATGGTTTTAAGTGAAAGTGTTTGCGGCACGCCGTTCACGAGTGCCACCATGTTGTAGTGGAAAGTTTCTTCTAGTTGAGTGTGCTTGTATAAAAAGTTGAGAACGTTTTGTGGATGACTGCCGCCCTTCAAATCAATGGCAATGCGAATATCTTTTGAAGATTCATCGCGAAGACCTTTGATTCCTTCGAGTTTTTTCTCACGAACAAGATTTGCGATTGATTCGATAAGGTAAGCCTTATTCACTCGAAATGGGATCGAGGTGACGATAATCTGAGCATGACCGGCTTTGTCTTCAATGATTTCCGCTTCGCCTCGAACTACCACGCCTCCCTTTCCATTGGCGTAGGCATGCTGAATGTCTGACTGGCCGAATGCCACGCCCCCTGTTGGAAAGTCGGGCCCTTTCACAAACTGCAAAAGATCATCTGTAGCAGCGTCTTCATTATCAATAAGATGCACTACGGCATCGAGCACTTCGCCAAGATTGTGCGGAGGAATGTTTGAAGCCATTCCGACAGCAATTCCAAGTGTTCCGTTCAACAAAATTTCAGGCACAGCTGCCGGCAAAACTGTTGGCTCTTTCTTGGTGCCGTCATAGTTAGGATGAAAATCAACGGTATCTTTTTCAAGATCCCGAAGCAGCTCGCTTGAAAGGCGGCTCATTTTTGCTTCGGTATATCGGTAGGCTGCGGCACCGTCTCCGTCGATCGAACCGAAGTTTCCTTGGCCGAGGACGAGTGGATACCGGTAACTGAAATCCTGCGCCATTTTAACCATGGCTTCATATACTGAGGCGTCTCCGTGTGGGTGGTAGCTACCAAGCACGTCTCCGACCACTGTCGCAGACTTTCGAAATTTGGCAGAAGAAGTTAAGCCCTTTTCATGCATAGAAAAAAGAATTCGGCGGTGCACTGGCTTCAAACCATCACGTACATCAGGAAGAGCTCGGTCAGTAATAACAGACATAGCGTAATCGATGAACGATTCACGCATTTCAGTCGAGAGGCTTCGGCTCACCACATTCACGTGAGGTACTGCTTCTGTCTCGGGTGCGGGCGCTTTGTGTGAGTCTTTTTTAGCCATAAGTGCTTGCTAGTATACCATCAAAAATTAGAAATTAAAGGTATTTTTTGCGCTGGAGAGATTAGCTTCCAAAACCTGATATGTCGAACTTGCAGAATTCTCAGTGGCAACAGCATCGCGATGCACAAGAGAGGTATAAAATGCCGCACCCCATAAAACCACCACAAAAAGGGTTATGAGAGTGGTCGTGACTAGCAGTACCTGCCGCCTCTTAAACTCGGACATTTTTTGCAGTTTGGCAATGAAATTCATCATGCTTATTTTATAGTGTGAGCTAGTTATTCGACGAGAGAACGATAATGTCTCCTTCTTTCCCTTCCAAATCTTTTTTCTTGATTGTCAGTTTTTCCAACACTTCGGACTTTTCGCTTCCTCCTTCTTTCAAGAAGGTTTTAATATTTTTGTCGCCTTCCTCAAAGTGGATTGGGATAATAATTTTCGGTTCAAGGGAAACGGCAATTTTGTAGCCTTCTGAAGCAGAGAGAACACCGTCACCGCCTATTGGCACAAATAAAATATCTATTTCGTCGAAAGATTCTGTTGTTTCACTTTTTAATGTGGAAGTGTTGAGTGCTCCGAGAAAACAGACGTTCATACCATCGACTGCCAGCGAATAGATGGTGTTGATGCGTTCCTTGCCGTCATAATTGGAAACTGATGGAACACCTTTAACAAAAATACCGCCGATTTCGTACTCGCCCGGTCCGGAGATGACAAAAGGGCTTTTATCTCCGCGGGCGAGGTCGGCTCCCCCGTTGAAATCAGGATGATTGATTGAAGCAAATACAATATCGGCACCAAAAGTGCTTTTCTTATTTTTTGACTCTTTTGAAGGCGCATTAAAAGCGAGTACAGTATCGCCAAGCTGCAGTTTTACGAATTCCAGTCCATGGTATGTGATTATCATGCGTGCATTATAACAAACGAATGCTATAATTTCTACGAAACCAAACCCTGGAATACTGCCCCATGCCAGAGTCACCAAAAAAACCAGAAGCCGAACCAGCAAAACCGACCACGAGCCATCCTGTCCTTACACAATCAGGACCTGGAGCAACAGTCCGACTGCCAAAAAGTCGACCACCAGCAAAACCACTATTCGCAAAACCGACCACATTGGTAAAACCAATGGGCGGAACCAGACCAGGAGGTGCTTTTTCATAACCTTCAACTAACCGCCCAGCCCTCTCCAGCGCAGAAAGACCCCCGCCTCGGGTCTTTCTGCGCTTTTTTATTTGCATTTTTCACAGAAATGGCTATACTTTGCCCATTATTAGAAAGTCACCCATAGCGTAACCCCGCCTAGTGTCACGACAGCTTTTCAAGGCGAAACGCAGGGGTATTTTTTATGGCAGAAACAATTACAAAAGAAACAGCAGTTGAGCCCAAGAAGGTGACCCAAATGGGCACTATTTTGGACACCTCTTTCACCCCTCCTTCAGTTGGAGACATTGTGGAAGGACCGGTAATCGCGATCGACAAGGGCGGAGTTTTCATCGACCTTCATCCTTACGGTACAGGTATTATCTTCGGCCGCGAATACATCGCTGCTCGAGATATCATTAAAAAGGTAAACATTGGAGACAAAGTTGCCGCAAAAGTGGTTTTCCTCGACAACGAAGACGGTTATGTTGAACTTTCTCTTAAGGAAGCAAAACAGGCCCTCATCTGGAGCGAAGCAGAAAACGCCATCCGCGACAAAACTATTCTTGAACTTCCAGTCGCCGAAGCCAACAAAGGAGGACTTCTTCTTTCATGGCAAGGCATGCAGGGCTTTCTTCCCGCTTCACAGCTTAAGCCTGAACATTATCCTCGAGTAGCTGACGGAGACAAAGATAAAATTCTAGAAGAACTTAAAAAATTGGTTGGTCAGAAAATTTCCGTTGTCATCATCTCAGCACTTCCTAAAGAAGGTAAGCTTATCTTCTCAGAAAAGAATCCTGAACAGAAAGACAAAGAAAAGATTGTCAGCCACTACAATGTAGGCGACGAGATCATGGGAGAAGTCACCGGCATGGTTGATTTCGGAGTATTCGTGAAGATTGAAGACGGCCTTGAAGGACTCGTTCACATTTCTGAAATTGACTGGGCGCTTGTCGAAGATCCAAAATCTCTTTTCAAAGTTGGAGACAAGGTCAAAGTGAAAATCATCGAAATCAAGGAAGGAAAAATTTCCCTTTCTATCAAAGCTCTCAAGGAAAATCCTTGGCGAGAAGCTGAAAAGAAATACAAGCGCGATGATATCGTCAAAGGCGTTATCATCAAGTTCAACAAGCACGGAGCTCTTGCTTCCATCGAAGAAGGTGTTGCCGGACTTGTACATGTATCAGAATTTGGCAGTGAAGAGAAACTACGACAGGCACTTGAACTAGGCAAAACCTATTCATTCAAGATCACTCTCTTTGATCCAAAGGAACAGAAAATGGCTTTGGCTTTTGTTGGAGATAAGAAATAAAATAGACTCAAACAATCTCAACAAAAAAACCGCCAAATGGCGGTTTTTTTGTTGGTTAAGCCTAAATCTGATAGTCAGCAGGTACCTCACCTTTTTGTATTGCTTCCAGGCTTTTTCTGATTTCTTCAAGTCTGACATCTATTCTCTCAATTTCTCTTCGCTCATCGTCTCCTGCATCTGGATCTGAAACAGTCTCGAGGCTTTGACCTTGGTCCCAATCAGCAATCTCTTCAAGAAGTTTCTTTTTTCGGGCAACCAAATTTCCCAACTCTCCCTGTAAAGCTAGCAAAACATCCTGATCTATCTGTGAAAAATGTTCGGACATATATTTTAATTAATGCTGGTTAAATTCACCCATCGCCGACTCTTTTCCTTCGATAACAATCATTTCCAACGCCACCGCTGCTTCCTTGGCAACTTTCTTCACCTTTTCCATCTCGGGCTTTTTGAAAGGCCCGATAATAAAATCCAGAACCGCATCCCCCGTCGGCTTTTTTAATTTTCCACTCGGAGTTGATGGAGAAATTCCTACTTTTATCTGAATAAATGCTTCGGTCTTTATCTGTTTTACAATCGAATCAATACCGCGATGGCCCCCTGAACTTCTGTTAAAGGTGATTTTAAATCTTCCAAGAGGCAGATCCAGATCATCGCGCACTACAATCAGGTTTTCTGCGGCTTTTTTGGAAGTGATTAGTGATTTAAGTGCGTTTCCCGACTTGTTCATAAATGTCTCGGGTTCAAGAAGCAAGACTTTTTCTTTGCCTATTTTTCCTTCGGTTGAAAGCGACTGGTATTTTTTGTTCGATTCAAGTGCATCGAACTTATTTTTCTTGATGAGCGCATCAACCACCATGCGGCCGACGTTATGCCGCGTGTCAGTGTATTCGTCTCCGGGATTTCCGAGTCCTACGATAATTTTCATAAAGTCATTTTAACACAAGAAAAGCAGTGGCGCTCGAATCCGAATGTCCCTTCGTTCAGGCAGAAGCCAAGCCTTCACTCACGGACATTCGACATTCTCGCTTACACATAGGTTTAGTATCTTGAATCAGTACTGTAGAAAATAAATGCCAAACTTCAGTCTAAGCAAAAGCCCAGAAGTAATTTCTAAAATGACTCAGGTTCCTCCTGCACGTCACTTTTAGAAATTACTTCTGGGCTTGCGCGCCACCTTGATTGTATGATTTGAACCTGCGACACGCCGTTTGCTCTTGTGTCAAACGCACCTTTAGAATATGATGTTCGCATATGGATCCTGAAAAATTGGAAGCGCAGCCAAAAAAAGAATCGACTTTCATTAAAGATGTAAAAGATGTTGTCGGTTTCGCTCTGGTCGTTCTGGTCATCCTCATCCCCCTCCGTCTTTTTGTCGCCCAGCCTTTCGTCGTCGTTGGTGACTCAATGCAGCCGACATTTCAGACAGGCCAGTATCTCATCGTCGACGAGCTTTCCTATCATTTTCATCCGCCACAGCGAGGCGATGTCATTATCTTCAAGTATCCAGTCGATCCTTCCAAATATTTCATCAAGCGCGTCATTGGCCTTCCGGGCGAAACAGTCGTGCTAAAGGGTGAGACCATCACTATCATAAACGCTGCCAATCCAAACGGCATGCAGCTCGATGAATCCTACATTGCATACAAAAATGATACCGACCAGACCATCAAGCTCGATTCAACCCACTATTTTGTAATGGGAGACAATCGACCGGTCAGCCTCGATTCACGATCATGGGGTCCGCTTCCCGCAGATGACATCGTTGGGCGAGCATTCCTACGATTGCTCCCAGTTTCAACGATAGGCGCATTACCAGGAAAACATAACGAATAGCATGGAAGTAAAAAAATACACAAAAGCAGCCGCTACCGCCTCTTACTACGGTTTCGTCGAGATGCCTGAAGTGCAAGTTGAAAAAGAGGACATCACTAAAGCAAAATCATTCCGGGACGGAAATGTGAAAGAGGTCCACCCTTTTTCCGACCCTCAAGGAAAATTCTCCGGCTATCTTGAAGAAAAAATTGCCATTGTCAGAAACGTGCTGGAAAAAAAGAT
>Ga0206912_1176_pt1 | contig 15417 bp, 12 predicted proteins | sample Alteio_BWOrgHeat_75_FD_152933 | JGI IMG/M metagenome (GOLD analysis project Ga0206912, IMG submission 152933) | Enriched cells from forest soil in Barre Woods Harvard Forest LTER site, Petersham, Massachusetts, United States -... | ecosystem: Environmental > Terrestrial > Soil > Temperate forest >... | reverse complement strand
ATCGCGGGTTTCGTCAGTAATTTTCCATTTAAATTTGCTGGTGCTATCCTTTACCAAAAAAGTTTCCTCAAAAACCTTTTTCTGGCTTATGCGGGTATCAGTGGTAGTCTCGGTATACGTGGTATTAGGTTGCCCGGCCATAGGCATATCAAAATAATAATTATTGCCGACAGCTTCTTCAACAGGTGCAGGGGTAAACAAAGTTTTATTATTGCCGAACACCAGCGTGCTTTTAAGTGTTGTTATTTGAGGGTGCGTTTTTTTGTAGGCCTCAAATGCCTTTTGGCCAAAAATATCGTTGTCGGGGTCAATAGCCAGTTCGCGGGTAATAATGGCATACACGTTTATAGTTTTATTGTACTCAATAGTACCCGATGTTACAACATGGGTATTATTTTGAGCAAATAAAGCATTGCCGTAAAATAATAATATACAGGTTGTTATAACTACTATTTTTTTCATGATCTGTTATTTATTTACGGTTGGGCCGCCCATTTTGTTAAAGTCCCAGGTAACTGAAAACATAAAATATCGTTGTATGGTGGTATAGGTATTTTGTGTGATAACATTAGCATTTGCCTGCCTGTTAAAACCAATATTTTGATTCAGCAGGTCGTTTCCCGCCAATGTAAATTTAAGATCATTCGATTTAAAGAACGATTTGCTTATGCTGGCGTTTAACAAGGTCCGTTTCAGGTCGCTGTTAAAAGTGGGGGTTGGGGCAGTATAGGTATAGTTAGCATCCGAAGAAAATTTGAATTTCAGTGGCAGGTAAATATCAAGGTTGGCATTCGCATGAAAACCGCCGCCATTATTGTTAGTCCCGGTTTGTAATGATGTACTGCTTAAGGTATAAGTTGGCCCCGCGCTTCCATAAAAATCAAATTTATCCTTAACATATTTATTAATGCTTAACCCGCCCGAGTAAGTTTCGTTGTTGCTATGGTTAAGCACACTATTAATATAAGAGTAATTAGTGTTGCCATTAATATTGGCATTTATGCCTACGTTTATGTCTGCAAGAGGTATTTTGCGGCCAAATTGAGTGTATAAGTTGAAATTAATGGGTGTTTTACCGGTTAGGTTAATGTATTGTATAGTGCTTTTTCCCGCAGCATCAGTTGTGGTATTATTAACGATCTGGCTTGAGACAAAACCATATCCGCCACCTATATACATATACTGATTGGTTAATACCTTGTAGTTATTATAATATATATTAACATTGTTCCTGAATGAGGGTTTCAGGTCCTGGTTGCCCAGGTAAACGTTGAACGGATCGGTATTTACCTTTACAGGCTGTATCTGGTTGATGGAGGGCTGGGAGGTATTACCATTATAATAAAAATTAAATGATGCTTGCTGCGAAAACCGGTACTGGTAACTGGCCTGTGGAAACCAGTTTATGAAGTGTCTTTCAAAAACGTCGCCGGTATATTCATCTTCCTGTTTGAAAGACACGCCTGCTATTTTAGTACCGAAGTTTAAGATATGTTTCCCCCCTTTATAATTGATGATGGCACCTGCTACATTGGTGACCTGGTCGAGCTTATAAAAATTGCTTACGGTAGGGTCAAGCACATCATAAACGCCCGGAGATGATTGATTATACGACCGCCTGTCGGAACTGCCATTGTTAAATTTCAACCCATAATTAAATATGAGCGAGAGGGTTTTTGAAAGCGGTTCGGTATAGGTTATGTTACTATTAAATGCCGTGCTTGTAGAGACGCTTGATTTTAGCTGGTTAATAAAAACGGTGCTGTCTGTACCACCGGTATGTGTATTATAATAATCAGCTTCCGATTTTAGGTAACCTTTGCTATTGTCGTTATTTATAGCCTCGCTGAATAATATAGATAGTGTGCGTCCTTTTTTCTTTAATTTTTTAGTGTAAAAGGCGCTGGCATTAAATACATGGCTATCGCCATCATTAGTAACACTCCTGGAGTTGCGGTTTAGTAAAGTATCATTGTCTACGGGTCCTTTGCGGCCTATGGTTAAAAAATCGTTATCGGCTTTGCTATGCCTGTACGTCCCGTCAACCGCGATCTTTAATGTGCTGGTCGTGTCAAATTTAACCAGGTAGGTTAGGTCAAGCTTTTGCCTGAACATAGAGTTGTTAAAGTTTTGATTGGTATTGTTGTTAATTGCGCCGGTTGGTAAGTTATTTTGGGTCATCGTATTTCTCATGCCAATAACGTCAAGCTGGCCAATTTTATAATTGGCGTTAATCGTTTCATTGTCCTTGTTCCATTTGCTGTCATAATGTAGGCCGCCTGTTGTAGCCTTTGGTATGCCGCGCCCGTCGTACCTGCCGTCAAAAGAATCCAGCCCGTTATCCCCATCGCTAAAATTAAAAGATGCGCCACCGTTATCATCAAACGTAAGGCCACCCGAATCGCCATACTTCTGGCTATCCTCAAAACCCAGCCCGGTTTTGCCGGTATTGCCATCGGTTGTATAAGCTGAAAATTTTTGCTTGGCGGTAAACTTATTATACATACCCTGCCCCTGGTAATAGCCGCCTGTACCTATACCCGCGTCCACCTTCCCAAAATAGCCGTTCTTTTTGTCCTCTTTCAGCTTAATATTAAGCGTTTTCGTTTTTATGCCGTCGTCAATACCGGTAAAGGTAGCCTGGTCGCTTTTTTTATCATAAAGCTGCACCTTATCAACCATATCTGCCCGTATGTTTTTGGTAACCAGGGTGGGGTCGTCGCCAAAAAATTCCTCACCATCAACCAGTACCTTCTCCACTGTTTTACCCTGCGCGGTTATTTTGCCGTCCTTATCCACCTCTATACCCGGAAACTGCTTAATTAAATCTTCAACCCTGTCGTTTGGTTGTATTACATAAGCCTTGGCGTTAAACTCGGTGGTATCCCCTTTTATTTTTATAGCGGTTACCGTGCCCTTAATAATCACATCCTGCAACAAGCGTGCTTTAAGTATCATATTAATTTTACCAAAATCATGCGATAGCTGAACACTTTCATCTATCGTAAAACCTTCCGAATAATCGGCGTAGCCAGGGTGCGACATGATCATAATAAATTTGCCTTTTCCCAGGTCGTTAATAATAAAGGTGCCATCATCGGCAACGCGGGTAAATTTACGCAGGATAGAGTCCTTAGCATTCAGTACCATTATAGTGGCGTTGGGCAGGACTTTTTTCTCGGCCGTATCAACCGCCGAGCCTTTTATAGAATAGTTGCTTTGCGCATAAGTTGTCAGTGAGAACAGCAAAAGCAAGGCTATTGATGAAATGGTTATTTTCATTGATAAGATTTTGGTAAAGGCGAATATATAACTATAAAATTAGTATAGGAACTTTTTAACTTTTATTAACAACTTACAGGAATAAGACGTTAAAAAACGGAGGGTGTTACAGGAATTAAATAAGGCCCCCAAACAAGCGGAGGATTGCAGTCTTACTAAAGCGCCAGCGCCTTTAAAAATACCGGCCCGTATGGCCCGGCGTTTTTTAAGGCAGGTGCCAATGCGGCGCGTAATCCTTTTCTATCAACCAGTTTGCCCTTTTTGGGTTCTGTTATGGGTGGCACACTCGTATCAGTTACTTTAGTGGCTGTCCATATTATATTTTCATGAGGCAATGCCAGTTTTAGTATCATGCCGGGTAAGCCGGTAAAACATTCGGGGCCGCCTGTAACCGGTATTTTATCGGTATAAAATGCAACCACGTAAACCGAATCTAAAACAATAGCGTTGGCACGGCGACAAGTATAGCCCGCAATTACCTGTGTTTCATCAGTAATTTTCCAGTTAATTTTAAGGGTAGTATCCTTAACAATAAAGGTGGTTTCAAAAAGCGGTTTCTGGCTGGTGCTAATATGTGTTGTAAGGTCGTTATAAGTAGTATTGGTGTTATCGGCCATTGGCGTATAAATACCTGCAAAGGCAGGTTCGGGCCCGGTAGGCGTATACAGCGTTTTATCCCCATCAAAAGTTAACGTGCCTTTCAATGTTCTGAACTGCGGTTGTGTTTTTTTGTATTGGTCAAAATTTCTTTGAAAATAAACCAGGGCGTTTTTATCCATTTTTTCTATCGCATCCAGTAGTTTGCCTATAACAGCATACATATTGGCGGTTTTATCATATTCAATAGTGCCGGAGGTAGTGAAATGCGCGTTTTGCGCGAAGGACGCATTTACGAATAACAAACAAATAGCTGTATATAATATCTTTTTCATAGTGTTAATTTTTTGAAGGAACGCCGCCGCCCATTTTGTTAAAATCCCAGGTTACAGAGAACATAAAATATCTTTGTATGGTGTTATTGCTGGTTTGTACAATTCTGCTGCCCACGGCCGATCTGCTGAAACCTGTTCTTTGATTTAACAGATCATTACCCGTTAAAGATAATTTGAGGTTACTATCTTTTAACAGTAATTTACTTAAAGTTACATTCCAAACGGTTTCACTATGGCTTTGGTCAAAACCTTGTGATTTTGAGGTATAGTTATAATTAACATCCGAAGTAAATTGTGTTTTACCCGGCAAATAAAAATTAAAATAATTGTATGAACTAAAGGTGCGGTAATTGTTATTGTTTTGAAGTGAGGATGCTAACACGTTATAACCGGGCCCCGCAGATAAGAAAATATCATATTTTTTCAGGACATCTTTACTTATTAAAAACCGGCCACTATAGTTGGCAGTATTTGTAGTATTTAACACGCCATTGGCTAAGTTGTAGTTAACTCCTCCGTTTATACTGCCACTCAAACCAATATTAATATCGGGGCCTTTTATTTTCATGTTGGCACCCGGGTTTAAATTGAAATTATATTGTAATTTATTAATATTGGCTGCTTGCGAAGTACTTTTGCCGGTAGCAATATCCGTATTAATATTATTTACGATAGGGCTTATGGTGTTTGAGTAAGCTCCGTTAATGTAAAAGCTTTGGCCTGTTAATACCTTATAGGTACTATAAAATATGCTGACGTTATTGGTGAATGATTGCTTCAGATCAGGATTACCAACTACAATAAATAACGGGTTGCTGTTTGATTTTATAGGCTGAAGCTGGCCTATTGAAGGCTGCGTTGTATTGCCATCATAATTTAACCGTAAAAATTGCATTTGCGAAAACTTATATAAATAACTGGCCTTTGGGTTCCAGTTAATAAAGCTTCTTTGTGAAACGTTGCCGGTATTCTCATCAATTTGTTTCTGATCTACATTAGTTGCCCTTACGCCATAGTTTAAAACCGTTTTATCTTTACTGTAACTTACCCCTATACCCAGTTGGTTGGAAACCTGGTTTACTTTATAAAAGCTGCTTAACGAATCGATCAATACATTATAAACTCCGGGTGCCGATTGGTTATATGCCCGCAGATTGGCGCTATTGTTATCCGTATTAACTCCGTAGTTAAACACCAATGCTGTTGATGCGGAGAGCGGCTCAGAGTAAGTTATGTTCGCATTAAACTGCGTGTTCATACGGTCATTGTAATTAACCTGGTCTACCTGCTGTGTACTGGCAAGCGCGCCGGTATTCGGGTTATAATATTCGATGTCTGATAATTGGTGCGGTTTGCCCAGGTTATGATCTGCCAACCCGCTTACAAATACAGAGTAAGTACGGCCCTTTTTCTTTAATTTTTTGGTATAAAAGGCACTTAGGTTCATAATATGCTGGTCGGCATTATTAGTTGAGGTTTGAGTGCTTATATTCAGCAATGTATCCAGCCCTTCGTGACTTACGGTTGAAGAACTGTTGTTGTTTTCGGTATGCCTGTAAGCGCCATCTGCAGCTATTTTAATGTTCGAGGTAGTATCTATCTGGCGCGTATAGGTTACATCAAGCTTTTGCCTGAAAACATTGCTGTAATTTTTTTGGTCATTTTGTGTATTTATGATACCGTTAGCTAAATTATTTTGTGTTTGCGTATTTGATAAACTATTAATTTCAAGTGAGCCGGCTTTATAATTAACATTAACCAGGTCTTTGTCTTTGTTCCACTTATTATCGTAATGCAACCCGGCTATGCGCGATACAGGCAGGCCCTGGCCATTATAGTCAAGCACATTGCCGCCGTTATCCCCGCTGTTGTCGGTATATTTCTGGCTGTCTTCCCAGCTTAAGCCCGACTGTCCCGTATTGGCGGTAGAGATATAGCCGGCAAACTTCTCTTTCGCCTTAAATATATTGTACAATGCCTGCCCCCTGTAAAATTTGTCGGTACCTATACCCGCGTCTATTTTACCGAAATAGCCATTCTTTTTATCCTCCTTTAGTTTAATGTTGAGTGTTTTGGTCCTTACTCCGTCGTCAATACCGGTAAAGGTAGCCTGGTCGCTTTTTTTATCATATAGCTGTATTTTATCAACCATATCGCCGCGTATGTTTTTGGTAACGAGTGTAGGGTCGTCGCCAAAAAATTCTTCGCCATCAACCAGTACCTTAGTTACCGTTTCGCCCTGCGCGGTAATTTTTCCATCCTTATCCACCTCTATGCCGGGTAGCTGTTTAAGCAGGTCCTCCACCTTCGAGTTGGGTTGTATTACATAGGCTTTGGCGTTAAACTCGGTGGTGTCGCCCTTCATTTTTATGGCGGTTACTTCGCCCTTTATAATAATATCCTGCAGTAGTTTTGATTTAAGGTTCATAATTATGCGCCCGAAATCAACCTCCTTATGAGTTTCATCCAGGGTAATCATATCGGTATAATCGGCATATTCGGGATAGGAAAATACCAATACATATTTCCCTTTCGGTATATCATTAATAGCGAACGAGCCATCAGCACGTGCCCTGGTAAATTTGCGGAGCATAGAATCTTTGGCGCTTAATACCATTATGCTGGTATTTTTCAGGGTTGATCTTGCCGCCGTATCGGCTACCGAGCCTTTTATGGAATAGGTGCTTTGCGCATAACTCGTCACTGAGAACAGCGTGAGCAGGGCTATTGACGAAATAATTATTTTCATAGATAAGGCTTTGGTAGGGCGAATATATAACTATAAAATTAGTATGTGGACTTTTTAACTTTATTTACAACTTACAGGAATAGGACGATAAACGATGTGAAGTGTTACAGGATTAAATAATCAACGCTTTTGTATTTGCCGCATTACTTTGCCGTTTAATGATATTGCAGCGCTGTCTGTATAATTATAATTACTGTTAGGTATAATGCTAAACAGTTTCAATTCGCTTTTGCCAATAATATTAAAGCTGGCAGTATTTATCTGGTTATCTCCGTGAATAATTAAGGTAGCTTTACTATTGGTAGTACCAGCATTTAATGTACCCAAAGCGTTTTTATTTAACTCGATTTGGACAGCACTGCTTGCGCTGATATTCATTACATCCTGGGTAAAGCCGGTAACCGTTGTTGCTGCCGACCCCCAACTGCGATCTGATTCAGTAATGGAAGATGTTGTTACACTATTTACAGCCGGGCATGTAATAATAATACCCGGTACATAATTATTGAAACGGGTTCTGTTTTTATAATCTACATACAGAATGTTGTTTTTTACCTTGACAGCAACCTTGTCACGTACAAGGTTATTCATCCATACCGCAAATTTGGGGCCCTCTTCAATACGCAGGCTGATAACATTACCCGCCTGGTTTTCAATACGGTTAAAACTATTTAGCGTAGTACTTTCCATGCCATAAAAGCGGCTTTTATAATCACCTTTCACATATTCAGCCTTTAATTCAAAATCATAAAATGCTAAGTTGCCAAATATGAGTAATGAAGCTGCAAGGAGTAGTTTATTGCTTGTTTTCATGATCAATGTTTTTAGTTTTTATAGTTGTTTTTAAACTCTGTATAATGTTGCAGCAATTCGTCAAGATCAATATCCAGCAGGTACAAACTGGCAAAAAAATCAGGAAGCTCCTGTTTTACAAAGCGCTCTTTACGTTTGGCTTTTATTAGCGGTACGGCATCAGGCGCTACAAATAACCCCAGCCCACGTTTATTGAAAATAATTTCCAGGTTTTGTAAATATTCGTAGGCGCGCATTACCGTATTGGGGTTTACCTGCAACTCCACTGCCAGTTCGCGTACTGACGGTACTTTTTCTTCGGGCAGCCATTTGCCCAGGGTTATATGTTCGCTCACGTAGTCTGCAATTTGCAGGTATATGGCTTCTTTTTCTTTAAAATTCATGGGGTTATATTTCTTTCTCCTTTAACCTGTAAAATGCACTTATCCAAAATATAATTACAATTATTGCTAATACAACCAAATTGGTATTATCCATGCTGTCGGTAGGTATAACGCGATAGTACTCCTTACCCGGAATAAAGAGCCGTCCAAATGCTACGCTTTCTAAGCCCTTCACTCCGGTTATCAAGCGTATAAATGGATTGTTGATTAGTAAAATCGCGATGTAGTATATAAAAAAGACAAAGGCGGTTTTAATAAAGTGCATTTTCTCGAAAAATATCGCCCCCCAAATGTTAAAAGCATGCAGCAGGGCATATAATAAAAAGCCAACTGTAGCCTGCTGATCCATATCAAAAACATTAATTAGTTGGTTGGAATAACCAGCCGGTGGTTCGCTTACACTTATAACTACCCAATCAACGGTATAAAACACCCCAAGAAATACCAGTTGAAATATTATATAAGAATATAACCATGATACAAGGTATTTTTCAAAATGCGAAGCAGGTAAGGTAAGCACTCCGGTAGCTTTTCTTTTATCGCCCAGTTCAGTAAAAGACAAACTGGTAAATATGCTGCCTGCAAATGCTATAAAATAAATAAACATTAATGCCTGTAATTGTACAGCTAAACGGCCCCCATTGCTGTAGGCGACGAAACCTAATATCAGGGCTATTATTCCTGTTAATACTGCTATGGATAATAGGTAAGTTTTTCCATGCTCAATAGTGTGCTTTTTAAACAGCAGCAAAAAACGGTTAAGGTTAAATATATTATTCATGGCAGGGTTTATTTTAAGGCTTCGGTTAATTGTTGGTTATTGCTTATGATGGCGTTGAATAGTAGCTCCATATCCACTTTGCTGTAGCTGCCTGTTGTATTTAGGGCGATGGCATTAAGGCCGTTCATGCTATCTTCTGCATAAATATGTGCCGCATCTGACGGGATAATGCCAAAATGTACCCGTTCGGCAATTTCATCCATGCTTTTGGCTACTACAATATGGCGCTCATGCAGTACTAATACGGCATCTATCAGGTTATCCAGGTCACGCACCTGGTGGGTTGATATAATAATGCAGCGATCATCAGTTAAGGCCCCTGAAATTATTTTACGGAACTGGCTCTTCGATGGGATATCTAACCCGTTGGTAGGCTCATCCATAATGAGCAGCGAAGTATTGGTGGATAGGCCAAACGAAATGATCACCTTTTTTTGCTGCCCGAAAGATAGTTTGGTGAGCAGCTTATCGGCCGGCACATCAAATTCGGCCAGCATTTTTGTAAACTGGTTATTATCAAATTTCGGATAAAAGTGCGCCGTGCTATCAGCAAACTGTTTAGCGGTTACAGCGGGCAGGTATATTTCTTCGGGTACAAAAAACAGCTCCTGTAAAAAAGAGGGCAGGCGCTTATCGGCATTTATACCATTCACGGTGCAGGTGCCCGACCATGGAAAAACCAACCCGGCAATGTTTTTAAGCAGGGTAGATTTGCCCGCGCCGTTTTTTCCCAGCAAGCCGTAAATATGACCGGGCTTCAGGCTGATATTCAGATCTTCAAACAGTTGGGCCTTACCATAGCCAAATGTTAAGTGTGATATTTCGATCATATTAGTGTATTAGTTAAATAGTACACTACAAATGTAAAGAAAGGTTTCACAATTCAAAATATTTTTATAAATATTAATAAATCAATGCTAAAATAATCAACTAATTAATTGATTTACTGTTGTTTAATCATTTCAGAACCTTACTTCATATTTTTTAAGCCAACAAAAACATTAGGATATGCAGCAGGTGGACCAGGTTGGACCAGGTGGACCACGTTGGACCAGGTGGTCCGGGTGGACCACGAAACACTAAACAAAATAGCTAAATTGCGTTTAAGTATGAAACGCGTAATAGAATGTGTACCCAACTTTAGCGAGGGCGTTGATGAACAGATCATCAACCGCATTACCGGCGAAATTGCGGCAGTTAATGGTGTTAAGGTATTAAATGTCGACCCCGGTAAAGGGGCCAACCGCACCGTTGTGACCTTTGCGGGCGAACCGGAGGCGGTTGTTGAAGCCGCTTACCTGGCGATTAAAATAGCAGGCGAACTCATTGATATGCGTACCCAGCATGGCGAACACCCGCGTATGGGAGCTACCGATGTTTGTCCGCTTATCCCCATCAGTAATATCAGCCTTGATGAAACAGCGCAATACGCAACCCAACTTGCAAAGCGCGTGGGCCAGGAATTACATATACCTGTTTACTTATACGGCCATGCCCAGGCTGATAAAAGGCGGAGCGATCTTTCGGTTATCAGGGCCGGGGAATACGAAGGGTTTTTTACGAAAATAAAATTACCCGGCTGGCAACCCGATTTTGGCCCCGGTGAACAGGATGCCAAACGGGGGGCAACCGTAATAGGCGCCCGCGATTTTTTAATCGCTTTTAATGTGAATCTTGATACACAGTCGGCAGGCATAGCTAACGAAATAGCGCAGGCGGTGCGCGAATCGGGGCGGGTAATAAAAGGCGAAAGGAAACGCATCCCGGGGACGCTCAAATGCGTAAAAGCAATGGGCTGGTATATAAAAGAATATAACAGGGCCCAGGTATCAATGAACCTGACCAATATTGCCGTAACACCTCTACACCGGGCGTTTGATGAGGTATGTAACAAAGCTCTGGGATATGGCGTTAAAGTTACCGGCAGCGAACTGGTAGGAATGTTACCCTTAAAAGCCATGATTGATGCAGGGCGGTATTTTTGTTTGAAGCAGGGCCTTTCGCCAGCGCCAGGTGAAAGCGAACTTATTAATACCGCTATACGTTCAATGGGATTAGATGAACTGGCGCCTTTTGACCCGCATAAGCGAATAATTGAATATATGCTTTAATGTCTTATTATTTACTAATTAGGTTTTAAATTACCTAATTGTTTATTTTTTAAATTAATATTATATATTTTTTTGTATTTAATATAAATTATATAAATTCGACACCGGCTTATTTTCTGTACCCCCTAAAAAATGAACGCTATCACAAGAAACACTAAAAATTTCTTATTTATAACGTTGTTCTTGCTAATGGTTAAACCCGCGGTTGCGCAGGTAAGTCATACTGCTGCAGGCAACCAGGGTAAAAACTTTTCTAATTCGCTCGCCCAGGTAAACCTCAATTTTATATTTCCTGAAGGATTTAAAGAGATTAAGGCCGTTAACACGGATAATTTTCCGTTCGACTACGCCATGGAGCTTCCGGGGCAAGATTTCGAAATATGGCTCCGCGTTAATACGCAAAAAGAGAATGAAAAATACTTAGCTGACAAGAACATTCACGTATCAAGCCCGGATTCGGTGTATGTAGCTATAGCTCGGGATCAGATAAATGCTTTTACCTCTGATAAAAATTATTTAAAAAGGGGCTTGCCCCCATATATATTAGATCGTTATAATGCCGATGCGGGCAGCACTTACTTATTGAACCTGGATGATTCGCCCGTTACCAAACATTATAAATACGCCCTTTTGATCGTTCTTCAAAAAAATAAAACCGGCACTGTTTTGGCCATTTGTTTCACCAACATTAAAGGCCCCGATTTCTTTAAAAACATGAACAAAGCGGGTAACTGCCTGAAGTTCAAGTAGGGAAGCAGAGATTAGTTAATTGGTGATTAAAGATTAGTTGGCATGGCTGTTAATACCATGCAAATCAACTAATCTTTAATCACTAACCTCTAATCTCTAACCACAATGTTAATAAGTTAACACATTTGAATTAGGAGTTGAGTTGCTAAACTTTATTTTTGCTTTTGCAGAGGCTCCCTGCCTCAGTTATTAAAAATACACATAGATAAAAATGGCAGAACCAGTAGATTATAGTGAAGATAGTATCCGGTCGTTAGATTGGAAAGAACATATACGCCTGCGCCCCGGCATGTATATTGGTAAGCTGGGCGACGGCTCGGCTTATGACGATGGCATATACGTTTTACTAAAAGAAATAATTGACAACTCGATAGATGAGTTTGTAATGGGCTCGGGCAAAACCATTGAAATAACCATAAGCGATCACAAAGTTTCGGTACGCGATTATGGACGCGGTATACCCCTGGGTAAGGTGGTAGACTGCGTTTCAAAGATAAATACAGGCGGCAAATATGACAGCAAAGCGTTTCAAAAATCGGTTGGGTTAAATGGGGTGGGCACAAAGGCGGTTAACGCGCTTTCAAACTCGTTCGTTGTGCAATCATACCGCGACGGGCGTTCAAAAATAGCCGAATTTGCAAAAGGCGAATTAATAAAAGACGAACCTGAAAAAGAAACAACGCAACGTAACGGTACGGCTATTAACTTTTTTCCCGATGATACTATTTTCAGGCATTACCGTTTTATACCGGAATTTGTAGAGAGTATGATCTGGAACTACGTGTTCCTGAACTCGGGTTTAACCATCAATTTTAACGGGCAGAAGTTTTTCTCGGAGCGGGGGCTTTACGATCTCCTTACAAAAAATACGGATGTAGAAACGCTGCGTTATCCAATTATCCACTTAAAAGGCGAGGATATAGAGATCGCCATGACCCACGGGCAGCAATATGGCGAGGAGTACTATTCGTTTGTTAACGGGCAGCATACCACACAGGGCGGCACGCACCAGGGCGCGTTCCGCGAAGCCGTGGTAAAAACCATACGCGAGTTTTATAAAAAAGAATTTGATCCTTCGGATATTCGCGCTTCCATCGTATCGGCCATAGCCATTAAAGTACAGGAACCGGTATTTGAATCGCAAACAAAAACCAAGCTCGGTTCGCAAAACATAGCGCCTGATGGACCGTCTGTCCGTGGGTTTATTAATGATTTTGTTAAAAAGGAATTAGATAATTACCTACATAAAAACCCCTCGGTTGCCGATGCTTTGTTAAAGCGCATAATGCAATCGGAACGTGAACGAAAGGATATTGCCGGAATAAAAAAACTGGCCAATGAGCGTGCTAAAAAAGCATCGCTGCATAACCGTAAACTGCGTGATTGCAAACTGCATTTTGATGATACCCATGAGCGCAAGCAAGATACCACCTTGTTTATTACAGAAGGCGACTCGGCCAGCGGATCGATAACCAAATCGCGCGATGTAATGACGCAGGCTGTTTTTAGCCTGAAAGGCAAGCCGCTTAACTGTTACGGGCTAACCAAAAAAGTGGTGTATGAGAACGAAGAATTTAACCTGCTGCAGCACGCACTTAACATCGAGGATGGCCTTGAAGAATTACGGTACAACAACATTGTAATAGCTACCGATGCCGATGTGGATGGTATGCACATCCGGTTATTGCTGATGACATTCTTTTTGCAGTTCTTCCCCGACCTGGTAAAAGCCGGCCACGTGTTTATTTTGCAAACGCCGCTGTTCCGTGTACGTAATAAAAAGGAAACTATATATTGTTACAGCGATGAAGAACGCAGAAACGCCATTGCCAAATTAGGGGTAAAGCCCGAAATAACCCGCTTTAAAGGATTAGGCGAGATATCGCCCGATGAGTTTGGCCTGTTCATTGGCAAGGATATACGCCTTGACCCCGTTATACTTAAAGATGCTAACATTAAAGGTTTGCTGGAATACTTTATGGGTAAAAACACCCCGGCAAGGCAGCAGCATATCATCGGCAACCTGCGGGTGGAGAAAGATGATGAAAGCATTAATCCTACAATTGTTGAGGATGAGGTGTTGCCTATAGCGAGTTAATTATTTACTTTGCATTATTGCTTAAGTTTTTTTCTTTTAAGAATATTTCCTATATTGTTTACCCTTCTTCTTGCAGGAGGCAAACGAAATGACAAACCACGAAATAAAAATATCATTCAAAGAATATAATTCTATAAATGAACTGCCCGTCGCCGACCAAATCTTATGCGCCGAGGCGGTTAAGGCGATGGAAAACTCGCATTCGCCCTATTCAAAATTCAGGGTAGGTGCCGCATTGCGGTTAAAAAGCGGAAAAATTATACATGGCAGCAACCAGGAAAATGTAGCCTATCCCTCCGGCCTATGCGCCGAGCGCGTGGCCCTGTTTTACTGGGGCGCCAACCATCCGGACGACCCGATTGAAAGTATGGCCATAACCGCGCATACGGATGAATTTAAACTGCTAAAGCCCGTTACCTCCTGCGGTTCATGTTTACAGGTATTGGCCGAATATGAAAAAAAACAAAATCAACCTGTAAAAATTATTTTATATTGCAAAGACGGTCCAACCTGGGTAGCCAATGGTATTGAAAGCTTTTTGCCCTTTTTATTTTTTGAAGACCGCTTGTCCTGAACCTTATGAAATTAAAATTAGTTCTTCTTTTAACCGCGTTTGCTTTTTGTACTAAACTTTACGCGCAGCAGCAATTTCCTTTTGAAAAAGAAATACGGGCATACCAATACCAGGATAGCCTTAACTTTCCCAAACCTAACGGGATATTATTTATAGGCGCTTCATCTATTCGTTTATGGAGCGATCTGCGGCAGCGCTTCAGTAACGCGCCTATTATTCAGCGCGGGGTGAGCGGCTCGGAGTTGTCGCAATGGGTGGCGTACTATGCCCCTTATATTACTTACGTTTATCATCCGCGCAAAATATTTTTGTATGCCGGCGAAAATGATATTGCTACAGGAGGTAAAACGGCACAATCGGTAGTTGAATCATTTGCCAAATTATGGGATATCATCCACCGGCAGCTGCCCGATGTGGAGATATATTTTTTATCTATCAAACAAAGCCCCAGCCGGTTAAAATATACGCCCGATTTTTTTACGGCTAATAAACTGGTGAAAGCCTACATCAGCACCAAACCTAAAACTTATTATATTGATGTAGCCACAACCGTATTAAATCCGCAAACCATGCTGCCCGACTCATCCCTGTATAAAAAGGATATGCTCCATTTAAACGATAAGGGTTATGATAAATGGCAGGTTATTTTGCAGGATTACGTAAAGTAATAAACAACAAAGGCCCCCGTAAAACGGGGACCTAAGCAGCTATATAAACAAAACAAACTAAACTTAAGAAGCCGGTATCTCAATTTTAGTGATCTTCCAATCAGGGCGGTCCGATGAAATAGTGATCAAATTAACGCGTGTATAATTGCCATATTTCATTTCCAGTTTTACAACCATACCGTCGTTGTTGTCTTCAACAATTGAAGTGGTGTATTTACAATCCTGCTCAACATTTTCTGTCGCTTTGAATGATTCAAGGATGCGTTTTTTGTTGAG
>Ga0206912_1175_pt1 | contig 15603 bp, 12 predicted proteins | sample Alteio_BWOrgHeat_75_FD_152933 | JGI IMG/M metagenome (GOLD analysis project Ga0206912, IMG submission 152933) | Enriched cells from forest soil in Barre Woods Harvard Forest LTER site, Petersham, Massachusetts, United States -... | ecosystem: Environmental > Terrestrial > Soil > Temperate forest >... | reverse complement strand
ACATGAACCGAATACGATAGTTTTTTTTGAATATGCTCATTGTATTGTTCGCGTCCGCCTGTATCATCATCAGGGCCAATTATCACATCGGGCAACAGCTTGTTTTCAACATCGGCATAGCTATAGCCGGTTATCTTTTCAAATGCATCATTTGTCCACATTATTTTGTCATTGGCATCGCTTATTACTATACCATTAACAATTTTGCTGGCCACCAATGATAGCTGTTCCAGGTCGGCTAAAATTTTCTTTTGATAAGTAATGTCGCGCCCACTGGCATACCATTTTTCACCTTTATATATACCGCACCATCCAATCCATTTTACTTTATTATCAGCTGAAATTGTTTGAGTTTCCAGCTCATAGGATTGCCCGCTTGCTACAGCTTTTTCAATAAGTGGTACAAATTGTTCCCGGTTATGGCCAACAACAAAATCCCAAAGGGAACGCCCAATGGCCTCCTGGGGATCATAACCTAAAATTGTTTTAACAGAATTGTTGATCAGCTCAATATTTGAATCTTTATCCGCTATTAAATGTATCTCGGGCGAACTGTTAAATAAGTTAAAAAATTCTTTATGGGCTTTTAATGAGTTTTCCAGCGCCAACTTTTGTTTACGCAATACAAAGTGCGACATTACTTCATCAGCCAGTGTACGCAAAGCATCCCGCTGCTCAAGAGTAAGTTTACGCGGAACGGTGTCAACCACACATAATGAACCTAACCGGTGCCCGCTCGGGTCAATAAGCGGAGCGCCGGCATAAAACCGTATACCGGCTTCGCCGGTGACAAAGGGGTTATGTTTAAAAGTTTCGTCCTCGGCAGCGTTGTTAATTTCTAATATTTCATCATCAAGTATGGTGTAATGACAAAAAGCATCGGCACGCGAAGTTTCCGTAGCATCGAGGCCTACTTTTGATTTAAACCATTGCCTTTCCTCATCAATTAATGAAATTAGCGCAATGGGAACCTGGCATATATAGGAAGCAAGGCGGGTAATAGCGTCAAACTCTTTTTCAGGCAATGTATCCAATACATTGTATGAATTAAGCGCGTTTAAGCGTTTAATTTCGGTATCAGAAAGAGCCCCCTGGGTTTGGATCATTTATTGTTGGTACGTTATTCTCTGTATAACGGAAACTGTTCCGTTAGTTTATGCACTTTTTTACGGATTTTGTTTAAAGAAGTTTCATTTTCGGAGTCTTTTATCACCTCATCTATCAGAACAACAATGGCTTCCATTTGTTTCTCTTTCATTCCCCGTGTAGTTACAGCGGCGGTACCTATGCGTATGCCCGAAGTTATAAAGGGTGATTTATCATCATAAGGCACCATGTTTTTGTTGATGGTGATATCAGCCTTAACCAGCGCGTTCTCCGCAGCTTTTCCGGTTACATTTTTATTGCGCAGATCTATTAGCACCAAGTGATTATCTGTACCGCCTGATACGATCTCATAGCCTCGGTCTGTAAACGCTTTGGCAATAGCGGCACCGTTCTTTTTTACCTGTAATATGTATTTCATATAGCTGTCAGACAGGGCCTCGCCAAAGGCAATGGCCTTAGCCGCTATTATATGCTCTAAGGGGCCGCCCTGCGTACCCGGAAAAACGGCCATATCCAGCAGGTTCGACATCATCCTGATCTCGCCTTTTGGTGTTTTTAATCCCCACGGGTTTTCAAAATCTTTACCCATCATAATTAACCCCCCGCGCGGGCCGCGCAAGGTTTTATGGGTAGTAGTGGTAACAATATGGCAATGCGGCAGCGGATCGGTTAATAAGCCTCGCGCTATTAATCCTGCAGGGTGTGAAATATCAGCCAATACCAGGGCGCCAATTTTATCGGCTACTTTGCGTATAAATTCGTAATCCCAATCGCGCGAGTAAGCCGAGGCGCCGCAGATGATCATTTTTGGCTTTTCGGCAAGCGCCACTTTTTTTAGCTGGTCGTAGTCAACATAGCCGGTATCTTTTTTAACCCCATAAAAATGCGGCTCATATAATTTGCCGGAAAAATTCACTGCCGAACCATGTGTTAAGTGGCCGCCGTGCGAAAGGTCAAATCCTAATATTTTATCGCCGGGATTAAGGCAGGCCAGCATAACCGCGGCATTTGCCTGCGCGCCCGAGTGCGGCTGTACATTTGCCCATTCGGCATTAAACAGTTGCTTGGCGCGTTCAATAGCAATGGTCTCAATTTCGTCGACTATCTGGCAGCCACCATAATAACGCTTGCCGGGTAAACCCTCGGCATATTTATTGGTAGCAACCGAACCGGCCGCTTCCATAACCTGCCTGCTCACAAAATTTTCCGACGCGATCAACTCCAACCCTTCTTCCTGGCGCTGCTGCTCTTCATCCAGCAGTTTAAATATTAATTTGTCTCTTTTCATATTATTTTAAAAACAGCGCTAAGTTAATAAGATTAGAGATTAGTTAATTGGAGATTAGTTAATTAGTTTGGGGATGTGAGTAATTTGGGGTTGTTAACATTTACCCTAACCTCTAATCTCCCTCCCCGAAATCCAAAAATTATTAAACCCTAAACCTATTTGTATATCTATCAGTTCCTGTTGCAGCATCTCAAGCACGGCCAGGAAATTATATACAAAATGCACTTTGTTCTCTGAGTGGCCGGCAATGGCTTTAAAATCAAGCATTTTGTTTATCCGCAGCAAGCCTTCAATGGCTTCCTTTTGTTTTTCTATGGTATAAGGGTATTGTTCAACGGTATGGGTAATATCTTCGGTACTGTTCGCGTAGTTTTTCATCAACCGTGCGTACACCATCATTAGTTTATATAAACTAACATCAGCTAATTCCTCTTCGGGTGTGGCAATCCGTTCGGCTTGTTCCAGGTCGTATTTAATATTGCCTCGCCTTTCCTGCATAAACCGTTCATCTTCAAACGGGCGCAACTCGTCACACAGGTCTTTAAACCGTTTATATTCTATGAGTTTCCTTATCAGTTCATCTTTCTGGTCTATTTCACTTTCACCGTTTTCAGCATCATAACGGGGCAGCAGCATTTTGGCTTTAATGCGCATTAGCGTTGCCGCAACAAAAATAAACTCGCTGGCCAGCTCAATGTTCAGGCTGGCCATCTGGTGTATGTAGTTCAAAAAATCGTCGGTAATACGGGCTATGGGTATATCATGTATATCCAACTCATCGCGCTCAATAAAAAAAAGCAGCAGGTCGAACGGGCCTTCAAACTGGGGTAGTTTTATTTCGAAGCTTTCTTCATCCATAGTTGCGATAAAAATACGATAACAAACAATAAATAGTGTTAATTGTGCTTAATTTACCGATTAAACTTGCTTACTTTGCAAGTTAAATACTCTTAATAATATCAATGCAGGTACAAGCCGGTGACTTACTGGGAAAGATAAACTATCCATCTGATTTAAAGAAGCTTGATGAAGAGCAGCTTGAGCAGGTTTGCCAGGAACTGCGCCAATATATAATTGACGTAGTATCGGTAAATGGGGGGCATTTTGCCGCGAGTTTGGGGGTGGTTGAATTGACCGTGGCTTTACAATTTATACTAAATACACCATACGACCAATTAGTTTGGGATGTTGGCCACCAGGCTTATGGCCATAAAATACTTACAGGGCGTCGTGAGGCATTTCATACCAACCGTATATATGGAGGGCTCAGCGGGTTTCCAAAGCGCTCAGAGAGCGAGTATGATACTTTTGGAGTGGGGCATTCCTCAACTTCTATATCGGTAGCACTTGGCATGGCAGTGGCGTCGCAGTATAAAGGCGAAACCGACAGGCAGCACGTGGCCGTAATAGGCGATGGCGCCATGACCGCTGGCATAGCTTTTGAAGCGCTGAATCACGCGGGTATTGAAAATTCTAATTTACTGGTAATTCTTAACGACAATAACATGTCTATCGACCCTAACGTTGGCGCGTTAAAGGACTACCTAACCAATATTACTACCTCCAAACCGTATAACCGTTTCAGGGATGATATTGCCGGTGTGCTGGCAAAAATATCATCCATAGGGCCCGATGCCTATAATATGGCGTTGAAAATAGAAAAAAGCATTAAAGGCACCTTGCTTAAGCGAAGCAACTTTTTCGAGGCGCTTAAATTCAGGTACTTTGGCCCTATTGATGGGCATGATGTAAAGCACCTGGTTAAGGTATTGCGCGACCTGCGTGACATACCTGGGCCCAAATTATTACATTGTATTACTACCAAGGGTAAAGGTTACGCCTTAGCCGAAAAAGACCAGACCAAGTGGCACGCCCCCGGCCTGTTTGATAAAATAACCGGCGAGATAAAAAAAACAAAGCAGGAAAAACCGCAGCCTCCAAAATACCAGGATGTATTTGGCCATAGCATTATTGAACTGGCGGAGAAAAATCCTAAAATAATGGGCATTACGCCGGCCATGCCATCGGGCTGCTCGCTTAACCTGATGATGAAGGCTATGCCTAACCGTGCTTTTGATGTAGGCATCGCCGAGCAGCATGCTGTAACATTTTCGGCAGGTTTATCTACCCAGGGGTTAATACCTTTTTGCAATATTTACTCCAGTTTTATGCAAAGGGCATACGACCAGGTGATACACGATGTAGCCATACAAAAGCTTAATGTGGTGTTTTGTTTAGACAGGGCAGGAATTGCCGGCGCCGACGGGCCAACACACCACGGCGCTTATGACCTGGCTTATATGCGCTGTATACCCAATATGACGGTATCTGCACCAATGAATGAGGAGGAGCTGCGCAACCTGATGTTTACCGCGCAGCAGGATAATATGGGGCCGTTTGTTATCCGTTATCCGCGCGGGAACGGGGTTATGGTGGATTGGCAGCGCCCATTTAAAGCTATACCCGTTGGTAAGGGCCGTAAAATCAATGATGGCGAAGACGCCGCGATATTAACCATAGGCCATATAGGCAATGAGGCCGTAAAAGCTATTACCGCGTTAAATGCTGAAGGTTATTACCCCGCACACTACGATCTGCGATTTGTGAAACCACTGGATGAAACTTTATTGCATGAAGTATTTAAGAAATTTAATAAAGTAATAACTGTTGAAGATGGCTGTATAGAAGGCGGAATGGGCAGCGCTATACTTGAATTTATGGCCGACAATAACTACAACGCACAAATAATACGTTTAGGCATCCCCGACCGTGTTGTTGAACATGGCGAACAACCCGAACTCTGGGCCGAATGCGGTTACGACGCCAAAGGGATTGCTACCCAGGTAAGAAACCTCGTAATTAAACGAAACACACATACGATTGCCAGCTAATGATTAGAGGTTAGTTAATTAGAGATTAGGCTTGTTTGGTTGCCGGCCTATTTAACACATAATGTATCTCTAATCTCAATGCGTCCTATAGCTGGCGATATCTGTATACATGGCGCGGAACGAGCTGCGCAGGCCGCACATTATCATAAAAGTTTTATCATTGAACTGGGTGTTTGCTTCCTTTCGGTATATCGCCCCCCATTCTATTCTTAGGTTATATTTAGGGTTAAGTATATAAGCTATTTTACCTTCCAGATAAGTCATATTGGTAGTTAAACCCTGCCCAACATAGTTACCATATCGGTGTGCCGGATCAATATATACCTGGAAAATATCTTTGCCATAGTTGAGGCCATTTATATCGAGGCCATAATGCCCGTGATCAAACTCGCCGCTAAGATCAAAGCGCTTATAAGAATAATTGAGCAGACCCACCAACTCACTAAAATTGGCCCCAAACGGATGGGCAAGTGGCTCACCCTGTTCGCTGTAATTTTTTATCTCCTGCGTTTCCGAATAAGTAAACGGTCTCGCCCCGTTAAATTCAAATAAATAATTTAATGAGTTTACGTTAAACAAATTCGCGCCCCTGACACCTAACTGGTAAGCAAATTTATTTTTCACACTCCCGGTGCCACTAAAAAAATCGCGGGCCAGGAAATCGTCTAATAAAAACTGTCCGTACGCAGCGATTCCGTCCGTTAGTTTATATTTGACATTAAATCCTACAAACGCGTTATCAGGCGACCCGTTAGAGGCCTCTACCGGGCGCAGAAATATAACCGGGTTGCCATAACTATAGTCAAATCCGCGATAGCGGCCCAGCGAATCAATATTAGCCCATATCACCGCGTCAAAAAAGCCTACTGATAACCGTTTATCTACATTCCAATCCAGGTAATGGAAAACACCCCATTTTTTGTTATACCCATTGGTGTAGTTTACTGCGGGAGCTGCAGGGTCAACCATGTACGACCACATCACCATATATTGTACATTACCCACGTTTGCCGTTAACTTTAAAAACGGATATGGTGAAGCAAAGTCAGACAACAGTACAGACCGGTAACCATCGCCAATAAATGTTTTGCCCTGCCCTGCCGTAATATTCAGATATTTTATAGGCGTATAGGATATAATGCCTGTTACATCCGACCAATCTTTCGTATTTTTTCCATAACTGCGGTCGTAAGCCTGGCCCGGAACCATTCCAACCTGGTTAATATAAGTTGTTAAATATTCGGGGAATACCGCCTGGTTTTCATATCCGCTGGAGTAGAAGTAAAAATTTTTAGCTATAGTGCCGCCCAACTGGTATCCGCGTGTATTTAACCAGACATTTTTGTTACCTGCAAGGTCTCTGCCAATTGGCAGTTCCTGTAAATAATCAGCAAAAAAAGTATAATCTTTGGTTTTTGTATCGATCAAATGTTCATTAAATAATTTGCGGTATGCCCAGCTATGGTGGCGTGAGGTATCTACACCATAATTCATTAATGAATCATACTTATGCTGCAATACACTATCAATGATCATTGATTTTAGCGAGCTGTGTTCGCGTGTATTTGTTGAATAAATAGTTGTGTTCAGCTTTTGATAAAACTGATAGGAATACGGCTGATATTGAGCCTGTGCATCTGCAAATTTTGCAAATAGTAAAAGCAATAATAAACTGCCCAGTATTTTTTTCATAAGGTAATTTTTGCAGGGGTATATTATTCGAAATAATTCAGGGTTTTAAAGCCTCCTTTTTTCAAATAGTCATCTTTTTTTACCAGGTGCAGGTCTGATTGCATCATATCTGTAACCAATGCCTGCAAGTCATACCTAGGTTTCCAGCCCAATTTTTCCTGCGCTTTTGTTGGGTCGCCTATAAGCAGGTCGACTTCTGTAGGCCTAAAATATTTCTCATCTACTTTAACTACAGTTTGGCCCGGTTTTAAACTTTCTAAACTTAACCCCAGTTCTGCGGCTTTTTGCTGGTCAACGTCAATGATCACTCCACGCTCATTTTCATCTTTACCGCTAAACTCAACTTCAATACCTAATTCGGCGAATGCCATTTTTATGAAATCTCTTACAGAAGTAGTTACGCCTGTAGCAATAACAAAATCTTCGGGCGTATCCTGCTGCAGCATTAGCCACATGGCTTCAATATAATCTTTGGCGTGGCCCCAATCGCGGCGGGCCGACAGGTTACCTACATATAGGCAGCCCTGCAACCCCAAAGCTATTTTTGAAGCGGCCCGGGTAATTTTACGGGTTACAAAAGTTTCGCCCCTAATAGGGCTTTCATGATTAAATAATATGCCGTTGCAGGCATACATATTATATGCTTCGCGATAGTTTACTACTATCCAATAACCATATAGCTTTGCTACCGCATACGGTGACCGCGGATAAAACGGTGTTGTTTCACTTTGTGGTACTGCCTGCACCAATCCATAAAGCTCAGATGTTGATGCCTGGTATATGCGGGTTTTTTCTGTTAAACCCAATAACCTTACTGCTTCGAGTATACGTAAGGTACCAATGCCATCGGCATTAGCGGTATACTCGGGTGTATCGAAGCTTACCTTTACATGGCTTTGTGCAGCCAGGTTATAAATTTCGTCGGGTTGTGTTTCCTGTATAAGTCTTATTAAATTGGTGGAATCTGTCAGGTCGCCATAATGCAGTTTAAACTTAACGTTAGGTTCGTGCGGGTCATGGTAAAGGTGGTCGATACGTTCAGTATTAAATAGAGATGATCTTCTTTTAACGCCATGTACCATGTACCCTTTTTTTAATAAAAATTCAGCGAGGTACGCGCCATCCTGCCCGGTGATACCTGTTATTAAAGCTACTTTCATTTAATATGTAATAAGTAATTTATAAACTGCAATGATATCCAATTTTATTGTAAAAACAGCTATGTAATTAGCTATAATATGCCTTTTACGAGAGTTATTATATAAAAATTACACCTGAGTTTACATTCCGGCAACGTGGTCTTCCAATTCACTGTACCACTCTTCCCCATATTTTCTTATAAGCGGCGCTTTTAAAAATTCATGCACACGCACTTTTAGCTCATCGCCGAAACTGCATGCCGGGCTGCAAATACTCCACCTGTCGTAGTTCAACACATCAAATTCAGGGTATTTAGTAATACGTATAGGGTACAGGTGGCATGAAATGGGCTTTTGCCAGTTAATAGCGCCTTCGTCATAAGCTTTTTCAATGGCGCATTTGGTGATACCGCCTTCCCATATTACATAGGCACATTCCTTATTTACATCAACGCAAGGTGTAGTGTAATCGCCTTCAAAATCTTTTACATAAGTGCCGTTTTTTTCAATGGTTTTTATGCCCTTGGCAGTCATGTAGGGTTTTACTTTCGGGTATATGTTATTCAATATATCCAGTTCATCAACATTCAGTGGCGCGCCCGAGTCGCCCTCCAAACAACAGGCCCCTTTGCACTTATTTAAATTACATACAAAATTTTCTTTTACTACATCTTCATGTACTAAAACACTGCCAACTTCTATCATTATATACTTATTTACTTATGGGATTAAGCGGGTATTTAAGCCCCTTTGCATCTGTCAGTTCCATAGTTACACTACCTATAATAAGCCCTACGTTTGCTTTTACCGGTATACGGTTAGCATCGTCGGTGATCCACAAATACAGTTTACTATCTTTTTTAAAAATGCGGCCCGGTATAATTGTAGGGTTAAATTTAAGGCAATTAAACTTACCTAACGCACAATTTATCACTTCCTTGCCAGCATAGGTAATGCTCAATGTATATATGCCGTCATCAAGAAAATATTGCATTTCAAATTTATCGCCCACCTTAATTTTTGAAATATCGAGGCTCCTGGCAAAATAATAGGCCGATACAAAATCCAGCACCTTCCCCTTAAAGGGGAAAACTCCATTGTTGGCTGTTATTTTATCATTTTCACGATCAAAGCTAACTTTGTCGCTATGCTTCCACCCCCCCCTCGTGCCTGTTTTCCTGGTATAAATACGGAAGCAATGTTGTGCTGTTAACCCATGTTTCGTACCGGTTGCGCACCTTATAAAAAACATCAAATGTTCCGGCAGTTTTACCGTCGGCAATAATATGAAAAGTAGGATGCCCGTCAATTTTTTCACCATCCTCAACGCGCAAATGTGCCTCGGCGCCTGTAAAGATGCCATATCTTAGTTTATAACTCAGCTCTTCTCCGGACTTAAAAACAGTTTCATTAATGTTTTTAAGTTCCTGGCTAAACGTGTTATAAAAACAGTTTGCAAAAAGTATGGTTATAAAAAAACATTTCCTCATTCAATACTTATTACAAAAAGCAATTCATTAATCTTTTCTTTTATAGATAGGTACTGTTGAGCATGGTTCGCCAAACATAAGGCTTTTTACAACGGGAGTAAGTTTTTTTGCCAGTTCAACATAAGCGGAAACCGGAACGGGCACATCTCCGCAGCCTTTTATAACCAAACGCTGGTCGCGGTATTGTTCAGTATCCAACCGTGCTATTTCTTTTACAAACAAAACGGTTTCTAATACCTCTGCATCGCCAAAAACCACTTCACGGGCATACGGCGCCATGCGGTTAGCCAGCAATAAGTAGGCCCATGCGGGTACAATAGCATCTGCAGTGCAGGTAACCGCTACGTTTTTACCCCGGTATTGCGACCAGTCATACTCTTTTACAAACTCCCTGAAATCTTTTTCACGTAATATTAAACCCTGGAACAGGTTGTCTTTAATATCATAAACAATACGCTCGCCGGGTGCATAAAAATCAGCCGGGTCCAAAGTGACCAAACCACTTTGTGCCACTTTATTTACTATATTTTCCTGTATATCCATTGCTTTTAAATAAAAAATCCGGGACGACGTAGTATAAAAACGTTATCCCGGATACAAAATTACTTTAAATTTGGCTATAACAGCTTCGCTCTGTAATCTTTTACATTGTCCTTATCTTTCAACGCCTCAAATATCTGCCCTTCCGCACGCTGTAACATAGCCTGGGCTATCTGTTGTTTCTCCCTGACAGCGTTTGTAAGCGGCGCCGGGTTAATGAAACTGTTAACTGTAAACACATATACCCCTTGTTGCCCGGCTACAGGTTTAGAAATTTTATTAATTTTCGAACCAAAAACGGTGCCCACTACTTTATACTCGGCTGATGACCCTGGTATAACGGGGTTTGCAAAAACAATGTTTTGCACCGGTACTACTTTAGCGCCTGTTTTTTGGGCGATCTGTTCAATTGATGAAGACCCCGGTATAACGGCGGCAAATTTCTCAGTTAATAGTTTACCTTTTACCTCGTTCATTACCGCGGGTTCAATTTGCTTTTTAACCAGATCAAGCGATAGGATTCCTTTGGGTTTAATTTCTGTTAAACGTGCAACAATGTATTGATTGCCGGCAGTAAACACCTGGTCTGAGATATCGCCTTTATCCGCTTTAAATATCCATCGTACTATATCTCGCGCATCGTCTACGCCCGGTAATGCTGCTGCCGTACCCGATACATTGTCGGCAGTTTTAGGTTTTAAACCTGCCTTTTTTGCTTCTTCGTCAAAATTGTCTTTTGTCAATGCTATTAAAAACGCCTGCGCTTTGCTGTAAGCTGCCGATTGCGTTTTACTGCTTGCCGCCAATGGCTTATCAACCACGGCTACTTTTACTACTTTTGATGACCCTTTTTGATCTTCGATCTCGATCAAATGAGCACCATATGAGGTGGTCACAATTTTCAGGTCGCCTTTTTTGCCGTTAAAAACAGCATCTTCAAAAGCAGGCATCATTGCCCCCCTGCCAAATGTGCCTAATTCGCCACCCTTAGCTGCCGAACCCTTATCATACGAATAAATTGGAGCGAGGTCGGCAAATGATTTTTTTCCTGATTCAATTATTTTTTTAAGAGAGTCGGCGGTAACAAGCGCCTTAGCCATACCCTGCGCGGGTGCAATTAATATATGTCTTGCTTTTACAGAATCGGGGCCCACGCGCGAATCGATCAATTTGGCCAGCTTATAACTTCCGTTTGAAAGGTATGGCCCATAAACAAACCCGGGCGACGCCTTAAACATAACGGTATCTATTTTAGGGTCGAGCTGGCTCTTATACCGATAAATAATAGCCGCTTTTGTTTCGGAATTTATTTGTACAAACAGCGAATCATTAGTGCTTGCTTTAAAATCGGGCAGTAACTTCTCCAATTGCTGCTTTATAGCCGCCGAGTCTTCTTTTGACGGGGCCGCGTTAAAACTTACATAACTAATGCCTCTTATTTCCTGCTGGTTTTTAAATTCGGCCTTATGCTCATCATAATAACTCTTATAATCAGCATCTGTTAAAGTAACTTTACTGTCGGCAACCGAAGCATAGTCAAGAAGGGCAGCTTTAAAATCGGCCAGTTTATTTTTTGCTTCGTAACTATCTTTAGCATCCAGCGAATTAACATATAACCCGGTACTTACCATGGCGATGTACTTCTCGCCTAATTTTGCTTCAATTACCTGGGTTACAAATTCGTCCCACTTTATTTTTTGCGGATTATCATCCTTAAGGGTTTTTATATTATTAATAATGTTAAGCAAATTATTCCGGTCGAATTTACCTGTTTGCGGGTCGGTGAAAGCCTGTATAACCTGCTGACTCGGATTGGTCCCGCTCATCATTGCCTGGGTTTCATCCGGACTAACTATTAAGCCTAATTTGTCAACCTCTTTCCTCACAATGGCTTTGCTTACAAAATTGTTCCAGGTATTGTCCTGGATGTAGCTCGTAATTTGAGGGGAAAGGGTGCCCTGGGCCGACTGCTGTTTAAATTGAGCGGCGCTTTGTTCAAAGGCTCTGTTAAATTCATCCAAAGGGATTTTCTCGTCGCCCACCGAACCTAATTCATTATTATCACCTTTAAAAAATGATCCGCCGCTTTTAACTGCCTCCGTAGCGATAAAAGCGAAAAGCGAAAGCCCTATCACACCTGCGACAATTTTTCCCATTCGCTCGCGCAAATAACCCATTATAGCCATATACTTATTTTTGTTTTATTTAAATTTAATTCGTAAAAAGAGGGCGCAAGATACAATTTTTAGTAAAATTATATAGTACAAATTTTCATCTCGAAAACAGGCTATTTTTTAGTACTGTCGGGAACATTAAATACCCCTGTAGATTGTTGTAAAATATAGTGGGTCAGCTTATCATCGCTTTGAAAATTTATACCATTAATTACATCGCCGCTCAACGTTGTAATTTGCACCGGTTTGTTCGAGTATATTTTTTTTTTGTCCTGGTCAAATATCAACTCGTCCGATTTAAATACATCACCCTGGGGGTTTGTAGCCACTACATTTTTATAAAACTCTGTTATGTTGTCTTTAGGGCGCTGTACGGCAGAGTCGGATACAATACTGCCGATCTCTTTTAAAGTTTTATCATAAAAGAGCACTTTAACCCCGTTGGGCATAGTATAATAGGGTTTAGCTATCCCGTAATGAATTAATAATGGAGTGGTCATTTTACCTTTAACTATAGCCGAGTCGCTATACATAATTTCAACTCCCCTTGTGGTGTCAATTGGCAGGCTTACCAATTTTGCCGATATTTCTTTGATCTTATTTAAATCATTTTCACATGCCACTAAAAGCAGCATGCCTGAAAGCAATGCCGGCAAAAATAAGGCTGATACCTGTTTTGCACGACTATGCATCATTATTCAATTAATCAAATTTATATCGTTGGAACCACTTATCGTTAAGGGTAAAGCCTAAGTGCAGGTTAATATAATTTTCTTTAACAAGGCCATTATTTAATGTTCCGCGTTGACCTATCTCGGCAGAGAAATTGATTTTATAAAAACTGGTATTAGCGGCGCGAAGCGGCATACCAAACCCAAAAGTAATAGCTGTTGATTTAATTTGTGTACTCCCGGTGCCCGAAGGGTTAGCGATATTAAAATAAGTTTGATCGAATATTGCTCCTAAACGGTAATCAACTGTTGACCAGTAGTTAAATGAGTTTACGTTTGGTGTATATTGCCCCCCTATATTTAAGGTTGAACTGTTTGCCATGCCTTGATTTACTCCCCCTATACTCAGATCGGCCCAATGCCCGGTACTATAGTCGGCGCCAACTAAAAAGCTCTGGTCTTTTTGATAGGATATGCCAAAGTGATTAATTTGGGGCAACTGTATTTTAGCTTTAGTGCTTTGGTTATCTACTATCGTATCGGCAGGAAGGTTTGTGACTCCAGTGGAGGCGTCGATTGAATATTGACTAACGATGTAACTACTTTGCGAATTCATCTGGGACTTTAAAGAACCGGAGTAAGCCAAAATAATATGCCGTGTTAATGAAAGGTCTATAACGTATTGGGCGCCCACATCAAAATTTATGCCTCCAACGGCATTATCCTGTTCAATTCTTGAATTTAATGTGCTGCTAAGTGTGGGGATCTCTGTTGATTGATAATGTTTCAAATCACCAAATATGTACGACATATTGACACCAAGCAATAAATGCCTGGCCACAGTAAAACCATAGCCTATATATGCTTTTGATAAAGCACCCTCGCCGCTATAAAGGTAATTAACCGCGTTCGTATCAACAGATGATCCTGTTCCGAAGTTTTTAATGGTTTGCCTGTAATTATAGCCCACCTCGCTGTAAGGCATCAAGCCAAAACTAACTGCCGACTTGCTTGAAACAGGTATAGCAAAAGTGATATGGCTTAACCTGAAATTTTCATTTCTCTGTGATGACTGTCCTGTTTGGCTTAAAAAGACAGTATTATTATAAAGGCCGGCATCAATTGTGGTAACACGTATTGCCCCGTATGAAGCCGGGTTAAGCGGGTTTATATTATTAAATCCATTTATTTGGTTAAGAGCAGTGCCAATACCACCCATAGCAATATTTTGAGGCAGTAACAAGGGGGTAAGATCGCCTAAACCATATTGTGAATATGGAGAACTGGTAGTTGCCGTTGATTGCGATCTGGCCTCAAATACCACAACAGCCAATAAAAATGTTATAAAAAACTTAGTATATTTAATCATTATGCTTTTGTATAGCTGCGTTTAATCCTTTTAGAACCAGGTGGGGCTCAATTTTTATACAGGGGGCAAAGATGCTATTTTTCAATAGAGTATCAAAAAAAATACTGTCGCCACCGGTAAGTATGATGTTTAATTCATTTTTATTTTTCGAATAGCTTTCAATAAAGCCACTCAATTCAAATTTAACCCCGTTTTGCACCCCCGATAGCATGGCGGTTTCTGTATCATCGCCGCTGTTGCTTTCAAAAATTTTATCCGTATTAACCAGGGGCAGGCTTGAAGTATAATGGTTCAGCGCATTATAACGCATATTTACTCCCGGCGATATGCTTCCGCCAAAATAATTTCCGCCGGCATCTATCCAATCATAAGTTATACAGGTGCCGCCATCAATCACCAGGTTATTTTTTACCGGGATATAAATAATTCGCACCTATAACGGCAGCCAGCCTGTCAAGTCCGAGTGTATGTGGTGTGCGATAATGGTTATGAATACCTCTGGTCATTCCGGCATTAAAATAAATTATTTGTGCTTTTTCCTTCAATCCGGCTTCCCATTCTTCGCGGGTATTTTTTACTGATGATATGATGGTTTTGTCAATTGGATAGGTAGCTAAAAAATTATCCAGTATGTTAGTATTAAGCGTTTTATAATGTTCTGTATAAATTAATTCGTCCTGCTCAAATATGGCTGCTTTAGTATAGGTATTGCCGATATCGATAACCAAACGGGCCATCAGGCTTTAACCATTGATAATATAGATTCAAAAAAATTGCAAGCCCGTCCTCATTAGCTAATAACGCATCAGCAGCGCGTTCGGGATGTGGCATAAAGCCAAATACATTCCGACCGCTGTTACATATCCCCGCTATGTTTTCCATTGATCCATTGGGATTTGCTTCCGTGGTAATATTACCGGCTTCATCGCAATATCTGAACAATACCTGGTCATTATCATTTAATGCTTTTAACACCCCTGCATCAGCAAAATAATTGCCTTCGCCATGCGCTATAGGTATTTTCAAGGCCCGCTCCTGGTTAATTTGCGCAGTAATAAGCGAATTACTTGTTTGCGGCTTCATGTAAATATTACGGCAAATAAACTTACGGTTACTGTTATGCAGCAAAGCGCCGGGCAATAAACCGGCTTCTGCCAGTATCTGGAAACCATTACATACCCCCATTACATAACCGCCTTTGGCCGCAAACTGTATCACTTCCTGCATAATTGGCGAGAAACG
>Ga0206912_1168_pt1 | contig 15753 bp, 18 predicted proteins | sample Alteio_BWOrgHeat_75_FD_152933 | JGI IMG/M metagenome (GOLD analysis project Ga0206912, IMG submission 152933) | Enriched cells from forest soil in Barre Woods Harvard Forest LTER site, Petersham, Massachusetts, United States -... | ecosystem: Environmental > Terrestrial > Soil > Temperate forest >... | reverse complement strand
GCGCAAGCTCTGCAAGATTATGGCGTTGCTCTCGTTGTGGGCGACGAGCACACTTATGGCAAAGGCACCATCCAAAGTCAAACGGTTACCGATGATGGAGCCACATCCTTCTTCAAGGTCACTGTGGGCAAATATTACACGGTGTCGGGAAAAACGCCTCAAATTCAGGGTGTGAAGTCCGATATCATCGTGCCAGGGTCTTTCAGCGAGGAACATATTGGGGAACAGTACCTCGAGTATGCTCTTCCAGCCGATCAGATCAAATCGGAGTTTAAGGATGATCTTTCCGATGTCGACCCGGGTTTAAAGTCCTGGTATATGCGTTTCTATATGCCTACGATACAGCACAAGACCGATGATTGGGATGCGCTTATTCCCACGCTTAAAAAGAATAGTGCCTATCGCATCGATCACAACAAAAACTATCAGGCCTTTCTCAGGCAGCTCAAGGGGTTAAAACCCGATCCAACGGATGAGTTGGAAGATGAGTTAAAATCCAAAGATGTGAAAAACTACAATGCCGATGATCTGCAGATGCAAGAGGCCATCAACGTCGTCAAGGATATGGTGATGCTGCATCCGCAAATGCATGGCTACAGTGTCCCCAAAGACACCGCTGGCATTGGTGCTAAGTAAACCTCCTCTGGTCCCCCAAGAATAGTTCTTGCGAAAAAAGGAAGCATTTCTTAATCTTCCTTCTTCGCAAGGCCAGATAGCTCAGTTGGTAGAGCAGAGGACTGAAAATCCTTGTGTCGCTGGTTCGATTCCAGTTCTGGCCATTCTTTTCTAGTCTTCGAAGAAGAAAAGCCGTACTTTTGCCGGAGTACCAAATTTCCTTAATCACCCAAAACCAGGGTTTCAAATTTTTTATTTGAAAGCCGTTTTGGAGTGTCGATTCCGTTAATTCTACGGCATCGTTGTAAACACTCCCATTTAATAACTATAAATCAACAACTTAGGTTGCTTGGTCTGAAGACTAACAATCCTGTTGCTGCCTATAAGGGAGTAAAAAATGGGTCATATCCGTGAAAGAGTTTTAAAAGATGGTGCCATTCGTTACCAAGCTGAAGTCCGTCTAAAAGGACATCCTACGCTTACCGCTATGTTCGATCGGAAAACGGATGCAAAAAACTGGATCCAAAAGGTTGAGGCGGACATCCGCTGTGGGAGGCAGCAGTTGTACGCAGGAAAAAAACACACATTCAACGAAGCGGTAGAACGCTATATCAAAGAGCAAACAATCTCGGTTGTCAAACGAGGACACCTGTATTGGTGGAAAAAGGAGCTAGGAAGCCTTTACCTTCAAGATATAAGACCCGCCATTATTGCTGAGAAAAAGCAAAAGCTTCTTTCAGAACCAAACGACAAGGGAGTCATCCGAGGAAACAGCACCTGTAACCGCTTTCTAGCCACCCTAAGCCATTTAATGAGTATTTGCATGAAACAATGGGAGTGGGTAGCTGAAAATCCTGTGAAGAAAATCTCTCGAGCAAGAGAACCTAGGGAAAGAACACGCTTTCTAAGTCCAGAGGAAAGACAACTCTTCCTTGACGCTTGCAAACAGAGCGACAACCCCCATCTTTTCACTTTCGCCGTGCTTCTTCTTAGCACAGGCTGCCGCTACAATGAGATCAGGCACTTAAAGTGGACCGATGTTGATCTTGTGCGGGGGAAGATTGTCATCACCAAGTCCAAAAACAGCGACATGCGTTCTATTCCCATCCGCGGCCTGGCTTTAGAGCTACTTCGAGATCAGATATCACACCGCTTATCGATAGGATTTATCTTCCCGAGCCAAAACACCTCCAAACCATTGGAGCTGCGGAGAGCATTTCGAACAGCCATCAAACGGGCTGAGTTAAAGAACTTTCGAGGACATGACTGTCGACATAGTTATGCCACGGAAATGCTCGCTCAGGGGCTGTCTCTGGGCGAGATCGGCCATTTATTAGGACACCGGAGCGTCTCAATGACCAGAAGATATGCCCATCTCGTGGAATCACGATCAATTGATGCCGTCACCAAAATGTCCGAGCAAATTTTTAAGGAGGTTGAGAATGGATGAGAAATTTAATGGACCACAGAATCTAAAAGAGTTTGAAGACAGATTGAGTGAGTTTTTATATTATTTGCATGATCGCTTCTTTGGATATGCTTATGAAGTCGTATCCACCAAAATGCTCAAGAGAGACAAAAGTGATGAAATTCTAGTGGATGTTCTTTGTGGTTTCGAAAAGTATTGCCGTGAAAAAAAAGATGAGATCTATGCCAGAGAAAAATTAGCGGTTTACGGGTTTTTGAAATTAGCTTTGGAGAGAGATGCTCCTTTTGATAGTGAGTACCATTTGGGAGTTGGAAGGGATCGTTCTGGTCTCACATCGCCCCAAAAAAATAAAATTGCTATCCAGGCCGCTGCTCAGGTGCTCTGGAATCTCGAAAAAAATAATATTCCGACGATAAAGGAAATGAAAGAGAAGCTCAAAAACAAGGAAAATCCTATTCACATGATATTCCAGATCAACAGGTTTAACTCACGTACAATTGAGAATTGGGTTAGCAAGATTTTTCCTGTTCCAAAGGATTCAAGAAAAGGACATCCATTAAAAGAAGGTGTGCCGGAAGAACTCTTTAAAAACTTGATTCCTATTCCGGGGATATTTCTGGAAGATGGTAACATGATCAATTTCCCAAAGCTCCGATTTGCAATCATTTGTCTTACACGCGTTTTAATAACTTTAGGTTGGTCAATAGATCAAATCGAAAAATCTTCATTTGTCAAACTCTATCAAAGCCCCCTTAAATTCTATCCTCATATGTATGTGAACGATTGGATCAAAGACGCGGCTGTAGAAAATAGCAGTATTTTTGACCCATAATTTGCCCCTAATCAACGACGATTTTTTTAAACTCCATTTCATCCAATCTAATCCTAGTTTTGGCTTTTAAGGGAATTCTCCGGCAAGAGAGACCTGCAGAAACATTAACAAGGAGCAAGACATGGATGAACTACCCCAGAAATATCTCACCAAAAGGCAAGCCTGTCAGAAATATTCTTTTCTTACAGAAAATATGCTCAAGAATCTTTTGTTTAAAAATATTGGAGGATTTAGGACGCAAGTCGCAAGAAAAATAGGCCGCCGCATCATCTTGGATGAGGAAGCTCTTCTCCTGTTTCTCTCCAATAGCAAAGGAGGGTGAACCGTGATTGAGTCAGAAAAAAACGAAGCCGCTCGGACAAGAGCGGCTATCGGGAATAATCAGACAGATTGTGCTTCTCATGATAACCAAAAGGCTAATTGTTCTCCAATAAATTGTGATCTTGAAATAGAATGTCTTCATCATATGGGATCGAATGAAATCCCCTTTGTAGGGCCTCTACATGCAGATGGAGAGGTATATCGATTTTCTATCGACCGCAATCTTTCAAAAAAAGATGAATGGTATTTAGCAAAGATTTGGGAATTCAAAGCGCGGTTATACCTTTGGTGTTCTTATGGGTCGTGGAGCATAGACAAGAAGTTTACCTTTCGATCGTGGGAGGATAGAAACGACAACTTTTCAGCGGATGAGAAAGAGGAGCTTGACCTTTGTATAAAGAAAATGGAAAAGCTTGCTGAGGAAATTCGTAGAAAGCGTCAGGATGAGGCCGCAAAAGAGGCCCAAGAGATTTGGGACAAGGCTTCAAATTCGCCTTTGATTGAAAGTCAGCATACAGCCTACTTGCAGATGAAAAAGATCGGGGCTCACATTGCAAGATTTGGTGCAAATCTACAAGGTTATGCCTCGCTCATTATTCCTCTCTGGAATATTCAGGGGCAGCTTCGATCGCTACAATTCATTTCTGTATCTGATCAGGGAAAAAGCTTTAAATCATTTTTACCCGGAGGGGAGAAGAAAGGGTGCTTTTCCGTTCTAGGTGATCTCACAAAAGCGGGCTCATTCTTCGTTTCTGAGGGGTTTGCAACAGCTGCTACCATTTACGAAGCGAAAGATAAACCCGTGATTATAGCATTCGATTGCGGAAATCTCGACTCTGTTATCAATGCCCTCCGAGAAAAATATCCTAATCATCGAATTACCATTGCCGCGGATGATGACTTTGAAAACCCTCATAACCCGGGTCGAAAAAAGGCCGAGGAAGCAGCAGAGAAGCACCATTGTGATGTGGTGTTTCCTAAATTTCCAGAAGGTTTTACTTTGCCAAATGGAAAGTCGGGCACAGATTTTAACGATGTCCATGTTCACATTGGACTTGAAGAGGTAAGAAAACAATTGCAATGGAAAACTCGTCTCAACCCCATTAATATTACGGATATGATGTCTCGTGAAATTCCCCCAAAAAAGGTAATCTTAAAGCCTTGGCTCAGAGAAAAAGATTTAGCTATGATTTACGCCGCGAGAGGGCTTGGAAAAACCTGGTTTGCACTTTCCATTGCTCACGCAATTGCGAGTGGGGATAAGGTTCTTAATTTTGAAGCTACTGATCCGCGACGCGTCCTGTATGTGGATGGTGAAATGCCTGCTAGTACAATAAAGGATCGGCTAGCAAAAGTCATTCTTTGTTCGAACGTGAAGATTCAAAATCCCAATTTTCTTCGGATAATCAACCATGACCTTGAAGAGAACATGATTAGGGACCTAGGGACACGAGCAGGGCAACAGGACATCAATGAACTTATCGATGAATTCGAGGTTCTCATTTTGGATAATCTCTCTTGTCTCATTCATAGCGGGGATGAGAATGAAGCAGCGAGCTGGGTTATAGTTCAAGGATGGTTACTCCAGCTAAGAAAGCTGGGAAAAACGGTTATTTTCATCCACCATGCGGGTAAGAGCGGACAACAGAGAGGGACAAGTAAAAAGGAAGATGTCCTGGATACAGTCATCGTTCTTAAAAAACCGAAGGACTGGTCCGCTAGCGATGGTGCCAGGTTTGAAGTCCATTATGAAAAAAACAGAGGATTTGAAGGAGACGAAGCTAAACCCTTTGAAGCTCGGCTAGTGACAAATGCAAACGGGGTTGCCGAATGGATATACAAAGGAATTGAGGGAACGAACAAGGATGAGGCTCTCAAATTATACGAAGAGGGATTAAGCATGACAGATATTGCAAAGGAAGTCGGGGTGGATAAATCGACCGTCTCTAGATGGATAAAAGCCAAGAAGCGTTAAGCTGAAAAGCTGTTCTAGTTGTCTTCTCAGGAGAATATTGCGTGTTGCTTCCTTAAGAAAGTGCAACATGCAACAACAATGATTTAGCTGAGCAACAAGCGTTGCAACGATTGTGAAACAGCTGCACCCAGGGGTTGTAGGATCTCCTTGGGGATCCATTTAGAGCATCTTAGAAAACAACGCCGATCGCAACAAGTCGGCAACAGCGGTCGAAAAAGGCCGTTGCAGCCTAGTCTAAGTGAATAACAAACCTGATGTTTGGAAAGGAGAAAAGCAATGTCAAAAAAAGAACATAAAGTAGGAGCGCCAGTCGGGAATAAAAACGGAACCAAACTGAAGGATCCTGATATCCGGCAGCTCGCCTATTCACAGTACTGTGCACACCTTGCAAAAGGGAAGTCGAAACGATCCTGGTTTTTTGAACACCCTGAGTTCCGTTGTACTTGGGAAACACTGGAAAAATATCTCGACAATGAAGTTGAGTTCGACCCCTTACACAAAAAGATTGCAGAAACCAAAGGCTTTGCTTATTGGGAAGAGGTTGTAGAGGATTCCGCCATAGGAAAAAACAAAGACGCTAACACAGCCAGCCTTCAAATGCTGATGAGAAATAAGTATTCATGGGATAAGCAGACTGTCAAAGAGCCTTTCGTCGTAGACCATGACCTCAGCAAACAGTTTGATGCCCTCATGGAACAGATTAAGAGTATTCAGAATACAAAATCGAAGGTTCGTGCCCCTTCTATTGCTTCAAACGATTCTTATATTAATTTTTAAAACTATTTGTATAAACAGTTAAATGTCTAAAAAACAATATTCAGAAATAAGTAAAAATTCCATATCTGCCTGTCGTTATTTCCATGTCAAATATTATCTATTTTCTACTTTATTTATTAAATATTTTTTCATAGATTATCATGTTATTGATCTGGCCCTGCACTAGACCTGGGTAGACCTTGTCTTCAATTTTTTCAATAAAGAATAATGCTTTACAATTATCAATTTCATACCTAATCTGAATTTCCCATATATGAATTTGAATGTCTTTAACAAATTTGACCCAACATGAACCATAGCCTGTTATTTTTAAATCATTGTCAAATTGTTTTAAACTAAATGGATACCAATGATAATATACCTTTAATTTTTTGTTGCTGCGACCGTAGTCTAATGAATTCGAATTACGCAACGTTTTAATTAGATTCTCTTCGAATCCTGGCTGGAAATCAGTACGTGGTTGAAAATCAAATATTTGTGAATACTCCTGTTGATGGATATTTTTTATGGATAATGTAAATTTTAAATTGCCTGTTTCTTCTATCAATAAAAAACCATTGTCATTTATCCCTTTGACAATCTGATTGACGGTAGGAGAGACGCTTAAATGAATTCCTTGGTCGAGTGACCACCAAAACCAGGGCCATTCATTAAAGCCCTTCGCTTGATTTATTAAGAATGAACCAGCTACTACGCCTGACTCATTAATTACTAATTTATAAAACAGAAATGGAATTTTCCAATCTTTGCCATAAACTTTTAATAATTCAGATTGCGAGGCGATAATTTGAAATCCATTCTGCGGGTGCCAGTACCATGCTATTATTTCCTCTTTACCTATTAGTGGATCGGGATTTTTAAAATAAGCTGTTCCAACTGCTTCTCCATTTGAGTTTGTATTGTCAATGTTAAAGGATTGATATTCTTGCCATGCAAAAGGCAATCCAACTAATTTTACTAAATCATTAGCTTGAATTTTAGGATTTCGAATCGTTGAAGAAGAGAGCGAAGTAATTTCTTTTGAGTGGATATAGTTCGTGTACGCAAATATATTGTATGTAAAAACTAAAAAGTATATTGAATATTTTCTCACTACAATTCTCCTCTGTATTATGATCGTTAATTGCATAAATATATTGTATTTATTGTATTTGCCTCAATAAGATTAATTTTTTATCTAAGGAATTTTTTGAAGAAGTTACCTCGAAGCGCTAATTACAAGTAGGTGCTGGAAGAAATTGTTTCATCACTTTGGGTTCGGGAATTAGCCCGTACTAGTCGATCTCTTAACTTCGTTTACTGCTAAGCCACTCATTAATCGTTTCAATCACTTCCTGAAGTTGGGAGGGTAATGCATTTCCAGCAGTCGCAGTTTGGCGGTAGCGACTCCAATAGTTTTGCAAAGATTCGAGGCTTGATGGCTCAAATTGAATAGGTAATCGGAGAGATGTTTTTCGATGTGCAAATACTGCATGAATAGCGCTGTCGGTGACTTCTCGATTCAGCATTTTTTCTGTGCTCACAAGGGTGTGTAAATCATGGAAATCTTTCATACGGCTGTTTTCCGCGCCACGGTATATGACGGTTTCAAGTTTCTCAGCAAAAATAAATTCTACCTGATAGCACTTCAAACTGATGGTAGGCTCGAACAGAGGTCCTTTTGAATTCCCAAGTAGAAGAATTTTCTCTTCTTTGGTTTTAACCAAATCTCCAAATCCCAAGTCAAGGAATAGAGGGAATTTAGCCTTGCCAAACTGAACGCTTATTTTGACTTGAGCACCTGGATATTGCATGTGGAAATGTTCTAAGGGCGTAACGGTTGGATTAGCAAAAATAAAACCATCATGCATTTTAATGCTCACGATTTTGCTTAGAACCTGTTGCAGCACGTCGATCCCATTATCAAGACGCTCAACTGAAAAATCTAGATCTTGTGTTTCTCTGCCGAGTTCCACATGTTTTGCTAACAGCCACCCCCCTTTCAGAATAAAATGGGAATGATAGGGCGAGTTGCAAAGGCGTACAAGAAAGCGCTCAGCAACCACATTCTGCCAAACATTAGCTGGGGTCAGATTCCTTTCTTTGGCAATAGCCTGAAGGCGTTTTTTTAATGATTGTTCTAAAGAAGATGTCATGTTGTTAAGGCCATAATATAGGGGGTTAGATTGGTTCTTAAAGCTTTGGCATATTTTGAGAGCTTAGGTAAATCCGGTTTTTGGCCGATGGATGACTTTAGATAAGCTTGAAGCGCTTTGACGGCAATTTCATGACCTAAATAGCGAAATGAATCAACTATTGTCCTTTCACGATCGAAAATTTTCACTTTATATTTCCCGGTCCTAACTATCGTTAAGCCAAGAGTCATATTTCTCATCCGGACCACCCTAATATGGGGGCGCTTCGGGCTCTTATCTGCGTTAGGGATGGCAATCCAGTATTCCCGCATGATCTGGTCAGTGAGATTGTAATAACAAAGAGCGGAAATTAAACAGATAACCCCATGGGGGATGCTAGACGCAGTAAGGATGAGCTCTTCCAGATCCGGACTAATTCCACTTGAAGCATCTACAACGCGATAGAGGCCTCGGCTCACTCTTTCAATCACTCCTTTTTGGCAAAAATATGCCAGCATTCGGGGAGGAATTCCCTGTTCACGAGCCTCACTCGCCGAGAAAATGGGTTTCTTCAGAAGCGAATGGAGGAATGTATGATATTTGGAAGCTCTCATTCTTGAAATGTAACAGAGGTACTCAAAATATGTCAATGAGTGCCTGTATTACATATTCGACTTTATCAATAGCGGAATATTGCCGGAGTTACCGGTTTCCGTAGGTTGAAATGGATTGAAATCGATTGCCTGAATTTTCTGGAAATATTCCGGTTTTCCCGGTATTCTTGGACGATGTTGGTTGATTTAAGGAAATCCAAAGTGATTCCCGGAAATGGCTTTTCAGGACTGAAAATCCTTGTGTCGCTGGTTCGATTCCAGTTCTGGCCACATTACCGGAGACATTATCAGAAATGATCATGTCTTCGGCTTTTTCATTTTATAACCCCTTATTTTTCTGTAGGATAAGAGCGAGCGCTGGATTCAATGCTTAATTCAACGCTCAGTAGAAGGAATATATGTTAGAACTGATTAACGAATCGAATTCCTATATCTTCGATGAATTAGTTCAGGATTATGAGGACGAATTTTCCTCTATCACTGGAAAAAAGAAAAATCAAGATGGGAAATACTCTATAGACGTCGATTGGCATGTTCCCAATATCGGTTACTATTGGAAAGAAGACTCTACTATAGGTGGTTTTTCCCTTGTCGAGTCTATTGATGGTTATTTTGAGATAGTAGACTTGTATGTTATTCCTGCTTACAGAAGGAAAATGATTGGTAAAAATATGGCTTTTGCAGTGTTTAATAAACATCTTGGACCATGGCGCATAAGGCAAATTTTAGGTTCCGAATTAGCAACAAAATTTTGGAGAAGGGTAATCGGCGATTATACAAACGAAAATTATACTGAGTTGCAAATAGACAATCCGCCATGGGGAATGTCAGTTTGCCAGATATTTAATAATCAAAGTTAATTTTCCGCAATCAGAGTCAAGATCGGTGCTCCCCACCATTTCTCTTGCCGGAGAATGCCGTCATCTAGCTATAATGGCTACTTTCCTTAAATGAGTCCTAAAGATGAAAGTAATCGTTGATTATGCTCCCAGCCCCGCTGACAATGACATTGTAAAAGAAGGTTTAATCAAGAGTTACGAAGCTCTATTTGGTGAGCGCGATAAACCATTTTCAATTTTCTTAAAAAGTGACTCAGGAAAAGTTTTCGGCGGCATACAGGCGTTCATGGATACAGAATCGGTCTATATCGACGTATTGTGGGTTGAGGAAAATCTCAGAAAACAAGGGTATGCCACAAAACTGTTAGGTGCAGCGGAACGAGAAGCAATCGAGAATGGATGCATTTTTTCTCTAGTGGATACCTGGGACTTTCAGGCGGAAGAGTTTTACTTGAAAAACGGCTATGAACGGATAGGGGAAATACAAAATTATTGGCATGGCCACTCAAAAATATTTCTCAGAAAAAACATACGACCATCAAAATGACCCTCGTTGGATTAGAAGAGGGTCCCTGGTTTTCGATCAGGTTGTGGGAACATGAGAATGTATAGTTAAAGTTCTTTTAAGTTCCTCATGAAATTGTGTCAAAGATAGGAAGGTGACTTATGCTGCTCTCATACTCTTTGGCAAGCCCAAGGCACTTAAAAACTATCTTGCTCAGGCAGAGGTCATTTTTGAATATCGTTCCAGTGGTGTTACAGGGCCTGCGCAACAAAGAATTGAATATACACAAGGTTTTTTCTCATTCTACGATGATTTGTGGAGCAAGATTAATTTAAGGAATGATCTGCAACATTTTCAAGATGGATTATTTGTTTGGGACATCCCTACCTTCAACGAAAAAGCCATTCGAGAAGCTATTTTGAACGCTGTTAGCCATCGTGACTATCGTGAAGGTGGCTCAGTCTGGATAAAACAATATCCTCGTAAAATTATCATCGCAAGTCCTGGGGGATTTCTTTCTGGGATCAATCCTTTAAACATGCTTTGGAAGCAACAACCACGCAACAGGCTGATCGCTGATATTTTTAACAAATGTGGGCTTGTAGAACGTGCTGGACAAGGTGCTGACAGAATTTTTGAGGAAAGTATTAGACAGGGAAAACCATTGCCAGACTTTTCTCATACGGATGAACATGAGGTTGTATTAACTTTAGATGGACAGATTCAGGACGAAAGTTTTCTGCGATTCTTGGAAAAGATTGGACAAGAGCGATTGGCATCGTTCAATATCGAAGACTTTTTGGTATTAGATTTAATTCATAATGAACGCCCCATCCCTTCATCTCCTCATGAATTGAAGATCCGTCGCAATCATCTAGTGGATTTAGGTATCATAGAACGTATAGGGAAAGGACGTGGAGCTACCTATATGTTATCCAGACAATATTACATTCTTGCTGGCAAAAGCGGTATGTACACGCGAAAACGTGGGTTAGACAGAGAAACTTGTAAGCAATTGCTTCTCCAACATATTCAATCAAGTGCCGAGACGGGGTCAAAATTTAATGAGCTTGCTCAAGTGTTGCCATCTTATTCTCGAGATCAAATAAAGCAATTATTAAAGGATTTGAAATCTGAATCATTGATTTATCTACAGGGAAAAACAAGTTCCAGCCTATGGCTTCCAGTGCTTGACGTTTAGTTTGACCCAATTTTCACCCAAGTTTGTCTTAATTCAAAGCAACTTGAAGTCATGGGAGATCAATTCAATTTACCTTCTACACATAGATTTGGATGGGAATGTATCAGAATTTGTCATTGGTTCTTAATGCCTAGCAAGTCGTTTAGTTTCACCCAAGTTTGACCCAATTTCGTCAAAATTGGAGGCACTAATCAATTCCAGTTCCGGCTGAGCTTTCCTAATTGTCAGAAATGCATACTTTTGCCAGGGTGGGGTTGTATTGCTCCCTATTTTCTTATGAAGTGTCGACATGCTTTATTCAGAATCTAGTCCTTATGAATTTGATCTTTTTGGGACCAACAGAATAGATATTGGTCTGATCCTGAAGGATTTTGGCAACGAACTCCAGGCCTGGGCAGAAGCGTGGTCCCATCAACGAGAGCAAACTGGAGACTGGGACCTGAAAAAATCCTCCTTGCGGGATAGCCAAAAAGAACTGGAGGAGGAGATCCGCAAAGCCTACGGTTTTGCCTATGTGCAAATCAATGGCATCCATTACTGGACCGATGAAATTAAGAAGGATTTTGTTATCCTCGATGTTGTAGAGGAAAAAGAAAAAGCAGAACGGATGCCTTTCCTTCCACCCCCGCAAGGCTCTTACCCCGATCCAGAAGGGGTATTTGCAACTCTGGACGAATATTTTAAGGTGGGGATGGACCTTTCTCAACGAGGTCTTCTAGGCGTAGAAGACCTGAATGATACAGAGATTTCATTTCATACAGTTTTTGGGCACTGCCATCCAAAACTAGCTCCCTATCGAGTGATAGGAGAGATAGTCAAAAGACATCAACAGGAAATCGAAACCATTTTCTTAGATGATTCGGATGAATATAAACGAGCGCATGCCGCTTTCTTGTTAGCTTACTTGAAAGATGGAAAATATCTTATTAACCTTTTGCAAAAGAGATTAAAGGATAGTAGTCCAGAAGTGCGCAACAATGTGATGCGCGTCTATACCTACATCGCGATGAAACATCCAGAAATGGAACTGCCTGTAAACGATCTCGTGGAAGCATTAAACTATCCCTCGTTTGGGGATCGCAATAAAGCTGTGGGGACTTTATACATGCTAGCCCAGCATCCCGAGCAGCTAGCCAAGCACCGTTCGGCATTCATAAAAGCCGTCCCTCTCTTGAATAAGCTACTCACCCAAAAGCAGCCCAACGTGCATGACCCCGCTAAATTTATCCTTAATGCTCTTTCAGAGTTTGCCTAGAACCAGTTTATGCCATCCAGGGCATGCCCAAGAGGTATCGTCATCTAAATATTGGCGAGCTTCTTCATAAACGATGGAAAGATCTACTGGAATTTGGCGGTTTTTAAGGATAGTGGTGAAGTTCAAAACTTGATTAAAGTATAGAGCGCGCTCTTGCTTACTCTTAAATATCACGCGTTTATCTCCGATCACATCCTCTTCATTTAGGTTTAGATTTGTAGAGACGAGTTTAAACATCTGGCTGTAAGGGCTTTCATTATTTTGTAAATGACTCAATATCTGCAGTGAAATCTGCCGATTGCCTTTACCTTCTTTTTTATTCTGCTCATTCAAAGTATCTACAGCTTTTTTGCAATACGGCGTTGGGTGAGAAATTTTTCTATAAGAGTCGATTGTCTCATAAATGAGGATATGTCCCCCTGGCTTCAAATAGTGAAAGGCATGTTCAAGAGCCTGCTTGGGGTCTTTAAGATGCTGCAAGGTAAGCCGAAAAATCACCACATCAAAGGTGCCCGATAGTCGTTTGTCAAATGAAGCAGCGTCTCCTTCGCGAAAGTCCACCTGAGGCCTTCGAAAATTTCTGTTAAAAACTTCAACAAATGCGGTTTTCTGCTCAATCCCAAGATAAGTTTTATGGGCAAAAGTATCTGCAAGCCTAGAAAGATAAATACCAGTTCCACTTCCTATCTCAAGCACATTTTCAGCTTTTTGCCACCAAGTCTCATCCGCAATAAAACGCACGTCTTGATCAAAATATAGATCGACTTGAAGCTGTAAAATGGAATCCCATAATTCAAAGAGGGTGGCCTTTTCAAGACACTTTAATGCACTTTTTTTTATCCATTGATTCTAAACGATGCAAGATATTGCTCTTTTTGGGAATATTCACTCTACCCTCTAGTGTTTGCGGAGGGGTTGTTTCCTGTTGCTTAGGTAGCGTATCTTTCGAATGGGCTGCCGCCTTAAGCGTTTGCGCAGGCATTAAAGGCGCAGGAGAACTTTCTGTCCGGGAACTGCCAGATGACTCTATGACTAATTTATCGCCAGTGATCATAAATTTCCTTTTTTTTGAATTAGAATACTATGGGAGAAGGCAAAATGCAAGTATAAATTGAATTGAAAATTAAAATGAATTTATGAAAAAATGGATTAGTTAATTGGGAGATGGGAATTGATTGGGAAAACTTATTATCTGCCTGCTTTGCCCGAAGGCCTGCAACAAATTGTTCTTGAACATGCTAAAAATATTTCCGAATGGGCCGCGATAAGAGGGTATTGCACGCATCAGGCTATTCAAAATGCAGCCACAGATATTCTCAAAAGATTGGGTTTGGTCTCTTTCTTAGACCGATGGAGAGGATTTCCTGGTGAAGCAAAGCTTTTACAGCATATCTTTCGACAAGTCATCGTAAATTCTAGTCGAGAAGAGATCGAAGGCTGCCTTAATTTCTATCGACAAGGTCCTATAAACAAAAAAGTGAAGCGCATTGAGACAAACTTTGAACATTATGGCTCCCAATTGGCGACCTTTCTTGTTCGGCTGCCAGGTGTCCAAGAAGGGACTTTAATGGGTCTGCTGGGCCGGTACTTTTTGTGTGGGATTTGGATTCTCTAAACTATTTTCACTGAGCTGTAGGACAGTTCTTCCACGAGTGATTAAACTCTCGGCTTTTTCCATGAAAGTTGCTGAAACGAGTCGCGAGATGCCCCATAGAGATTTTTTAGGTTCTAAGCTCACCTTAAGTTAAAATCCCCGCCGTGCGGTCGATGACATTGCGCATATCCTTGAAGTTGCTGTGGATGTATTGACGCAAGTTATATAGAAAAATCTTGAAAGGAAGGCGCTCGGTGGATTTGGGGCGTGGAGCTACTTCTGGGGTGATGAGGATATTGGGAAGGGTCCAAAGCGGGGATGTGGGGGGAATTGGCGTCTGAAAAGAGGCGTCCCAAATGATGCCGCGGAACTTCTTCGATTGGGCGACTTTGACCAAAGCTTCTTCCTCCAGAACATTGCTTGAACCCGTCACGACGAGGATGGAATCCTGCTTCATTAGCTCAAGCTCCTCTGCCTTAAACCAATTTTGGTACTCTCTGCCACGTGCTAGGGAAAGACAGACCACATCGACAAGGGGCAATACCTCGTGCAATTCTTTAATCGAAAATGTCTTGTTGCAATAGCGATGGAAGGAACGCTGGGCCTGCATCCCAAAGACGCGCATTTCCATCTCTCGGGCGCGGCGGGCAATTTCGGTGCCAACCCGGCCCAAACCCACCTGGAGAATGACCTTATTTTGTAGCGTCCACATATTCTCCCGCCACTTGCTATCCCAGACCAGTTTGGGAAATTTGTTGGCGTCATGCCAATGGAAGAGGTTTTTTGCAAAAGCTAAGACCCCTGCCATCACAAATTCCCCTACCTGAGGGATATTTTCATCCACAGTATTGGTGACGAGGACATTCCCCTGCCGCTCAATTTCATCCATGCAGACCCGGTTCAAATAGGGTCCGGGGCTATGAATCCAGCGCAATTGAGGCGCAGCCGCTAATTCTTCTTTGGTAAGGCGCGACCCATAAAGAACCTCCAGGCGAGCCCAGTGATCGGGGGACATATTCTTATACGCCGCCTCGCTTAAGGAGAGGAAAAGGTACTGAGGAAACTCTTTTAACAGCTGATCGATCTCCTCGTGAGTCAGCTGTCCTTGGAGAAGAATAATATTCATTTGGCTATTTTCCCATTGATTTCAAACAATCTATCCGCTATCCTACCTCTATACTTTAGCATCATTTTAGGGAGAAAGTAAAAATGTACGCCATTATCAAGTCCGGCGGTAAACAGTACCGCGTCAAAAAAGATGATGTGATCGATGTGGAATTATTAGAAGGGGAGCCAGGCGCTCAAATCGAATTCAACGAAGTGCTACTCGTCAGCGATGGCTCGAAAGTCGACGTGGGCAACCCCGTTGTTGCCGGTATCGTTGTTACTGGAGAGCTGATCGGGGAATCGAAAGACGCTAAAATCACAAGTATCAAATATATTCCAGGCAACCACTACAGAAAATTCGGCCACAGACAGCGCAAATCACGCGTAAAGATCACAGGAATCGGTCACCACCAAAAGAGTAAGGGAGGAAAGCATGGCTCATAAGAAAGGACAGGGTTCGACCCGCAATGGACGCGACTCTCATTCAAAGCGCCTCGGTATTAAGGTGGGATCTGGTGAAATCGTCAAAGCTGGCAGCATCCTTTGCAGACAGCGTGGCACCAAATGGCACCCTT
>Ga0206912_1174_pt1 | contig 15850 bp, 12 predicted proteins | sample Alteio_BWOrgHeat_75_FD_152933 | JGI IMG/M metagenome (GOLD analysis project Ga0206912, IMG submission 152933) | Enriched cells from forest soil in Barre Woods Harvard Forest LTER site, Petersham, Massachusetts, United States -... | ecosystem: Environmental > Terrestrial > Soil > Temperate forest >... | reverse complement strand
CTTTAAAACATTCAAAACGGCTTGCATTCTTTGTAAATGTAAAGACAACCCACTTTCGAGCTTTTCTTCTTCATTTGCATGACTTTGTTCGAGTTTGTCTATTTGCTGGCCCTCCTCTTCGCGCAATCTCGTCAAGGCTTCATCTGTCAGGTCCCTTTGCCGCTTAAGGTATCTAGAAACAATTAAATCTTTACTTGGATGATTAGAGAGCCATCCTTCACCATGTTTGAGCAATTTTTCAATTTCATCTTCGCTAACCCAATAATGTTTTTGGTTGTCCAGCACGGGAAAGAGGACATACATGTGTGAGAGTAAGTCTTTCAAGAAGCAAGTTTTTTTAAGTGTAACTGTGTAAGTTTGAGCGTTGCCCCAGTCTGGATTCTTTTCGTTCAAAGGATATTCATTTATGGTAAGTTGATAGCCCAGAGGCTCTAAAAGATTTTTTATCAGATCTTTGCCCGTCTCGCTCTGAGAAGGTAACGCGGCAATACAGACTTCAAAAGGCCAGGGTTCCGATAGGAGTTCTGGTTTTTCTTTGCATACTCCTTTCAAACTGTGACTGAAGACTTTGGCAATAGCCATGCTCAAAAATGAGGAGGCGACGTAAGGACGATCATTCACATATTGTCCAAGGATGAAACTATCCTCCGAACGCGTTTTCTTTTTTTTCACTAAGGCAATAGGATCAACATCAAGCAACAAAGCAGCGCAGCAGTTATTTGGATCTGTCTCAGGAAAAAAAACGTACACTTTTCCTATGGACAAATTAAATGCGTGTAATTTGGCGGGATTTTTATGCAGCAAATATCCAAGATCTGTCGCTGGATAACGTGTAGTTTTTAACGTTAATAACATTTTAGTTTCTTTTTGCCCAAAGCCGGACTCGAACCGACGACCTTCGCATTACGAATGCGCTGCTCTACCAACTGAGCTATTTAGGCTGAGGCACTATTTTAAATAGGGGTGTTTATTTTTAACAACTAGATTTGTTGAGGCGATGTAGAAGAGGGTGTACATGATGCCGCTCGCGAGGGAGATGAGGAAGGGGTTCGTAAAGCCCGCCAGGAGCCAGAGGCAAAAGAGACCGAGGAACGCCCAACGCGTGCGTGTGAAGGGGGCGTTGATCAGCTGGAACCCAATCCAGACAAGCGGAGTGAGGAGCAGGAGAATGCCTAGAATGCCAAACTGCATGAGGAAGGCCACCCACTGCACCTCGTAGTTGTGGAGGAGCTGGTAGTCGCGGACGCAGTGCTTGGAAAAGCCGCCGATCCCCTTGCCAAAAAGGGGATATTGGTCAAATTCGCAGAATAGGGCATTCATCTGCTGGACGCGCGCCGAATCGGATTCTGTGTTGTCCTTGCTGTATAGGCGCCTTTCGATGACGTGGTTGACTTTTTCGGGGCCGATGGCCAGGTAGGCGCAAAAACAAACGGCCAATATGGCTAGGAGGACGCGGGCGATCTTGCCGGGCCTTTGAGTTGACCAGTGGAGGCAGCAACTTAAGAAGTAGACGCCGATGAGCATGCGAGAAAAGCTGAGAAAGGTCGACAATAAGCTGAGGATGACGAAAAGGCGTTTAAATCGTGGGCTTAAAGAGACGCTTAAGTTGTCGGATTGCAAGACGAAGAGGAGGAGGTAAGGAGTGACGATATCAACCGAAGTTTGGATGCGCTCAATGCCCCCATAGATGTTCATGCGCATGAAGCGGATGCCGAACGCTTCCAGCATGCTCCACAAGTCGATGATGTTAAAGGCATAGAGAAATACCATGGAGATCTTGAGAAGGATGTAACAAAAATTGGAGTAGAGAGCGACTTTGACGATCTGCTGCGGTGTGATTAGATTTTCTTTAATCAAAAAAAGGGAAGCCAAGGGGAAGAGTAAAGTGATAACAAATAATTTGAATTGATCCATCTGGGACGTTTGCGTGGTTTCTCCATGCAGCAAGCTGACGCTTAGCCAGACACTTAAGATAGCGAGGGCGGCAAGAAAAAAAAGCAGATATTTCAGCTGTTCCAAATAGATTTTCTGCCGTATCATCAAGTAGCCACCTAAAGCCAAAAGAGCCGTGAGAAAAGAAAGGCTTTTAGCACTTAACAGGCCATGCTGACCATCGGATGGAAAGGTTAACCCCACAAACAGCATCAAAAAGTAGGGCCAAATAATGAGGCTTTTACGTTGAATCATTAACATGCGAGGACAATGGTAGCAGTCATCATAGTTACATACAATAGCCAAAAGCATATCTACAAGGCGATGGAGTGTGTTTTAAAGCAAACTTTGCCAGCCCGTGCAATTCTCATCGTCGATACCGGGTCAGAAGATCGCAGTTACCTCGATGCTTTCAAAATCCACCCCCAAGTCAAAGTCATCTATGCCGAGAAAAACGCCGGTTTTTGCCGTGGAAATAACGTCGGCATGCAGCATGTCCCAAAAGAATGCGACTATGTCTTTTTGCTCAATCCCGATGCCTTTCTTACGCCTCAATATCTGGAAAAGGCGGTCCACTTAATGCAACAAAACAGCGCTGTGGGGGCCTTGACGGGCGTAACACTCGGGTATGACATGGAGAAAGAATTGCCGACGGGAAGATATGATACCACAGGCGTGTTTTCCACTTGGTATGGGCGCTGGTATGACAGAGCGCAAGGTCAGCTTATGGACAACCAGCTTTTCAGACAGACGGAATTTTTGCCAGCCATCTGCGGAGCTGTCTTTTTTTGCCGCAAGAGTGCGTTAGAATCGGTTTTTTTGCAGGGAATGGATATTCTAGATCGCTCTTTCTACATGTATAAGGAAGATGTCGATCTTTCCGTCCGTCTCCGCAAAAAAGGGTGGAAGCTGCTCTTTTCGCCAGGATTGATCGCTTATCATTGTCGCGGTTGGAATTCAAAGCGGTCCTTAATGCCGCGTCTATTTAGAAAGCTATCTGCCAAAAATGAGGTGCGCGTGAATTTCCGCGCCTCAAACCCCTTTGGGATGCTTTATTCGTCTCTCAAGTTTGCCGCTGTTAAGTTATTCGACGTTTGAGTCAGGGTAGCGCCCTGCAAAAGATAGAGCTCTCCCGTGGCAGGACATACGGCTTGCTGCTCTTGTCCTTCTGGCAAAGACACAGGCAGATCCAGGCGTTGGCCATCGCGGCTCATCCAACCGATTTGGCGCCCTGGGTTGCCTACAATCAAGGCGTATGGCTTGACATTGCGGGTAACCACGGCTCCAGCTCCAATGAAGCAATACTGCCCCAATTCGTGTCCACAGACAATCGTTGCATTAGCTCCAATTGTCGCCCCCTTGCGGATGAGCGTCTTTTGGTATTCGCCTCTTCGATTGACGGCGCTGCGCGGATTGGTCACATTGGTAAAGACCATGCTGGGGCCTAAAAAGACATCCTCTTCGCAGATCACACCGGTGTAGATGCTGACGTTATTTTGCACTTTGACGTTGCGGCCTAAAACCACACCGGGACTGATCACGACGTTTTGCCCCACGTTGCAGCTTGGACCCAATTTTGAGCCGGCCATGAGATGGCTAAAGTGCCAAATTTTGCTGCCTGCCCCAATTTCAGCTTTGTCGTCGATGATGGCAGAAGCATGGGCAAAATAGTCTTGCGGCTGGCGGACACTATGCAGTTTGCGTGGGTCCTTGCTTTCGCCATCCTCGTTCAGACTGGCTTGTGCGGCCTGTAGGATTTTGAGGACGCGCAAGCCCTCTTGTCCATCTGTGCGTGGGGCTGTGCGGTCTTGGCAGCATTTTAGATAATGCTGGCATTCTTCGCGTAGTGGCTCACTTTGGGGAATGTCGACTTTTTCGCCTTCGCATTTGTTAGCTTGCGGAATTTGCCCGTGCGACCACATGACGGGGTTTTTATAGAGCAGGAGTTTTTCATTCCAGGGTTTCGTGTCATCAAAGACGGCCATCCCAGAAGAGCCTACAACGACCAACTTTTGTTCTTTGAAAGGATGCAACCAGCTCACATAGATATGAGCGCGGATCTCATTCTCAAAGCGCATCGTTGTCAGCGTGGTGTCAGCTACTCCTGTCGACAAATAAGCCGCACCACTGCAGCGCAAGGATGTGGGTAAGCGATGCCCACAAAGCGAAAGGATGACGGAGATGTCGTGCGGGGCAAAGCTCCACAGCGCATTTTCTTCTGTGCGGATGCTGCCAAGGTTAAGGCGGTTGGAGACGATATATTGCAATTTGCCTAACTCCCCCCGTCCTACGAGTTCTTGGAGACGCAAGACGCAAGGGTGGTACTGAAGAAGATGACCCACCATTAAGATGCGCCCTCTTTCTTTTGCTAGCTGGATGAGCTCTTCGCCTTCTCTCGCATCCATGCAGAGGGGTTTTTCGACATAGACATCTTTGCCAGCTAAAAGCGCCTGCCTAGCCAACGTGTAGTGCAGGACAGCAGGTGAGGCTATGGCGACCTTATCAATCGTAGGATCATCCAAAACCGCTTTAAAGTTGCTGGTCAGGGCGACATCGGGATATTGACTTGCGTAGGTATCTAAGAGGGATTCTTTGGGATCGCAGATCGTGTGGAGCACGCCCAGGGCCTGAAAATTGCGGACCAGGTTTTTTCCCCAGTTGCCGGCTCCGATTAGGGCAAGTGATTTCATCAGGACACCTTTGCAAGTAAAAAGTTTTTCACACAAGCGACCACCTGGTCTTGTTCTTGTTCGCTAAGCCAGGGGTGCATCGGCAGGCTGATGACTTCTGCTGCCGCCTTCTCAGCAACTGGCATACTGCCTGGCTTGTAACCCAAATCGGCAAAAACCGGCTGCAGATGCACGCATTTGGGATAATAAACAGCGCTCGGGATGCCTTGCTTTTTCAGCTCCTCGCCTAAAAGATCTCTTTCTTTCAAGCGGATCGTATATTGATGATAGACGTGCGTGTTGCCTGGCATGACCTTTGGGATAACGCAGCATTCGCCTAGCAACTCCGAATAGCGTTTGCCAATGGCTAGGCGCGCCTCCACCTCTGCAGGAAAGTGCGGAAACTTGGCTAAGAGAATCGCAGCCTGCAATGTATCCAAGCGGCCATTCATGCCCAGATAAGGGTGATGGTGGCGTACCTCGCCGCCATGCGTGCGAATAGCGCGCAAACGTGCGGCAAGCGCGTCGTCGTTGGTAAAAAGCGCTCCTCCATCACCATAACAACCTAAAGTCTTGGCAGGAAAAAAGCTCGTCGAGGCGACTAAAGTGACATTGCAGCTTTTGCGGCCGCGCTGAGTGGCTCCAAAGCTCTGTGCAGCATCTTCGATGACGGCGAGCTCATGCTTTTTGGCGAGGGCATTGATTTTGTCGTAGTCGGGAAGCTGTCCAAACAGATTTACGGAAATGATGGCGCGTGTGCGCGGGGTAATGGCCGCTTCGAGCTGTTCTAAATCGAGATTGTAATAGTCTTGTTCAATGTCGACGAAGACGGGTTTTGCGCCCACCAAGCCAATGACTTCGGCCGAAGAGATCCAGGTGAAGGGCGTCGTGATCACCTCATCGCCAGGGCCAATCTCAAGGGCGCGCAAGGCCATCTCAAGGGTATCTGTTCCACTCGCGGCGCCAATGCAGTGCTTCGCTTCCACGTAATGGGCTAGGGCTTGTTCTAAGCTTTTAACTTGCGGTCCCATGATGAAGTGGCCGGCATCGAGGACTTCGTGGATCGCGTTGTCGATCTCGGTCTTGTAAAGGCGATACTGTTTTTTTATGTCGATAAATTCCATAGTACCTCGTGCGATTTAAGCTTTAAAGACTTGCTCGGATTTTGGAAATAAGTTGCGCGTGTCGATGACGGGAACTCCATGCGACAAAATTTCTTGGGGTGAAAAGCAGGTATGTTTTGTGGCCAAAAGGAAACAATCGTAGGCGTTGGAGAGAGGCTGATGCTTTCGGCCAGCAAGATGGCGATATTCGCGCGTCATTCCGATCTCATTGAAGAAGGGGTCGTGATAGTCCACCAGCGCCCCTTTTTTTTCGAGGAGACTAATCAACTCTAAGCTCGGACTTTCACGCATATCATCGACGTCCGATTTATAGGCTAGCCCCAAGATCAAGATGCGCGAACCTTTGAGGGGCTTCCCATGCGTGTTGAGGCAGTCTTGGACCTTGCTGATGACGTAATGGGGCATGGAACGGTTAATCTCCCCGGCTAGTTCGATAAAGCGCGTATTCACGCCAAATTCCTTGGCTTTCCAGGTCAGATAAAAAGGGTCGATCGGGATACAGTGGCCACCCAGCCCAGGGCCTGGCCAAAAGGACATAAATCCAAAAGGCTTCGTCCCAGCCGCTTCGATGACTTCCCAGACATCGATGCCCATCGGCTCGCAAATGACTTTAAGCTCATTCACAAGGGCGATGTTGACGCTGCGGAAGATATTTTCAAAGAGCTTGGCGGTCTCGGCTACGCGCGTGTTGCTGAGTGGCACGACCTGGTCGATGGCGAGCTTGTAAAGGGCGACGGAGAGATCTAAGCTTATCTTGTTGGCACCGCCGACAAGTTTTGGAATGGTCTTCGTACCGAAGCTTTTGTTGCCGGGATCTTCGCGTTCAGGACTAAAGCAGAGGTACAAATCGACGCCCAGCTTGCACTTGCCTTGGGATTCTAAAATAGGCTGTACCACCTCTTCTGTCGTGCCTGGCCAAGTCGTGCTTTCTAGTGAAACAAGCGTGTGTGGTTGTAAATGGGGAGCGATCGCTTGGCTGGTCTCGACGATAAAGCGCAAGTCGGGTTCTAAGTGATGGTCGAGGGGAGTGGGCACGCAGATGATGATGGCGTCGCATTCGGCCACGCGCTTGTAGTCGTTGGTGGCGGCGAAAAGTTTACCGGCGAGCGCCTTCTGCAAACGGGAATGGTTGATGTGGCGAATGTAGCTTTTGCCTTCGGCGATATGCGCGATTTTGGAGGCGTCGATATCGAAGCCAATCACCTTGACACCTGCTTCTGCAAAGACAAGCGAGAGGGGAAAACCCACGTAGCCTAAACCGACGATACCGACGGTGATCTGCTTTTTCGAGATGCGTTCTAGTGTGAGGGGCATTTAAGACCTTCCTGCAAAGGGGACCACACTATCACAAAACCCTATTTAATAGCAAAGCGCTCTAGCCACTCGCCAAAGCTAACTAAACGCCATAAAGAATAGTTGTAGGGGCGTCGACCTGAGATGATATCTTCCGCATGCGTGCGCACGGAGGGATGCAAAATTCCATTGGCGCGCTCGAGCGTTTCCGCTACCCCTTTGCGGAAGTGGTCGGGCGCTTCCTTTCGCACCCATTCTTCTTCAGCGGTAACAAAGGCCATTTTGTCAACGCGTGTGCGAATTCTTTCAGGCAAAATGCCCTTCAATCCCTCGCGCAAGACTTTCTTTGTCCACCCCTGGCCGATTTTGTACTCTGTAGGGAGTCCCAGATTAAATTCCACTAGGCGATAGTCTAAAAAGGGGGTACGCGATTCAACCGCGTGGGCCATCGAGTTGCGGTCTTCCCAGTGGAGCAACATGGGCAAATTGCTGTGTTGCAATTGGAGGATACTTTGGTCAAGGAGTGACTTATTCTGGGCGTTTGCGAAAGGATCGCGTAGGGTGGCATTCAATTTAGCTGTGTTTAGCCAACCGGGATACTTGGCTGACTTCCCTAAAAACTTGCGGATCGGCTGTCGTATCATCTCCGGCACGAGTTTGTTCAACAACAACCCCCACGGTTGCACCAGAGGATGTTGCAGCTCTGCCTGTCGCATCTCATTGAGTAGTTTATTCCACTTCAAGGCTGTGAAGTGATCGTAGAAGCTGTTTCCAAAAAAACCAAGGTAACCTGCCAGCTGCTCATCGGCTCCTTGACCATCCAGCATTACGGTCACATGCTCTTTAGCGAGCTTAAACACCATCCACTGGGCCAAAATGCTGGTCGAACCAAAGGGTTCATCCTGGTGCCACACAATTTTGCGGCTTAAACTTTTTAGTTCTTCTAGCGTGGGATAGGTAAAATGCGCCTTGACCCCAGTTTGAGAAACAACGAGATCGATAAATTCCTTTTCACAAAACCGCTTGTTGTGGGAGCAAGCTGAAAACGTCATCTGCTTTCCAGAGTTCTGTAAAAGGCGATTCATCAAACAAACGATGGAAGAGGAATCCATCCCACCCGATAAACAGGAGCCGACGGGCACATCGGCTCTTAAGCGCAAACGAATGGCATCTTGAAGCAGCTCGGTGAAGTGCTTGGAAGCATCTTCAAACGTCCCCTTGAAAGGAGTGGCTTTAAGCGTGTACCAGCTGCGGATTTGCAGTTTATGCGGCTCATTTGCCGAAACAAGGGCGTACTCACCGCCTCGCACCTGTGTCACCCCTTCAAAGAGGGTTTCGGACGAGTGATCGAGCACTCCCCAATTGAGAAAATCATAGACGCGTTGTCCCTGCAGCTTGGCACGCCAACCTGGCAAAACCGTAAATTGCTTAATTTCAGAGGCGAAAGCCACAAAACCCAACGGTGATTGCCACATGTAAAGCGGTTTTACACCAAAGCGATCGCGCACAGCGATGGCCTTTTGCCTGACTTTGTCGTAGATCACGAAGGCAAACATGCCATTAAAAAAATCGAAGCATTCCTTTCCCCATTCCTGATAGGCTTTAAGGATCACTTCCGTATCGGTTTCTGTGATGAAGGTGTGGCCTAGGCTGGAGAGTTCTTCGCGCAGTTCCAGATAGTTGTAGATTTCACCGTTGTAGGTGATCCAGTAGCGTTGATCGGAGGAGCAGAGGGGCTGATGTCCGGCAGGAGATAAGTCGATGATTGCTAGACGTCGGTGTCCCAAAGCCGCTAGCATGGGTTTAGAGGGAAGTTCCTGCCTTTTCGGGGCCCAGTCCCAAGCGCTTTCATAGGCATTTGCAGGAGTCTCTACACCCCCCAAGATATGTTGTTGAAAGGCATCAAAGAAAACAAAACCTTCATCGTCTGGTCCTCGATGGCGAATGAGCGTTGTCATCGGAAGAATCGCCTGATAGATCTCTTGTTCCAAGTGATTGCCAAAGATAGCGGCTATGCCACACATGCTGGTCCTATGAGGGTTTGATAGAGTTCGAGGTGTTTTCTAGCAACTGCACGAGAGCTAAATTCGCGCAGAGCGTACTGGCGAATTGTTTGTGAGTCAAACGCCTTAAGAGTGCGCATCGCGTGGGCTAACTCAGCGCAATGATTGTTCTCGACGAGTACTCCCGTACTCTCATTGATAATTCCTTCAGGCCCTCCACAGCGTGTGGAGATGACGGGTATCCCAGTTGCTAAAGCTTCGATGCAGACAACGCCAAAGGATTCATTGCGGCTGGCGAGGACAAAGGCATCGGCTTCTTGAAAGATAGCGGGCATTTGCTTGCGCGGCATAGCGCCTCTAAACTGAACCCGAGAGGCAATTCCCAACTCTTTGGCAAGTGCCATGAGCCGCCCCTTTTCAGGACCATCTCCCACGATGACCAATTCACTATTTTCACATTCTTTAAAGGCGTGCAGAAGCATGGCGATGTTTTTGCGCAATTCTAAATTGCCTACGGTCAAAAAGCAAAAAGGTTTTGATTCACGCCGCTCCCGGGGACAAAAAAGATCTGTATCGACGGAATTGGGGATTACATGCAGAGGATGATGGGTATAAGCTGACAACGCCCTCTGAAGGGGTTGACTCACCGCGATGACGTTTACAGCCTGGTCGAAGGCTTTTGTCAAGATAGGCGTGCTCCAACATTGCGCATAAGGCGTCTTGAGGACGTTTTGAGTGACAAATCCATCGCGATGCTCGGTGATAAAATAGGGGATACCCGTCTTTTTGTGGATCTCAGAAGCTGCAATACCAGCCCAGATACTGCTTTGGGCATGGATAAGATCGGGTGACCCATATTTTTTTCTGTAGTCGGCGAATAAACGCTCGGCTTGCGAAATCCAGGCTCTCATCTGCTGCTGGATAAGGCTAGGATAGAGATTCCAGCCATGTTTGCGCATGACGGGAATGCCCTCTTCCTCATTGTGAGAGAGCTGGAAGCGGTTTTTGCAAAGCAGGGTTAAGGACAATTCTTTGAGGGGACGGATTTCGGGATAGACAATGCCCATTTGCACCCCTTCTTTTTTCAAGGCAAGTGCCTGCTCCTTAAAAAAACAGCCGTTAAGGGGAATCTCCTTCTGTACATACCAAGAGGGCAGCCAAAGCACATGCAGTTTCTTCATTGTGCGACAGCCTTTTTAGGAAATTTAAGCAAGGAAAGATCGATAATCCCTGATTTGCTGAAAAGGGCCAAAACAAGTCCAAGGAAAATCACTTTAATGCTGATGTGTAAACCAAGGAAGGGCAGAACCGCTCCTAACAAAAGGACAGAGAGACAAAGCCACAATTTTTTTTGCTCCAATGGGACGGGATAGAGTTTTTGAGAAACCCCCAAGTAGTAGGATGCCAGCATGCCATAGGTAATCAGGGTAGCAAAAGCCGACCCTTGCGCCCCGTAGTGAGGAATTAGACATACATTCAAAACGCAATTGATGCCTGCCCCGAGCCAAGCGCTCAAGGCAATGTGAAAGGTCTTTTTAGTGATAAAGAAACCCATGCCCGTCACAACCGTCGTGCCAAATAGGCTAAGTCCCGTTGTGATGAAGGGTAGCAGCGTAGCCGATGGCCAATAGGCGGGCGGGGTGAGCAACATGAGACACTCTTTCCCAAAGAGGTTTAGACACAATGAGATGAAAGTGAGGAGTGCAAACCACCAGGTAAAACAGCGGCTGTAGAGTTCTTTATGATTGGGATCTTCGTTATGGGCTTTCAAAGCGTAGGGCGTCCAGGCTAGACCGAAGGCATTCATCAAAAAAATCATCACTGTAGACAACTTAAAAGCCATGCTAAACAGACCCACTTCGACCACCGTTGCCATGCCATCGAGGAGCCAGCGGTCCATGAGTCCATAGATCCAGCGCGCGATGTCGGTAAACATAAAGGGGCATCCGAAGGCGACGAGTTGTAGCACTAGTTTCCAATCGATCCGCCAGGCATGCTGTTGAAACAATAGAGCAATGGCTAAAGGCGTGACAAGGACAAAGCTGGCAAAAGCCCCCCACAACAAACCATCCACGCCCCATTTTAAAACGAAGACTAGGTAAAACCCAATTCCTAACGCCAGCAGGTTTTGAGAGGCATGAAAAAGGCAAAACCGCCAAGGGGAAAAGTCGAGTCGAAAGACATGGCAGGTAAAGTGAAGCAAGGCTGTGGGAAAAGCTGTAAGGATGGCGAGAACAAAGAGATGCCACTGAATATGGGTCTCTGCTTGGAAGGCTTCGCGATAAGCAAAAGTCAGTATTACGCTTGGCAGAATGACAATTACGGAAAGCAAAAACAGGCCCACAAGTCCGCTGCAGACTACTTTATCCTTCTCGACCTGCGTTGCCTCTTTATCGAGATAGAAGCGTTCAAGGGAGCGGTACATGCCGCAGTTGATCAGCATAATCATAAACCAACTTTGGACGGTGAGCAAAGTGTAGATGCCAAATTCGGCAACTGTTAAGACATAAGCGAGGATGGGGAAGATCGCAAAGTTGATGAATTTGCAGATAAAGTCGGTGGCGCCATAGATGAATGTATCTTTGACAAGGCCCTGAATCATATTCTGCGAGATTAGCATAACCTTGCGATTCAAAGCAAAGCACGATCCACTTTTAGACGCAAAGGCGCAAAGGCGCAAAGAGGAACGCAAAGTTATATTGTTTTTAGGTACTTAGGTTATTTACCTTAGAAAAACTTTGCGTCTTTGCGCCTTTGCGTCTAAAAATGCGTCATGTTGACCAAAAAAGGGGAGGCCAGTAGACTCCCGAAAACTAAAGCAGGTAAAATGTGAACAAAATAATTAACTACACATTCTTCTTATTGACCATTTCATTTACCTTATTTGCCGATGACAAGCCGATCGTTGAATTTACAAAACAAATTATTCTTCCTGAATTTCCCTATTCCCACAACCCATCAATTGTCAAAACGGATAAGGGTTATCTACTTAGCTTTAGATACTGCCCCAATATCAAAAAGAATGTGTTTTCAGAGATAGGGGTCGTACTGCTAGATGAAAGATTTAATCTAATCTCAAAGCCGCAGCTGCTTAAAACACGTTGGGAAGGCCATAGTGCCCCTCCTCAGGCAGAAGATGCTCGGCTTTTTGCGCACAAAGACAAAATCTACGCTATCTATACCGACAATTTGGATCAATTCGTCGGTGGCACCTTAAAGGTGAGACGCGATATGCATATCGCTGAACTCATTTGCAAAGAGGATGGCTATGAATTATCGCCCCCCTTGCTCCTCCTGCACGTCGATAAGTACTTTAACCAGCCTTGGGAGCGCAATTGGTCTCCTTTCGTATTTGAAGACAATCTCTTGTTTAGTTACTACATCGCTCCTCATGAAGTTTTAGAACCCGATTTAAAATCAGGCGAATGCAAAGAGATTTATTGGTCGGAAGGAGTTGTCAATTTTTGGAAGTGGGGGCAATTGCGCGGTGGAACACCAGCTGAATTAGTCGATGGGCAGTATTTGGCCTTTTTCCACTCTACAAATAAAGGTTCTCCGGAGTTTCATAAAACGGGAATCATGTACTACTATGCCGGGGCTTACACCTTTTCAGCAGAACCCCCTTTCAAAGTGCAGAGGGTATCGTCAAAGCCTTTAGAGCATCCCAGTTTTTATAATACCGATAAACCTTGGAAAGTTATCTTTCCAGGCGGTTTTGTTATAAATAACGACAGCATTTACCTCGTCTATGGCAGAAATAACGATGAGATGTGGGTCGCTAAAATAGATAAAAATGCCTTAATGAACTCCCTTACCGATGTCTTGGAGGAATATAATGAAAATTAAGTTGTTTTTGGTTTCTCTTCTGCTCGTCGTCTCTCAGGCCGCTTCTATTGAGAAGTCCCCTTGCGTGCTAGAAACCAAAAAAATCCACTTACGCGGCTTTCCTAAGGCATTTAACCCTTCCATTCTCAAGGTTGACAAAGGCTATTTGATGACCTTTAGGCAGAATCTTAAAACCAAAAAAGGCGCTTCAGAAGTGGGGATTGTTCTGCTCAATGATCAATTCGAGCCGATCACCAAGCCACAACTTCTCAACACGCGTTTTGAGGAAGATAAAGCCCCTCCACAGGCCCAAGACGCTAGGCTAATTGAAGCGGGAGGAAAAATTTACATCCTCTACAACGACAATGTGGACAAGGTGGTTTATATTAAAGAGCGCCGCGATATGTTCCTCGCAGAGCTTACGCCAGGGGATAATGGGTATGTCGTTGAAAAACCTACCAAATTGGTCTATCCTGAAAGGTTAAAGAAGCAAAGATGGGAAAAAAATTGGGTGCCCTTCGCATGGAAAGATACACTTCTTCTCGGCTATTCCCTCATGCCCCACTTGATTTTAACTCCAGAAGATCAAGGTGTCTGTCGACTATTTAACCAGTCGATTACGCGCGTCCTTTGGAAATGGGGCACTTTAAGCGGAGGGACTCCAGCCCAACTCGTGGATGGCAATTATTTAGCCTTTTTCCACTCCTCAATCTATTCACAATCGAAACTGTCCAAATACCGCGAGATGAAACACTACTACATGGGGGCCTATACTTTTTCACCCGAACCGCCCTTTAATGTTCTGGCTATGTCTCCGACCCCTTTGATGCATCCTGATTTTTACAAGTCGGGTAAGCACATCCGGGCGATCTTTCCAGGAGGCTATGTCGTGGAGGATTCTAAGATCCACATGGTCTATGGAAAAAACGACTGTGAGATGTGGGTTGTGACTCTGGATAAAGAGATGTTGTTGAACTCCCTGCAGGCGCTTAAATGAAGGCCTTCTTTCTTTTAATTTTGCTTTCGATCAGCAGTTTTCTCCTAGGAGAAGAGGTCGGCTCATCCCCAAAAAAGGTTTTGATCTGTGGAGTCTGTCAAAATGTTTCAGAAGCGGCCGACAATACGATCCACAATATAGAAAAGCTGGGCACCCGCTTCACAGATTACCGCGTGATTATCTATGAAAACAACTCGACAGACAGTACAAAAGCTAAATTTAGCGCTTGGGCAAAAAAAAATCCCCGCGTAGTATTCCTTTCAAAAAAGGTGCCAAAAAGTAAATTAGCAGCTTCTCGCACAGAACGGATTGCGGATGCGCGCAATTGCGTGTTGGAGGAGGCAAGTCAACCCCTTTATCAAGACTATGAGATTCTCATCATGGCGGATCTCGATTTTAAAAAAGCTTGGCCCATCGACGCTATCCTACAAACACTCAACTCGCCGAAAGAGTGGGATTGCGTTTCAGCAAACGGGGTCGTCACTCAAGACAAGCTTTATCACGATTACTATGCTTTGCGCGAACCAAGATTTCCCTTAGGTCCTGAAATGCTTGGAGATAAGCTTTGGGGCAGGTTGATGCCGAGGCGCATTCGTTACAAAGGGAATGATTGGCGCACCGTCTATTCCGCTTTTGGAGGACTCGCGATCTATAAGACCGCCGTGATTACCCGTTTTCGCTACAGTGGAACTGTGACAGAGGATTTGAAAGAGCGCTACCGCACTATCTTGCGAAGCCTTCCCTCAGACAACCCTTTTATGGAAAAATATCGTCAACTCAATCGCCTTGGACCGATCAAGCAAAAATGGCCTATCGCATGGCGCATGAATATGGTGGCAGAGCATCCCACTGTTTATAACCACGTGACCTGTTGCGAACATGTCCCGCTGCATGCGTCGATGGCTCTTCAGGGGTTCGACAAAATGTTTATCAATCCAAAGATGTACATGGAATACTAGTGAAAAAGTCTCTCTTCGCACTCATGCTTTTGTTTCATTCCCTTGTTGCAGCACCTTCTGAGGAGTTTTTGGTCTTGCGTTCGCGCTCCTATGGGATGTTTTGCATTTTCCAAGATGTGATCACGGCGCTTTATACCTATGAACACGATGGCTATGCGGGTGTGGAGATTGACTTTGCCAAAACCGGCTTTTATTATGACCCGACGAAAGGCCCGAATTGGTGGAACTACTACTTTGAACCGATCTCATTGGGAAAAAGCCAAGCCCCTCATCACTTAATCGTGTACGGCGATCATTCGCTTTTTGGCATGTGGCGCGTGGAAAAAGGGATGACGCGCGAAGAGGTGTGTGCGTATGTGACCAAATACATTCACGTGCGCCCTTCCATCCAATCAACAGTGGATCGCTTTGTGAATAAAAAGTTCAAAGGCTATTACGTCATCGGCATCCACTACCGAGGAACGGACAAGGTCGTCGAAGCTCCCAGAACCTCCTACGCAAGCGCTAAGGCTGAAATCGATAAGCAGCTTAGCCAGAACCAAGACAAAAAATGCCGTATTTTTGTCGCAACCGATGAACAGCAGTTTCTCGATTATTTGAAAGAATGTTATGGGAATAAGGTCATTTACGATGCCGAGGCCACGCGTTCCACAAATGGCAAACCTAAACATGAAAATCCCCTTTCACCCTATGCAGAGGGGAAACATGCTTTAATTGATTGCTTGCTTCTCTCCAAAACTGATATTTTATTGCGAACGAGTTCCAATCTCAGCATGGCTTCGACTTTCTTTAATTTGAATTTACCTGTTATAGAGCTGAGCAGGAGGTATTGATGTTTTTGCGGATCCTTTTCATTTTATTGACCTGCTCTCTTTCTGCTGTTGAAGATACGCGAATTCTCATTTGTGGCATCTGCCAAAATATTGAACAAGCAGTGCCCAACTGTATTCAGCAAATCGAAGAACTTGGGAAACGATTCGCTGATTATCGTGTCCTCATTTATGAAAATAATTCCACCGATGCAACGGCAGAACTTTTGCATGCTTGG
>Ga0206912_1151_pt1 | contig 16031 bp, 15 predicted proteins | sample Alteio_BWOrgHeat_75_FD_152933 | JGI IMG/M metagenome (GOLD analysis project Ga0206912, IMG submission 152933) | Enriched cells from forest soil in Barre Woods Harvard Forest LTER site, Petersham, Massachusetts, United States -... | ecosystem: Environmental > Terrestrial > Soil > Temperate forest >... | reverse complement strand
CTTTAAAGGGATCGAGGTTCAAGAACTTCAGAAAAGCCTGTCTGTAAGAGATCATCTCTCTTCTTCTTTTGCCTAAAAAAAGTTCGCAAAAGTCGCAAGTCTCTTCAATCATCTCTTTAAGGGAGATTCCTTTTCTGTACCACTCGGCCATCATAAATTCAGGAGTATGTTTGGAGCTTTTGAGTTCTGCTCGAAAAACGTGGGCAAGTTGGAAGAGATCACTTGATCCCATAGCAAGCAGGCGTTTAAGCGGAAATTCGGGGCTTGAAAGAAGAAAGCGTCTGGATCCATCGGGAAGATTCGTGCCTAGCAAATCAATATGAGTATCAATGGGCGCGCCTTGAGAGAGATGAAAAGAGTCTGCTTCTATTATATCCCGATCGGAAAAAAAAGAACGCGCTCGAGAGAGCATCTCGGCGCGTTTTTTGAGAATTTCAAGCCGCTGCTTAGACACGTGAAACGTATTCGCCTGTTCGAGTGTCCACTTTGATTTTTTCGCCCTGGTCAACAAAGATAGGGATTTGAATCTTAGCGCCTGTTTCTAAAACTGCAGGTTTCATCATACGTCCGCCCGTAGCAGTATCTCCCCGTATTCCCGGAGCTGAGTCGGTGATGAGAAGCTCCATAAACGTCGGAGGTTCAACAGTAACAGGGGATCCCTTATAAAAGACGACATCGTAGACAAGATCCTCTTTCAGCCACTGATTAATTGATTGAATACTTGCATTTTGGATTGTTACTTGATCGAAGGAGGTGTCATCCATAAAGACAACGCCGTCCGCTTCTCGGTAGAGCATGCGCATCTGGCTTTCAACAATATCAGCAAGTTCAATCTTGTCGCCTGACTTATAGACTTTGTCCACCACGCGGCCAGTAACTAAATGTTTCAAGCGGATTCGGTTGAATGCCTGGCCCTTTCCAGGTTTGACAAATTCGTTGCTCACAACATTGTATGGCTGGTTATCCATGTCCACCTTCATTCCAGCTCTAAGCTCGTTTGTCGTGGTCTGTGCCATAAGAATCGATCCTTAATTTTGAATTGTTTGAATTATATCGCACTTGCTTCTTGATGTCTTTGTTTTTTGTCCTGCAAGATGAGGCAACGTTCAAGGATAAGAAAATGACGGAACCTAATGAATTGTTTGGCATCGGCGACCACCAGCTCCAAAAAGAGATCGCAAAAGATACTTTAGAGCGTTATTCGGGCTCTCCTATTTCACTCTTTCAGCCCTATATTTTGCTTACAAACTTTGGCCGCTATGTCGAACATTTTGCCAAGTGCTACCAAAGCGAAGTGCATGAAGGAGCTATGTTTCGAGTCGCCCACTCGCCTGAAGAGAAGATATCCATCATCGATTTTAAAATCGGATCTCCGGCTGCTGCGCTTGTTATGGATCTGCTCGCCTTTCTTCCTGTTAACTGCACTCTTCTTTTAGGTATGTGTGCGGGTCTTCGAGAAGATTATAAAATTGGCGAGTTTTTTGTTCCAGTTGGCAGCATTCGAGGAGATGCAACATCTGATTTTTATTTTCCGCCGGAAGTTCCAGCGCTTGCCAACTTTACCGTTCAAAAAGTTGTTACCAATGTGTTGGATAAAGAAAAGGTTACCTACCACCTCGGGATTACCCACACAACCAATAAGCGTTTTTGGGAATTTAACGTTGATTTTAAGAAAAAGCTTCAAGACAGCCGAGCTCAGGCGCTTGAGATGGAGTGTGCAACCATTTTTACTGCCGGCTACCATCATCGATTACCCTCTGGGGCGCTTTTGCTTATTTCAGACATTCCTTTAAAACCGCATGGAATAAAAACTAAAAAAAGCAGCGAAAAAGTGTTTAAAGACTTTACCAGCGGACATATCTCTCTCGGCATTGTCATGATAAAAGAGATGCAAAAAGTTAAACGTCTTTCAGAATATCGTAAGCATGTTCATTAAAAATTAAGTTTGATACTATCGGGTTCATTAGGGTCGTTTAATCTCATGCCGATGCAAGCCATCCAATATTTCGAAAAGAAGATGCGGGGCGACTTTTTTCGCTGGTATTTGAATATTTTTTTAGTTTTTATCATATTTTCAAATGCTGAAGTTGGAAGGCTCTTAGGTATGCAGGGGCAGCCTCTGGCTATTTCGGCTGTATGGCCAGCAACAGGATTTTCCTTAGCGGCACTTTTAATTTTTGGCACTAGCGTTTGGCCTGGCATTTTCTTTGGAAACTTATGCTATAACTTGCTTCATCTGTTTGTAAGCGGAACTACTTTTTTTGGACCTTTGGTTACTGCTCTTTTTGTCTCAGCAGGATCACTCCTTCAAGCTCTTTTTGCAGGAAGTGTGATGAGACGATTTTCATCTCCCGGCTATTTCAATACTGTTCGTGATGTTTTTATTTTTTTAGTCCCTGCGGGAATTGTTGCCTGCTTTATTGCCAGCAGCGTGGGAATTACTACTCTATATGTCTATGGAGTAATACCAACTAAGTTGATTGCGTATGCATGGAGTACATTTTTTATCGGAGATATGATGGGGGTCTTTATTTTTACACCCCTCTTGGTTGTTTGGTGTCTTTACCCATCCTATATACTTTACTCTCCATACCGAAAAGAGATAGTAGGTATGGTCTTCGCCATGGTTGTTGTGGGCTATCTCTGCTTTGTTGCGAATCTCCCGCTCGTTTTATTTTTCATCCCTATAAGTTTATGGATTACCTATCGATTTCAATTGCGTGGTGCAACCCTTTCGGTTTTTGCAATAGCGCTGACATCTATTATATATACTTCTGAAGGGTATGGAACATTTGTAGTTAATACCATATTCAATCCTCTTTTTGGGTTGGTGGTTTTTCTAGAAATTTTAGTTGCTATCACTTTGATTTTGGCTGCAGTTATTAATGAGCGAGACAGCGCTTTTCGTATTCTTGAGGGTCAAAATATCGATTTGAGACGAGCTGTGGAAATATATAGCAATCAGATAGGCGGAGTGTATGCTGAAAGGGCAATACGAAAGAAAATAGCAACTCTTTGCACTCTTGTTGCACATATTGCCCGCTATGCACACGCACAGCTCAAAATAATTAATCACGCAACTCTTGTGGGTCTTGAAAGCTTGAAGAAGCTATCCAAACTTTCGCGTCCTCTTCCCGTGCATGAAGATTCAGATCTAGAAATTGAATATAAAAATTGTATGACTGCAATTAACGCTTCGCTGGAGTCAATTAGTCAATATGAAGATAAAGTATACACCATTTCATCCCGTATTCATGAGCAGCTTATCCAGCCCACCTTAAGCACCACAGGAATTGAGAGAATATCCATAAATCCCATTTTAGAAACCTGCTTGAATTCTGTGACTAATGGTTCTGATAAGTATCCAGCCCATTTTGCATTTACTCTTATCAAAGAGTTAGATCCAGGGGCTACCATTCAAGTGATAAAGCCTGAAGCACTTAAGAGGGCAATTATCATTTTACTCCACTTAAGCCTTCGCTCACTCGAAGAGAAGATTGCTGTTGTCAAAGATGTGGTCTATACACCCACTCTGCAAATCACAAGTGTGGACTATTTGGTAACTATTCGTGATAATGGCATGGGAGTTGAGCCTCTAACCCTAAAATCTCTCCTTAAATCCTTTATGCAAGCGCCTCCTGAGTCCATCTCGGACTTTGATATTACGCTTGCCCACGATCTCATTGTCTATCTTTATGATGGCTATGTTTCTGTAGATTCTAAATTAGGGGAATATCTTCAGATTACTATTAAATTGCCTAAACTATTTTCTTGAATTCAGTCTCCTCTTCCGTTAAGAATAAAATATAACAAAGGAGTGAGGAGATGGAATTATCTCTATTTTTAGCCAAGTTTTTGGGTTTGTATTTATTAATTCTGGCTGTTTTATTCTGTTTTCGACGAGAGCAGCTTGAGATGTCGCTGAAAGAAGTATTTGCTTCGCCCGGCATGCTTCTGCTTGCAGGCTTACTCTCTTTGAGTGCTGGTTTATTGATCGTTATTGCTCATCCCGTTTGGGAGTGCAATTGGAGAGTCTTGATTACCATCATCGGTTATATTGCAATAGTGAAAGGCATTGTTCGAATTGGCCATCCACAGATAGCTAAAGAGATGATGGGCAGAATTATCAAGAAATGCTCTCATTGCAGAGTAGTAATTCTTCTTGTTGTGGCCCTTTTCTTAATCTATCACGGTTTTCAGTAACTTTAAATCGCCCGTGGTGCTCTTAATGTTCCACGGTGCGTTAATTTACTTACCACAGAGATCACAGAGCACACAGAGAGAGAAATGTATTAAAAGTCTCTGTGTGCTCTGTGATCTCTGTGGTTCTAAAATCAAACATGCAATAACAGAGAAAGGTGCTCATTCCTGGTTTTAAAGCCTTTATGATCTCTGTGGTAGATTCATTGCCCATTCGCTTGAACAAGTTCTTGGTACTGCAGCCAGAGCTCGTCAGGGAATTCATTTCCAAAAGATGAAAAGTAGGTTGAAAGGGCTGAATACTCCTTTTCCCATTCATGTTTCTTCACGGCAAAAAGCTCTTCATACGAACCTTTGATTCCTAGAATAGATGCGAAATCCAAATCGAGTTTTTTTGGGATGAGCCCTATAGCGGTTGGTTTTGCTTTCACACTTCCTTCGCATCGCTCAAAGATCCATTTAAGGACATGAATATTGTATTGAAAGCCTGGCCAGAGGTACTCCCCATTGCTATTTTTTCGAAACCAATTGACTGCATACATTTTTGGAGGATTGGCTCCCTGCAGCCCAAAGGTGATCCAGTGGGAAAAGTAGTCCGCCATGTTGTATCCGCAAAAAGGGATCATGGCAAAAGGGTCGTGGCGAAGTTTGCCGACAGTACCTGTTGCGGCAGCTGTTGTTTCAGAGGAAATCGAAGCGCCTAAAAAGACTCCATGCTCCCAAGAGAAAGCTTCTCTAATGAGCGGGATGGTTGAAGCTCTTCGTCCTCCAAAAATTATGGCCGAGATTTCTACCCCATTCGTATCTTGCCATGTTTGGTCGATATTTGGGCATTCATGGGCTGCTACACAAAAACGGGAATTTGGATGGGCAGCAGGTGTGGTCTTGGATGGATCCCAAGGGTTATTCTGCCAATCAATGGCCATTGGAGGAGGGGTATCAGTTTTCCCTTCCCACCAAACATCTCCATTGGGCAGGAGGGCAACATTTGTGAAAATGGTATTGGTTGCAATTGTCCGTATGGCATTGGTCTTTTCGCTTGTTCCTGGGACAACTCCAAAGAATCCAGCTTCAGGGTTTATAGCGCGAAGGGAGCTGCCATCCTCCGACCAATGAAGCCACGCTATATCATCGCCAACTACTTCAACCTTCCAGCCAGGTAAAGGGGACTCAAGCATGGCTAAATTGGTTTTTCCGCAAGCAGATGGAAATGCAGCAGTAAAATAGCGTTTTTTACCTTCCGGATTAGTTACGGATAAGATCAGCATATGTTCTGCGAGCCAACCTTCGTCTAAGCCTAGTGTAGAGGCGATACGGAGAGCAAAGCACTTTTTATTTAAAAGGGCGTTTCCACCATAGTTGCTGCCAAACGACCACACCTCCCTCGTTTTTGGAAAATGAGCAATAGCGAGTTTTTCTGGGTTGCAGGGCCATGCTGAATCTATTGCTCCAGGTTCAAGAGGACATCCCATGGAGTGGAGGCATCGCACAATTGATTTGCCTTCCATCTGCTCTAAAGCCTTTCTTCCCATGCGTGTCATTGTCTTTAAACTGACGACAACATAGGGAGAATCTGTAAGTTGTATTCCAAAACGTGCATATTTGGATTTAAGAGGCCCCATGCAAAATGGGACGATATACAATGTTCTCCCCTTCATGCAGCCTTGGAAGTCCTCACCCATTATCTGTTTCATTTCGATTGGGTCTGCCCAATTATTTGTAGGCCCAGCATCTTGCTTTTTATCGCTGCAGATAAAGGTCTTTTCTTCGACTCTGGCAACATCTTTTGGATGAGAGCGTGCCAAATAACAGCCTGGTCGAAGGGTTTGGTTTAAAGGTATAAGGGTTTGTTGCTGAACCATCTGTTTGATCAATGTTTGATACTCTTCTTCAGAACCGTCGCAAATTTGAATTGAATCGGGAGTTAGTTGTTCTGCTTGGAGCAGTATCCAATCAATTGTATCTGACTCGATGCCATATTCTACGAGCGATAGAATCACTTCATTGGTGTGGAGATAGTTTACAACAGCACATAGGGAAAGAATAAAAATAAAGAAGCGATGCATAAGCAACCATTATTTGAATAAGCAAAGGAAACAATTCTAGTCCAAAAAAATCAACCCTTTTGTCATGGTATTCGTGTTCAATGAATTATAATGGTACGTCCATGCTGAGAAATGCACTCTTTGCCTGTCTATTATTCGCAACTCAATCAATATATGCAGCCTTTAACTCCCCGATAGATGTGGTGTACACCTGGGTTGATGGTTCAGATGAAGCATGGATAAAGAATCGCACCCAATGGATGGTTGAAGAGCACATGGCATCTCCTGATGGTGCAAGTGTGCAGAGATTTCGAAATCGAGATGAGCTGCGCTATTCCATGCGCTCAGTTTTTAGGTTCGCCCCCTTCGTTCGAAAAATATTCATTGTGACCAACGGGCAGGTTCCTAAGTGGTTAAAAGCGCACCCCAAAGTACAGGTGGTGACTCATGAAGAGATCTTTCTGAAATCAAATGACTTGCCCACTTTTAACTCGATGGCCATTGAGTGCAACCTCCATCGCATTCCCGGTTTGAGTGAGCATTACCTCTATTTCAATGATGACGTGTTTTTAGGCAGGGATGTTAGCCCTTCAGATTTTTTTACCAGCAAAGGCAAGATGCGGCTTTTCTTTTCTAAAAGAATTTCTGCTTATGGACCTCTTGAAATGGGTGAGAATGGGTATACATCCGCTTGTAAAAACACTAATAACCTTCTCAATGGGCTTTATAAGAACGAGAAACGATATCAACACTCACACACTCCTTATCCTTTGATCAAGATGGTAGTGAGACTTATTGAGCAGCAATTTTTCTATATTTTCCAAATGGTTGCCTCTCATCGGTTTCGTTCGATGAAAGACTATACGATTACCAATGGCCTTATCCCTTATGTTGCTTTAAAGCTTGGATATGCAGAAACGAATACAGCGAGTACATCGACGGTTTCATTTGGTCGGGATTTAAATAACGATGTAAAGAAATTGAAAGAGCTCAGCCATAATCGCCCCATGTTTTTTTGCATCCAGGATGCCTCTTCTAATATATCTAATGAGCAAGAGCTGCTGTTGAGTACTTTCTTGGATACCTACTATCCAACACCCGCACCATGGGAGCTCCAATGATTACTTGGGTACAATCACTCATACTATTTGCTGTTCTTTGGATACTTCCACTTAATTGCTTAGAAATATCTACAAAATATGATTTCAAGACGCTAATGGGGTTATCTAATCACTCTATTAACGATCAAGTTAAGACATTCAAGGCGAAGGATTATGCGGAGATAGAGCTGTTTGCCAAAGCATATAAAAACAAAATTCAGCTCCTTAAAAACGCTTCGAACGAAATTCATATTCCTCAGGTTATTCACTTTATTTGGCTCGGACCCAAAGATTTTCCGAATGAATCCATCAAGAATGTGCAGTCCTGGAGGGATTTTCATCCTGATTGGGTAATCAAGTTTTGGACAGATCGGGCAGATAGGCCTCTTCCTATTCCAGGCATGGTTCGAGTGTTGACTACTGAGTATGATTTTGGGGCAATGGCCCCCTTTATAAAGCTATCGAACAATTGGGGTGAAAAATCGGATCTTATGCGATTTGCCCTCCTGTATAATGAGGGAGGTATTTATGCCGACCATGATGCTGAGTGCTTGCACTCTTTTGCTTCCTTTACCGAGACGTATGATTTAGTTGCATGCTTTGACCGTCCCCATTGGCATGAGGGGCTTAAATCAAATTTTGCCCCTGCAAACGGCCTTTTGTGCGTGGCCCCAAACCATCCCGTGCTTCTCAAAACTATGAATGAAGTTGCACGAGTTTGGGAATCGGTCGGAAAGAAATTTCCAGGCAGCGACTACAAGTCTGTGTTACGAAGAGTCGTCCAAAGAACATTTGATAGCTTTGCACGGTCTGTCAAGCCTTTTGGGCTGGACACATCAACGAGAGATCTCTTGCTTCCCACCAGCTTTTTTTATCCCGATAAAACGCTCGAAAGCAAGTTCTGGAAGAAATTGCAAACTTTGGGGCTTGTCTACTCTTCCCACAAATATGCAAGAGCTTGGAATAAATCAGACACACGGTAGCAAACACGCGGAGCGGGGGTTCAAGAGAGCTTTATAAACTTACATAATTTTTTGGACGATGGGGAAAACTCTTCCAACATTGAAGGCTTTTGCTGAGACCTTAAGAAGGGGCGGTATTTGTCTCCGTTTGAATTCTGAGCGTTGAATTTTAATGAATACCTCTTTTACGAGCTCTGGGGACATCTTCAGTTTTTGAGCGGTTGACTCAACAGAACGATTGTTTACGACTAACTCTTGAATAATGGGGTCGAGAATTTCATAAGCAGGAAGGCTCTCTTGGTCGGTTTGGCCTATGCGAAGTTCTGCCGTTGGAACTTTTGTCAGCACTCTTTTTGGAATTGCTGGAATTAGTCGAGCCAAGGCGTACAGCTCTGTTTTGAGAAGGTCGCCGAGAGGACATAGGGCTCCGCAGGTATCTCCATAAAGGGTCGAATAACCCATAGCAACCTCGCTCTTATTAGAAGTTGCAAGGAGCAGCCTCCCCTCAGCATTTGCAAGAGTCATAAGGATTGCTCCCCGGACTCGAGCCTGCAGGTTCTCATACGGAAGATCTATAGCTTTAGGCTTGTAGGAAAGCGCAGAAAGAAATCCTTCAATGGGCTCTTCAATAGAGATTGTTCTTGTCTCTATTTTGAGATTCTTAGCGAGAGCAAGTGCATCTTCATTACTCTCTTGAGAGGTAATTTTCGACGGGAGCAAAACCCCTAAAACATTTTCAGCGCCTAGAGCTTGAACCGCTAAATAGGCAACGAGGCTTGAGTCGATGCCGCCTGAAAGGCCAAGTAAAGCTTGAGAAAAATTTTGCTTATGAAAATAGTCTCGAATCCCCATAACCAAGGCTTTTTCGAGCTCTTGTTCAGGAGATAAAAGAGGCAAAAGAGGAGCGGATGTGTCAATGACTACAACATCTTCTTCAAAACTTTTCGCTCTGAAGAGTGTTTTTTTAGACGATACGTAGCAGCTTCCTCCATCAAATAAAAGGCTATCTTGAGCGCCCACTTGATTAATGCTTGCAACCGGACACTTAATTCGAGAGGCGATCTCTTGGAGAATGGTTTCGCGAAGAGCCTGTTTTTGCCTTGAAAAGGGTGAAGCAGAGATAACGACAACAAGGTCAGGATGCTCTTTTTCAAGCGCGTTGATGGGGTCGTCTGGATAGAGTCTTCTTCCTTCGATGAGGCTTTGAGCCCACATATCTTCACAGATGAAAAGGCCGATTTTGCATCCATTCATTTGATGGCACGCTACAGGTCCTGGTAAAAAATAGCGCTTCTCATCAAAGACATCATAGGTGGGAAGAAGATGCTTGTTTTGGAGGGATACAAGTTTATTATTTGTGATAATAGCGACACTATTATGGAAGGGTTTTCCTATCTGATTTTCAACTTTTGTTGGCAGCCCTAAGAAAATAGTTATGGGCGGCAGCTTCGGTATAAGATCAACAAGCGTTTGAAAACATCGCTCAACAAATCCTTCCTCAAAGAGAAGATCGAGCGGCGGGTAGCCTGATAAAAAGAGCTCTGGAAATAAAACGAGTTCAGCTCCCTGCTCATAGCATTTCCAAGCGCTTTGAACAGCTTTTTTGCTGTTGTTTTCAATATCGCCAATGATTGGGTTAAGCTGGGCAAAAGCAATTTTCATTCGGCCGTTAAATCTCCCCATTCAGCATCGCGCGCTAACTTGTATAAATCCTTATGGCGTTTTGAAACAGTCTTTGATTCAAGATTGCCTGAAGTTGTGCATAAGACGAGCTGCACATGGCCTGAGTGTTTCTTTGGGGTTTGAACGATTCGTGCCATAGAGTGCGGAATTACCTTTTTGCTGAGGATGACATAAGAATACTTTTCATCTTCATAGCCAAGAGATGCATGTTTTACCATTTTTTGGAAATGGGTACGAGGAAGTCGTTCAGAAAAATGGCACCAGCCGGTGCCCATTGGACATTTTTTTTCATGAGGGCAAGGAGCTAAACAGAATGCTCCTTGTTGAATTGCATGAGTTCGATAGCTAAGCAGCCGGGAAAATCCATAGGGAGTTCCAGGTTCTATGAGAACGAGGTAGGTGCAGTGATCGAGAGCTTGAGTGATGAGGCTATTTGCTATTGCTTCATCCGTTTCTGAAAGCGAATAGCTTGCCAGGATCATGTCGTAGCTATTCGTAATTTTTAGCTCTGAAAAAGATGTTTTAAGGTATTCGTGGGGTATATTTTGTAAAAGAGAAGAGCCTAACTTAATAAAGATGCTATTTTGTTCAACGAGAGTAGCCTGCTTTATAGGAAAATAGTTGCTGGCAGCAAGCAGTGCAGTTCCAGGGCCCGATCCTAAATCAAGAAGGGTTTGCGGTTGGAAGCTCGGATCCATTTCAGATAGGCGCACAATCACCTTGCTCGCTGCTGCAAAGGTTCCAGGAAAGCGGGCAAGGAGGTAGCTTAAGTGCTCTTCTTCTGTCTCAAGCCGAAAGGACCTTTCTCCTCGATAGCGCTCTTGAAGACGAAGGTATGCTTTTTGAAGAGCGGAGGGCTCTTTTTTAGCTATCAGCTCTTCTATGCGCGCTTGAATTTCATCTGGAATCTCAATCATTTAACTCTTTCCCAAAAAAACCATTTTTAAAGATTCAACGCAAAGACGCGAAGAAATTCCTTAAACTCAAAACTTTGCGCCTTTGCGACTTTGCGTTGGATTTCTTTCATAATAAAGAGATTCTCCAGGGGCGTCGAGCTTTTTTAAGACAGCCATATCAAATGCTTTAAATAAGAAATTGGTTTTGGTTGGATCGTCGATTGTACGAATAGTTTTAGATGAAAATTTTGCCTTAGTGAGTAGTATTAACATTGCAAGAAGTAAGCAAATAGAAACAAAGGCGATGACGGCATAGGTACAGAGTACTAAATCAATAGCAGGAAGTAGCATAAGAAGTCGTTAATTGTTACTATTTAGGTATAGGCTTAGCTTCCTATTGTGAGCAAATTAATCTTCATGTTGAGGAATATACTAAATGCAGACGGGACAGTTGAATATTCACAGTGAAAATATTCTCCCAATAATAAAAAAATGGCTCTATTCAGAGCGTGATATATTCCTTCGAGAGCTTATTTCAAATGCCTCAGATGCTATTCAAAAGAGGCAAGTTTTAGCTTCACGTGGCGAATCACCCTCATTCGAGCCGAAGATAGATGTAAAGATTGATGCAGCTTCAAAGACAATCACCATCTCTGATAATGGGATTGGAATGGATGCTCCCGAGGCTGAAAAATACTTATCTCAAATCGCCTTTTCCGGTGCTGAAGAGTTTATTAAAGCGTATGAAGTCCAAGATGCATTCATAGGCCATTTTGGATTGGGATTTTATTCATCCTACATGGTTGCAGATAGAGTCGAGGTTCATTCCCGCTCATATAAGCCTGAAGAAGAGGGCATTATATGGAAATGCGACGGAGGCATTGACTATTCGATTGAAAAAGCTTCGAAGAAAGAGATTGGAACAGATGTTGTGCTGCACATTACAGATGAGGCGGCAGAATTTTTACAGCCGCATATGGTGCGTGGACTTTTAACTAAGTATTGCTCCTTTTTCCCTCAGCCGCTCTATTTTGAGGGCGTGCTGATAAATTCTATTGAGCCTCTTTGGATAAAAAAGTCCTCAGATTGCACAGATGTTGAATATAAATCTCTCTATGCCCATCTCTTTCCTTTTGAAGAGCCTCCTCTTTTCTGGATTCATCTGAATGTCGATTATCCCTTCCACGTAAAGGGAATTCTCTATTTTCCTCATATGAAGGAGCTTGTAGAGAATAAAAAAGGGGTACGGCTTTATTGCAATAGAGTATTTGTCTCTGATGATTGTTCAGACATCCTGCCAAATTTTCTGATGATGCTGAAAGGGGTTATTGACAGTCCAGATATCCCGCTCAATGTTTCCAGAAGCCATCTGCAAGTTGATAAAACTGTTAAACAGCTCTCAAATCATATTGTGAAGAAGGTGGGAGATGCATTAGTACATCTATTTAAAAATGATCGATCTCAATATGAGTCTGTATGGCCCGATCTTGAAAGGGTTGTAAAAATTGGCTCTCTTCAAGATGAACAGTTTTTCGGGCGAGTGCAAGATATCATTCTTTGGAAAGCCTCGGATGGGTCATGGATTTCATCAGGAGAGCTGCGATTGCAGTCCAAGGATGCAGTCTGTATGTATGCAGAACCAGTCCAGGTAAATACCTCACTTCTCAAATCGGCTACAGATTCTGGACACAAGGTTGTTATTTCTTCATCGCCAGTCGATGCAGCTCTTATGATGCTCTACGAGCGTTCTAAAGAGAAGCTTCATTTCAAACGGCTTGATTCTCAGGGAGCTGACCACCTCTTCGATCCCGCTAGAGAAAAGACTCTTCTCGATGCTGAGGGTAAAACATTTGCATCTCATGTTGCAGATTTCTTTAGAAAAGCCCTTCCAGAGGGCGTTGATATTCAAGCTAAGAGTTTGAAAGAGGATGCAATTCCTCTTCTCATTCAGTTTGAGGAACAGACCAGAAGAGTTCGAGATTATCTTCGTCATATGCAGCCTGAGGAGGCTGAGCAGATGAAGGTACATCCCACTGTGCTGGTGAATACAAATAATTCAACTATCGATGCTATCTATCAGCTAAACTCGATAGATCCAAAAAAGGCTTCAAAGTTGGCTAAAGACTTATTTGATCTTCAACGGTTATCTCAAGGAGAGTTGAAAGACAAAGAGAAAAGAGAGCTTTTTCATGAGCTTTTTTTCCTTATTCAAGAGTATGCTACTGTTAATAATAGGAAATAAATTAAATGATATTTAGATTACTATTTGTTTGTTTATTTTGTTTTCACGTCCTTCATGCAGATGCCATTCATGCAGATAAGGGGATAGTTGAAAAAGAATATTCAGCAATTTGGCTTACATGGCTTCACGATCCTACCTCAACCATGACAATTTCGTGGCTTGCCCCCGCTTTGAAAGAGGCCGCGTCTACTTCCTTAGCTTTTCACAAAAAAGGAGAAGCATCGCCTTGGAAAGAGATGGAAGTAGAGCTCTCTTCTCTTCCTGAGGATGTGGAAGCCGCTATGGGTTCAACAGAATTGACAAACCTAGAATCCAATACTGAATATGAATTTCGCATTGGCGCACATGGTGAAGTATTCGGTTTAAAAACAGCTCCAAGTGATATTTTAAAGCCTCTTTCTTTTGTTATTGGCGGAGACGTAATGCCTGGAGATCCTGCTCTATTTGAAGATACTTGTAAAAAGGCTGCAGCATATCAGCCCTCTTTTGTGGTTTTTGGCGGGGATCTTGCATATTCTGCCCCAGATAAGAAATCCAAAAAGGAAGATTTTCCCCGATGGACAAAATGGTTTCAGATTATATTTGAGACGCTGCGAATCGATAATCAATTGATACCAATCGTCACTGCTATTGGTAATCACGAAGTAAAAGGGGGATTTGGACAGACACGAGAAGAAGCTCCATTTTTCTATACTTTCTTTAGAAAGCCCTATCTTGATGGGTATATGGCGTGTCGATTTAATAACTATTTGTCTCTCTATCTTTTAGATTCTGGACATACCAATTCTATATCTGGCGCTCAGGCAGAGTGGCTTGAAAATCAGTTGAAGCGCGATCGAAAGAGTTTGCATCGAATTGCTATCTACCATGTCCCTGCATATCCTTCCGTCCGTTATTTTAAGAATGAGACAAGCTCAAAAATACGAAAGCATTGGGCCCCGCTTTTTGATAAGTATCGACTCAATATGGCTTTTGAAAACCATGATCATGCGTACAAAAGGACCTTTCCATTACGTGGCGGTGAAATTGATCCCAGAGGTGTGGTTTATATTGGAGATGGCTCTTGGGGTGTTCATCCTCGAGTTCCTCGAAAAGCCTCGAGCACGGATTTCTTGGCCAAGACAGAGTCTGCGCGCCAGTTTGCACTTGTAACCATTTCTGAAGAGGAGCGGTTGGTTACCATTATTTCATCTGAAGGAAAGAGTGTGGACAAGGTTGTTCAGCTTGTAGAAGATGAGACACAGAAATAATATGTTTTATCGACTATTTGCACTCTTTAGTCTGATTTTCTGCTCCAATCTTTATGGCGGCGATATTTGGTTAACTTGGCAAAACGATCCAACATCTACGATGGTTATTTCCTGGCTTTCATCAAAGGAGACGAAGCCAGCGCACCTCTTCGTCTCATATCGTAAATATGGTAGTGAAGATGATTCTTGGTCCAAATTTTTAAGTACGATAATCCCTTTTCCTGCAGATGAAGACAAATTTATTTGCTATGCAGAACTGCTTGGGCTTGAGGCTGATACCGAATATGAATTCCGCATAAAAAATAATGAAGAGATTTACCGGTTTAAAACAGCTCCTAATACCATTGATAAGCCTATTTCATTTATTGTAGGCGGCGATACTCTTGAAGACAATACGAGCCTATTCAAAGTAACAAATAAGAGGGCAGCTAAATATGAACCCCTTTTTGTGGCTATTGGCGGCGATATTGCGTATGCGGTTACTAACACTAAAGAAGATCCCCGCCGTTGGCAAAAATGGCTAGAAATCTGGTTCGAAACTATGCGGATCGATTCAAATAGATTAATTCCAATTGTTGCCGTTCCGGGCAATCACGATGTTCGGGGCGGTTTTGATCGCGCTCACAAAGATGCAGAAACTTTTTATGCACTTTTTCGATCACCCACTCGTCGTGAATATACAGTTCTTCGTTTTGGCACCTATCTCTCTTTGTATCTGCTCGATAGCGGTCATGCTATTCCAGTTAATGGTGTGCAGAAAGTTTGGCTGCAAGAGGAGCTTAAAAAGGATGCTTTAATGCTTCATCGGATGGCTGTCTATCATGTTCCTGCCTATCCTTCTGTAAGTACCTTAGATCAGAAGTATTGTGCGAGAGTTCGAAAGCATTGGCCGCCTATCTTTGATAAATATGATCTGCATTTCGCATTTGAAAATCATGATCATGCTTATAAGCGCACCCATCCCCTTCGAAATAATAAAGTTAATTCTAAAGGCGTTGTCTATATTGGCGATGGGAGCTGGGGGACTAATCCTCGACTGCCAATACAGGCACCTAATGCCCAGTATCTCGCAGAAACACGTTCTGAACAGCAGTTTTGTTATGTGACTATTTCAAAGAAAAAGCGATCGATAGAAGTTGTTACTCCTGATGGCAGAGTTTTAGATAAGTATAGCCAAACGATAAAGAAGAAATGATCGGATTAATGATGAGTTGAGGGAGATTGGCTGATTCAGGTAGTGTCAAAGTAGTATTTGTTTTAAGAAGGCATGAAGGAAGAGTACAAAAATCTCTTTGATGCAGCATCAAAGCTAAGTAAATCGAAGCCCGCACCTACTCCCGGCACTGAGACAGGCATCACTGACTTAGAGGCTGCTTTGGATAGATGCAGGCGCATGTATGAAGAGATTAGCCGTGGGCTCGAGTTTGCCTTTTCCTATTCTAAAATTGATCCCCATAAGTTTCGTGCCTACTTTATGCAGCAGGGAAATTTTACCCAAGCTGAATGGCAAGCTGTTATAAAAGGGAAAATCGGTTCTGCAGCCATGATGCGAGCTTTCAGCTATTTGATGAAGCTCAGAACTGTTTTCTGAAAATAAAGAGTTTTGTTGAATGCGGGAATGGAGTTTGAAGAGGCAGAGGTAGTTTCCCATTC
>Ga0206912_1170_pt1 | contig 16129 bp, 7 predicted proteins | sample Alteio_BWOrgHeat_75_FD_152933 | JGI IMG/M metagenome (GOLD analysis project Ga0206912, IMG submission 152933) | Enriched cells from forest soil in Barre Woods Harvard Forest LTER site, Petersham, Massachusetts, United States -... | ecosystem: Environmental > Terrestrial > Soil > Temperate forest > O... | reverse complement strand
ATCGGCACCGAAAAAGGCGTTGGCCGCGTGGCGGGCATGTATATGATGCTAACCGCCAAAGGCCCTGTATTTTTTGGCGATACTACAGTAAATGTTAATCCTACGGTCGAGGAACTGGTTGATATTACGGTATTGATAGAACGCTCGGTAAAACAATTCAACATTAACCCTAGGGTAGCTATATTGTCCTATTCGAACTTCGGATCAAATGATGGGCCTATACCCGAGAAAACAAGAGAAGCTGTGCGTATATTACACGAAAAATACCCGGGTATGGTGGTCGACGGTGATATGCAGGCCAATTTTGCGCTTAACGCCGCTCTGCTGACCGATAATTTCCCTTTTTCAACTTTAAACGGCCGGGCGGCAAATACTTTAATATTTCCGAACCTTGAATCGGGTAATATCGCTTATAAGTTATTGCAGGAAATAGGAAGCGCCGAAGCGGTTGGCCCTATATTGTTAGGGCTGAAAAAACCGGTACATGTTTTACAGTTAGACAGCTCGGTACGTGAAATTGTGAATATGATAACGATAGCAGTGGTTGACGCACAGGTGAAGGGGGGGGTGATTAGAGATTAAATGTTAATTGTAAATAGTATGAATTTTAGCAGTAGTAAAATATTAGGGTTTGCAGGTATTGAAACCTTTTACCTTTTACCTTTTACCTTTCACCTCAAATAACATGTACGCTTATATTGATGGAAGATTAGTTTTTAAAAGCCCCGCTTATGTGGTGATAGATGCCGGCGGAGTGGGCTATCATATTAATATTTCCTTAAATACCTATTCGCTGCTGACCAATGCCGAGCGTTGCAAGCTGTTTACCTGGCTGCATGTAAAAGAAGACGCGCATACGTTGTACGGTTTTGCCGATGAAGGTGAACGTCGGCTGTTTTTACATTTGATATCTATACCGGGCATAGGGCCAAATACGGGGCGGATGATGCTTTCGTCGGTTACTCCTGTAGAAATACAGGCGGCAATTATTAACGGTAATGTTGCTTTGATACAGCGTATTAAAGGCATCGGGCCAAAATCGGCGCAACGCGTTATTTTAGAACTCCAGGATAAATTACGCAAGGAAGGCAGTGAAACATTAAACACGGCCCCGGTAAATAAAACGGTTAAAGAAGAGGCCCTGGCCGCGCTGGTTATGCTTGGATTTGCCCGTAACACAGCCGAAAAAGTATTAGAACAGGAAATTAATAAAAATGGTGACGCTTTAACTGTTGAACAGCTTATTAAGTTTGCTTTAAAAAAGTTTATAATTACGTGTATTTTAATTTGAACTGTGACAGGGAATTTTACTTATAAATTTCTTATTGCCTTACTATTTATTTCTGCATTTTGCGGGTTAGGAGATGCTTTTGCACAACAAAAACCCGCACCCGCCCTTAAAAAGGATTCATTAACTGTTAAAGTCCCTTATAATTATACCGTATCAAGAAATGAATTATCGCGTGAAGGTGTTTTTGACACTGTTCCGTTTGGCGTAACGCGTACTATCGAATATGACGCGGCCACCAATCAATACGTACTTTATGAACGCATAGGAAATTTACTGTTCCGCCCACCCGTATATCTTACCTTTGCCGAGTATCTGCATTTAATACAGCTTGGCGAAAAGCGCGATTACTTTAAAAAATTGGCGGATAATTATACTTATCAGCAGCAACAGCCGGGTTTTATACCCCCGATAAATGTACATAGCCAAACTTTTGAAAGAATATTTGGCAGCTCCCTAATTGATATAAGACCTCAGGGGTCGGCTGAGGCGATAATGACCGGGCAGATCAATGATAATGAAAACCCGTTATTCAATACCAAACAACGCCAGCAGTTCAATTTCAATTTTGACCAGCATATTCAGCTTAATTTAACGGGTAATATAGGTGATAAATTAAAGATCGTTACGAATTATAATACCGATGCCCAGTTTCAGTTTGATAATCAGGTAAAGTTGGATTATTTGGGCCACCCCGATGAGATCATCCAGGAAATACAGGCAGGTACGGTAAGCATGCCTTTAAATACAACATTAATTACGGGTACGCAGGCCCTGTTTGGTGTAAAAACAAAACTGAAGTTTGGCAAACTTGATGTGACTACCATCTTATCGCAGCAGCGTTCGCAATCAAAAACAATAACCATAAGCAACCAGGGGCAACAAGGCACTTTTTCTGCAACCGCTGCAGATTATGAAGCCAATAAACACTATTTCCTGTCGCAGTATTTCCGTAATAACTATAACAGGGCGCTGGCTAATATCCCTATCAACAGCTCAAATGTTAACATTACAAAAATTGAGGTCTGGACCACTAACCGGACCAACGCAACTGCCGACTCGCGCGATGTGGTAGGCTTTATGGACCTCGGTGAAAACACTCCGTACAATACGGCCCAAATACAGGGGGGGGCTGGATTTTCGGGCTTCCCGGCGGGTTTTAAGGGGCCCGGTTTTACAGACCAATCAAACTCTTTGTTAAATAACTTGCCGGCAAACGCGCGCTTAACCAACGATGCCTCCAATTCGCTCATCAGCTACTTTGCCGCGCATGGTGGTTCAGATAACTATGCAAAGCTAACTTATGCCCGAAAATTAATAGCTAATAAGGACTTTACCCTGAATGCGAAGTTAGGTTATATATCACTTAACTATCCTTTAAATAATGATGAAGTGCTGGCGGTTGCTTACCAGTACAGCTATAACGGGAAGCAATACCAGGTTGGTGAATTTTCGAGCGATATTCCTGTTGACCCGACAACACCAAAAGTGCTTTATTTGAAATTACTTAAAAATACCATATTAAAAACCAGCCTGCCTACCTGGAAATTAATGATGAAAAATATTTATTCGCTGAATGCCTACCAGGTTAGCCCAACCGGCTTCAAATTGCAGGTGGCACGTTTGGATGACAAATCAGGCATTGATAAACCCATAATGGAAGAGGGGCAAAACACTAAAAGCAAACTTTGGCTGCAATTGACGGGGTTGGATAACCTGGATGAGAAACAGGAAAAGCAGCCCGACGGGTACTTTGACTTTTTAGAGGGGGTAACTATTGATTCGCAAAACGGGCGCATCATATTCCCGGTGCTGGAGCCTTTTGGGTCTGACCTGGCCAAACAATTTAATCCAGGCGAGGTAGACCTGATCAACCGGTATGTTTACCAGCAACTGTATGATTCGACCAAAACCGTGGCGCAGCAGTTTTTCCCGCAGCTAAACCGGTATACTATTAAGGGTACCTATAGTTCGCAGGGCGGCGGTGGTATATACCAATTAAATGCCATTAATATACCCCAGGGTTCGGTAATTGTATCGGCCGGTGCCTCAAAATTAGTTGAAGGTACTGACTATACCATTGATTACAGCGCTGGCCGCCTCAATGTAATTAATACGGCCATACTTTCATCGGGGCAGCCCATTACCGTTAATTTAGAAAATAACGAACTTTTTGGCATTCAGCAAAAATCATTATACGGCTCCAGGTTTGACTATAAAGTAAGCCCAAAACTTTCATTGGGCGCTACGGTAATGCACCTTACTGAACAGCCAATATCGCAAAATGAAGCCATAGGGCAGGAGTCTATTTCAAACACTATATGGGGTGTAGATGGAAATTATGCATCGTCTTCGCGTTTGCTTACCCGCCTGGTGGATAAAATACCGTTTATTCATACCAAGATGCCATCGTCGGTAAATTTTAGCGGCGAGTTTGCCGAGCTATTGCCCGGCAGCCCGAGCGCGCTCAATTATGCCGGGTCAAACAGCGGAACTTCCTACCTGGATGATTTCGAGAACAGCCAGTCGGTAATTGATGTTAAAAGTGCTAACACCTGGCAAATTTCGGCTACGCCGCTGCTTTTCCCCGAGTCGCAATTGTTTAATAACCTGGCCTATGGTTTTAATAGGGCGCGGTTGGCATTTTATAATATCGACCCTATATTTTACACCAATACCGGTTCAACATCGGTTACGCGGGCGCAGCTATCCAATCATTATGCCAGGCAGGTTTTAGAAACCGAGGTGTTTCCATATAAACAATCGGTTACTGGCCAGCCTTTAACCCTATCAACGCTCGACCTGGCTTATTATCCTACGGTTCGCGGCCCTTATAACTATACTACCACGGGCATTAATACAGATGGTACGCTGCAAAACCCCGCTTCGCGCTGGGGGGGCATTTACCGGGGCATCTCAACCAATGATTTCCAAGCGTTAAATGTGGAGTACATCGAATTTTGGGTACTTGACCCATTTATTTACAAACCGGCATCAGCAGGTGGCGACCTGTACTTTAACCTGGGCAGCATATCAGAAGACGTATTAAAGGACGGGCGTAAAAGCTTAGAGAACGGCCTGCCGGTTAATGGCGACCTGAGTACAGTTGATACTACAGCGTGGGGCAGGGTGCCAAAAGCGCAGCCTGTTGTAAATGCTTTTGATAGTGACCCGGCCTCGCGCCAGCTACAGGATGTGGGTTTGGATGGGCTGGGCGACGCGGATGAACAGGCTAAATTTGCCCCTATTGTACAGCAGGTTAAAAGCAAGGTGAGCGCGCAGGCAGCCAGCGCTTTTGCTAATGACCCCTCATCAGATGATTACCAGTATTACCTGGGGCCAAACCTGGACCAGGCAAAGGCCGACATTTTGCAGCGGTACAGTCAATACAATGGTAATGAAGGTAATTCAAAAACGGCCGAACAATCGCTGGCGCTGCTTGGTTTGCAAACCTCGGCGAACACTTCTTTACCTGACGGGGAGGATATTGACCGTGATAACAACATGAACCAGGATGATGAATATTTTCAATACAAGGTATCTATACGGCCAAAGGACCTGGTAGTGGGGCAAAATTTTGTTAATGATAAAGTGACCTCACAAGTTAAACTGGCCGATGGCACCACACAATCAGTTACCTGGTACCAGTTCCGTATCCCTATTTCCCAGCCATCATCGGCAGTGGGCGGCATACAGGATTTTAAGGCTATCCGTTTTATGCGGATGTTCATGACCAATTTTACCGATACCGCCGTATTGCGTTTTGCCACCTTAGAGTTGGTGCGCGGCGATTGGCGGGCCTTTAATACCGAGAAAAACCCGTTAAATGTAATTGCCGACCCCGCGCTTGTTAACCCGCCGCTTGATAATTCGGTAATCAATGTGGAAACCGTAAATATTGAGGAAAACGGTAACCGTGTGCCCATACCTTATGTAGTACCACCGGGCATTCAGCGGCAGCGCGATTATAATAACCTGCAAAGTAATACCCAGTTAAATGAGCAGTCGTTATCTTTAAATGTAACTAACCTTACCGATGGTTATTCGCAGGCCGCGTTTAAAACTTTTTCTAATGACCTGCGCCAATATAAACACCTGCAAATGTTTATACATGCCGAAGCCAATAATCAATCGCTGTTAAAGGATAATGATGTTAGCGCGTTTATACGCCTCGGGGCCGATTACCAGGACAATTATTATGAATATGAAATACCATTAGCAGTTACACTGCCAGGTACAACCAATGCCAATTCGATATGGCCGGATGCTAATCAACTGGATATTGACCTGTCTATATTAACCAATGCAAAAATAGCGCGCAATAATGCCAAATATAAAGGGCAGCCCTGGCCCACAAATATGCCGTTCACCTTTACCGATGGGCATAACAAGATCACGATCATGGGTATGCCCGACCTGAGCCGTTTACGAACGGTTATGCTGGGGGTACGCAACCCCTACAAAGGCAATTCGGCCCCGGGGGTTGATGACGGGCTAAGTAAATCGGCAATTGTTTGGTTTGATGAACTGCGGCTCACAGATTTTAATAATAAAGGCGGCTGGGCAGCCATAGGTCGGGCAGATTTTAAACTGGCCGATTTTGCTAATATTACCGTATCGGGAAATAAAAGTACGGCAGGTTTTGGTACGCTTGATTCGAAGCTGGAGGATAGGTCGTTAAACGACGTCCAATCTTATGATATATCTGCCAATATGGATATCGGTAAATTTTTCCCGGTTAAAAGCGGCATAAAGATACCCGCGTATATTAATGTTTCGCAACAGGTAAATACACCCGAATATGACCCGGCGCAGCCCGATATTTTGTTAAAGCAAACGCTTAGCGGTGCCGCATCAACCCAACAGCGCGATTCGATAAAAAACGCTGCCGAAGACTATACCCTGCGTAAAAGCATCAACTTTACCAATGTGCATAAGGACAGGACCGACGCGAAAGCGCCGATGCATGTATATGATATTGAAAACTTTAACGCAACTTACGCCTTTACCGAATACCTGCATCATGATTTTACTACGGAGAGCGATATTGAAAAAACATATCATGTATCATTAGCCTATAATTATACCCAACAGCCTAAATACCTTAACCCTTTTCAAAAAATAATAAAAAATAATATGCTTGCCCTGATAAGGGATATTAATTTAAGCCTCGCGCCTACACGCTTAAACTTCAGCATTAATTTTGACCGTTTTTACTCGGAAAACATTTTAAGGAACAATGACCCCAATAACCCTGTTTTTATACCAACAACCTATAATAAAACCTTTAACATAACACGGGTTTATGGTTTTGGATGGAACCTTACCAAATCATTAACGTTGAGTGTTGATGCTACCAACCTATCAGTAGTTGATGAACCGAACGGCCGCCTTACCGGTTTAAAAATTGATACGCTTTGGGAAAACATACGCAAGCTGGGGCGCACCACCAACTATAATCATACCGTTAACCTGGTATATGCAGTACCGTTAAATAAAATACCGGGAATGGACTGGACATCATTAAAGGCAAATTATACCACTACCTTTAACTGGCAGGCCGCGCCCGAATTTTCAATCGGCAACCCCCAGTTTAATGTAGGCAACAGCATACAAAATAGCCGGACAATACAGTTGGACCCCTCGCTTAATTTTATTGCTTTATATAATAAAATACCTTTATTAAAGCAGGCAAACATTGCGAAGACCGAGGGGATAAGCAAATTTTTATTGACTTTTATAACAGGTATTAAAACCATAACCGCGTCATACAGCCGTACCGAGGGCACATTTTTACCGGGTTATTTACCGCAGTCAAATTTGTTTGGCGAAGATTTAAGTTATAATTCTCCGGGTTTAGGCTTTTTAGTAGGAAGCCAGGCCGATATACGCAAAACGGCGGTGGCACGCGGCTGGATATCAGCCGACACCCTCCAAAACCAGTTATATGCAACAACGCTTAAAGAAGACCTGCAACTGCGGGCGAGTCTTGAACCCATACCTTCATTGCTCATAACGTTAAGGGCCTATAAAACACAGGACCATATGTATCAAACAAATTTTAAATATTTAAGTGGCTCGAATGATTTTGAAAACCTGTCGCCGGTAACTACTGGCGATTACACGGTTTCCTATTTCTCGCTGGCAACAGCATTTTCAAAAGAAAGCGGGGTTAATAATACCTCGAAGCCTTTTCAAACCTTTTTGGATAACAGGACCACGATCTCACAACGTTTAGGAAGAACCAATCCAAATTCATCAGGCGTGGCTAACGGCTATGCTGATGGTTATGGCCCCAACTCGCAAAATGTGCTGGTGCCAGCCTTCCTGGCGGCATATACCGGTAAAAGCGTTTCGGGTGCAAGCCTTGGCCAGTTTCCGGGTATATCCATCCCTAACTGGCAGATAGATTACAGCGGCCTGAGCCGTATACCTTTTTTCCAGGATCTGTTCGACTCATTTAATCTGCATCACGGCTACCAGTCATCCTACACAGTAAGCGGGTATAACACCTTATTGCAATACCAGGAAAGTAACGGCGCGGCAAGTTCAAGGGATGCTAATAATGATTTCCTGCCCCTGTACCAGTTTTCGCAGATCAACATCCTCGAGATGTTTGTACCCTTGATAGGCGTTGATATACGTTTTAAAAATAACATGACCACCAATTTTGAATACAAACAAAGCAGGTCATTAAGCCTGAGTATGCTGAACAGCCAGCTTACCCAGCAAAATGAAAATAATGTAACTTTTGGATTTGGTTATAAAACCAAGGATTTCAAGTTCCCGTTTGGGTTATTTAGTAACTTTATATTGAAAAATGATATTAATTTCAAGCTTGATCTCTCCCTGCGGAACAATAAAACATTAATATACCAGGCAGATGTGACCGCCGCGCAGGTATCATCAGGTGCACAAAATCTTACCTACCGACCCTCTATAGATTACAGTATCAGCCAGCGTTTTAACCTGAATTTGTTTTATGATTCAAACCTCACCAAGCCCTTTACCTCTCAGGCGTTTAATACATCGTTTACCAATTTTGGGGTTAACTTGAAATTGCTGCTACAGTAATTATTGCCCATTCACCGCGCTTTTGTTCTGCGCCTCTTTTTGCTGTTTTCTTAATTCCCTTTTTTGTTTGCGTTCCGCGCGTTTTCGTATCCTTAAAGCCTTTTTTATTTTCCGGTTCTGTTTGTTAAGTACATTTTGGGCAATCCGCTCCTTTACCCCCTGTTGCGTTTTTGTACTATAACCAACAGTAGGTTTAATAGCGGCAAGTAAAGTTTGCCATGCGGATTTAAAAAAGGGTGAATTTTTGGGTCGCTTATAAACCACGTTAAATGACCGTGGTATTTCGTCGGCTTCATCCGGGTTGTCGCGCTTCAATATAAATACATTGGCAAATAGGGTTGCTACAAACTTATGCTTCAGTTTTTTGTTTATAGAATCGGCCGCTAAAATATTTACTTTAAGGTCATTATATAAAATGGTGACCTTTCCTTTCGATATCTTGCTGTTGGCTTTAACATCAAAGTAAAACCCTTTGAGTTTGCCCGATGTTATTTTTACCATAGCTAATGGTATAGTGGCGGGATTAACCAAATCAAGGTCCATCGGCCCTAAACTGCCTTTATAGCTATGGGAGGCATTTTTATCGGTTAAATTAAAACTAAAAAATACATTAACCTTACCATGGTTCATGAAATAGCTGGTTATCTGCGCTGTACTGATATTGTTTTTTTTCAACGCCGCGGAGTCGGTTGTAACGTTTAATAGCTTTCCGGCAGTATTATTAAAAGTTATGGTTCCTGTTTTGCCAGGTTTTGTATTGTACTCGCTATAACTAATATTGATGTGCTTTACTACAACGGTGTCAATTCTTATATCTGATTTCAGGTCGTATATGGCAACGTTGGGGAAGCTTTTTATTTTATTGGCTCTGGCCTTAGTAGTGTCAGGGTTGCAAAAAAGATCGAATGTGCCCTGGTTAATAATTAAGCTTGACGCAAATAGCGAACGATATTTATGATAGGTTAAAAAATCAAAATTATTTAATTGTATAGAATCAAGGTGCAGGGTATAGCGGTTTTTCTTGCTTTTATTAAAAAAAGCAGGTGCAGGTTTAAGGTCCAGGCCCTGCACATTTAACCGGGAGGTACGGGTAGAAAGCTTTAGTTTATTTATAGTATAGGTATACAAGCCATCTGGTGTTTTACCTTTATAATTATTCAGGTCGGCTACAATGTCTTTGCAATACAACATGCGCGACCTGTCTGTTTGGGTTGCCGAATCGATCAGCAAATCATTAGCCTGCAGGTTCATTTCCTTTAATTCAGATACCAGGAGTTTATTACCGGTGTAATCGCTGTATTTGAAATGGACGTCGTTTAAAAATATATCGCCAACATGGATGTACTTTAAACTTTTTGATATTTTTTGCCATGGGGTGCGATTATCTTTAACTAAGGTATCTTTTACCTGATTCATTTGGTAACTCAAGTGTATCTCGGGGGTGGTTAGGGTAATCCGGCCAATATCCAATATATGTTTAAAGTATAATTTAAAAGGATGAACATTGGCCAGTATAAGCCGCTTTACATGTAGTTCAACTAAATTATTTGGCGCCAGGTGCTGTGTTTTTCGGCGATTATAAACAGCGGTATCAGGCTTAAAATCAATATTATATAAAATTATACGACCTTCCAGCACATGTAATTCAGCCGATGAAAAATTGATGTTATACAGGCTATCAGTACTGGTTAGTACCATATTTTTTACCTTTTTCGATAAAATAGGCTCCCAATACCGGTTTATTAAAAAAGCCGAAACTAAAATTATTGTTATAAGTGCCAGGAAAGCGATAAGTGCTGTCTTATGCTTTTTATACTTTGAAAAATTAAACGCCATGAGTATCGGTTTCTTTATTAATTATTTATGATTTCGCTTCCTTTTTTTCCAGGCGCTTTTTTTGGCGCGCTTCTTTTTTCTGCCGTCGCGCCTCTTTAAATTTATTAAATTTATCAACCAGGTTATTTACTTTAACAACAATTTTGTTAACCTTCACTTCTGTTTTTTTGTCGAAGCCAACACTTGGCTTTAACCCGTTAAGCAACCCCTGGTACAAAAAACTAAAAAACGATACATAAGGCCCGCGTTGCAGGTCAACAGGGCCCGGCCTGAAATTTCCTTTTTTGTCCGGGTTGTCTTTTTCAATAATAAGCGCGTTGGCCAATGTTGATATCAAACCCTGTTTTTGTAGTTCTGCGTGGCCATTTACTCTTTTAAGCAGCTGTATATTGAGGTTTTTATAATAAAATTCAAGGTGCCCTTTACCATTGTAATTATTGGCATTCACATTAAAATTTAAATGATCAACATCGGCAGATTGTACATGTACCATTGCCAGTGGTTTTACCAGTTTATCTAGTATACGCCCGTCAAGCTTACCTAATGTGCCCGAATAATTAAATGCGCCGTCTTTGGCATCCAGGTTAAATTTAAAATTAACCTGTAATGGGGCGGCATTCATAAAATGGGTATTTATGCGGGCCGTCATAAAAGGGTTTTTCTTTTTAACGTCTGCATCGTTGGTTACATTTAAAAAATAGCCGTTAGTGTTGTTAAATGTAATTATTCCGGTTTGCCCGGTGGTTGCATCAGTTTCAGAATAAATAATATCCGTATGCCCGATATTCAGGCGGCTTAGCTTCATATCCAATGCTACCCGTTGCAGAGCCTGATGAGGGTCTTTGCCAATTTTTATTGATCCTTTTCCTTTAAAGGCATTATTGCTGTATATCTGCACATTTGAATTGAAAATGTTCATGGTTCCGGCATATAATTTCTGATCGCGTAAGAAACGCTGCAGGTCAATGTTGTTAATAGCGATCTTTTTAAATTTTAAGCTGAATATATCACCCGATGCCCCGGTTTTTTTATAAAAATCAGCCCGGTTATACCGTGGTAAAAAGGTAACCTTATCCAGTATGATCTCACGTTTGGCAGTCGAAAAATAAACCTGCTCCAACGCTGCATGGTATAAACTATCGGGCGTAGCAATTTCATAATTGTGCAATATAACTTCAATGCCTTTGGTATAATAAAAGCGGCTGCTATCCAGTGCGGATAAAGAGTCAATAACCACATTTGATATATTAATATCTAAGTGTTTTAATGAGGTTTGCCTGGTTGCCTGGTTGTTTTTGTTGATGTAATTTACGCTGATATCCTTCAACGAAACGGAATCAATATGTAACTGTTTAAATATTTTTTTTATTAATTGGTAAGGCGTTTTTGGTTTGCCAACTTTTACGGTATCATTAAAATCATAGCGTTTGTTTATTATGGTAAGATTTGGATTGTCAATAGAGATATTGCTGATGTTCAATATTTTTTCTTTGTAGGCTTTGCGGGCGCCCACATTTTTAATGGTCAATTTTTTAACACTCAGGATAAAAAGATTATCGGGCGCTTTTTTTAAAGCGACGAGTTTTTGATAAACACCCGAATCAGGCACGAGTTTAAAGTCGGATAAGGTGGCATTACCCGACGTGATATCCAGGTCAAAATCTGAATATTCTATATGGTATAAACTGTCGGTTGATCTTAACACCAGTTCCTTTAACTTCGCCTGTAACAATGGCTTCCATTGGTTGCCGGCTATATAATTGTTATAAAAGTACCAGGCTGTGCATCCTAATAATAAAATTAGGGTTAATAACACAATGGGCCATTTGCGAATTGATTTTTTGTGAAAGGTTTTGTTTTGTAACATTAATTTTAGCAGTCTTTAGTTGTTATAACAACAAAACATTCATTTTGTTAATTCTGCCAATATGTCACACTATATTTAAATTTTATGTATTTTTGCTGCTCAAATTTTTATAACGATGATGGATTTGGTTATTCCGGATAAAGTGCATGATGAAAGCAGGCAGGGCGAGGCTTTATTGTTAGTGCCTGCTTTAGGAAAGAATAACGGGCGCAAGCTGTATATTGAAAGTTACGGCTGTGCCATGAATTTTTCGGACAGCGAGATAGTAGCATCTATTTTATCGGAAAAAGGATTTGAAACCACAACGGACTATACCAATGCCGATGTTATTTTCATCAATACCTGCTCTATACGCGAAAATGCCGAAACCCGTGTGCGAAACCGGCTGAAAGAATTTAAAGTTGCCAAGGGTAAAAACCCGGGCATGGTGGTTGGTGTACTGGGTTGCATGGCCGAGCGTTTAAAAGCAAAGTTTTTAGAAGAAGAAAAACTGGTTGACGTAGTAGTTGGCCCCGATGCCTACCGCGACCTGCCTAATTTAATTGAACAGGTTGACGGCGGACAAAAAGCGGTTAACGTACTGCTGTCGCGCGAGGAAACTTATGCGGATATTAGCCCGGTGCGTTTAAACAGCAATGGCATTAATGCCTTTGTATCAATAATGCGGGGCTGCGACAATATGTGTTCATTTTGCGTAGTGCCGTTTACGCGTGGCCGCGAGCGCAGCCGCGACGCGGTATCAATAGTTAATGAATGTGCCGATCTGTTTAACAGCGGTTACCGTGAGGTTACTTTGTTGGGGCAGAATGTTGATTCGTATAAGTGGGTAGCCGTGGCCGGGGGAGATTTAGAGGGGGCTGGGACTAAAACTGTTAATTTTGCCAACCTCTTAGAACTCGTTGCCCAAATTAACCCCGACTTGCGCGTACGGTTTTCAACTTCGCATCCAAAAGATATTACAGACGAGGTGTTATACACCATTGCCAAATACGATAATATTTGCAACTATATTCATTTGCCGGTGCAATCGGGCAGCAGCCGTGTATTGGACCTGATGAATCGTACTTACGACCGTGAATGGTATATAAACCGGGTAGATGCTATTCGCCGCATAATACCGGGGTGTGCAATATCAACCGATGTAATTACCGGGTTCTGTACCGAAACCGAAGAAGAGCATAAAGAAACAGTGAGCATGATGGAATATGTAAAATATGATTTTGCCTACATGTTCATGTACTCCGAAAGGCCGGGAACACTGGCAGCCAAACGTTATGCGGATGATATACCAGAAAGCATTAAAGCCGCAAGGTTAACAGAGATCGTTGCTTTGCAGCAGCAGCATTCGCATATTAGGTTGCAGGCACAAATTGGGAAAGTGCAAAAAGTATTGATAGAAGGCTTCTCCAAAAAATCAAAAAACGATTACTGCGGACGAAGCGACCAGAACGCGATGGTTGTTTTCCCGGTAGATGAACGGTATAAACCGGGGATGTATGTAAATGTATTGGCCGAACGCTGTACAACGGCAACATTGATGGGGATGATAATTGACTAATTTGATGATTTGAAAATTTGATAATTAGTAATTTTCAAATTTTCAAATTACCAAATCTTCAAATTGAATAAATGGAAATACAAGAAATAAAACAACGCTTTGGCATAATAGGCAACTCGCCGTTATTGAATAGGGCCATAAATATTGCTAACCAGGTTGCGCCTACTGATATTTCTGTTTTAATAACAGGAGAGAGCGGTAGTGGTAAAGAAGTTTTTTCGCACATTATACACCAAATGAGCCCGCGCAAGCATGGACCGTTTATAGCGGTTAACTGCGGCGCTATTCCTGAAGGAACTATTGATTCTGAATTATTCGGCCACGAAAAAGGCGCGTATACCGGCGCTGTTGGCGAGCGCAAGGGATATTTTGAAACCGTAAACGGCGGCACCATATTCCTTGATGAAATTGCCGAAATGCCTTTGGGCACCCAGGCGCGCTTGTTGCGGGTTCTGGAGTCGGGCCAGTATATAAAGGTAGGTTCATCAAAAGTGGAGAAAACCAATGTACGGGTTATTGCCGCTACCAATGTTGATGTATACGAAGCGGTGAAGAACGGCAAATTCAGGGAGGACCTTTATTATCGTTTAAATACTGTTCCGTTGCGCATACCGCCCCTGCGCGACAGGAAAGAAGATATTTACCTGCTTTTTAGAAAATTCACCTCAGATTTTACCGATAAATACCGTACACCACCCATACAATTAGATGAGGATGCGCAACGGGCGCTTGTTAATTATTCGTGGCCGGGTAATGTGCGCCAGCTAAAAAATATGGCCGAGCAATTGGCTGTACTGGAGCGCGAACACGTAATTACGGCGCAAACCTTGCTCACCTACATTCCGCAGGAAGCGAATGGAAAGAATTTGCCGATGCGGATAGATAACCAGGGGGGAAGGGAGGATTTTTCGGAACGTGATATTTTGTACAAGGTATTGTTTGATATGAAGCGCGATATGGTTGAATTAAAAAAACTGGTTGCCGATATGATAGAGCACGGGGGCGTTACACCAAATTTTGCCAATAACTCGCAAGCCATTAACCAACTGTACCGCGATATTGAATTTCCAGGCAACCCCGACTCACAATTTACTATACAGCAGCCCGTTAATAATAACGACGGTTATAATATAACCCACGCTGCCGAAGAAGTTGAAGAATCATTATCATTGATAGAAAAAGAATCAGACCTGATACGTAAGGCTTTAAAAAAGCATAAAGGAAAACGCAAACTGGCTGCCAACGAATTGGGAATATCAGAAAGAACATTGTACAGGAAAATAAAAGAATTAAATTTATAAGGCTGATGAAAAGGTTATTGGTTGTTTTTGTTGCGCTTATTGTTTTAATTTTTGTTTCTCCCGGATGCTCTATTACGTTGGATGGTAAGGCCATACCCCCGGAAATGCATACCATAAATATTGGTTTTTTTGAAAATAATGCACCAATTGTTGTAGCTAATTTAAGCCAGCAATTTACAGAAGACCTGAAAAACAGGATACGATCAACCACCCGCCTCAGCTTAGTTAACGGCGAGGGTAACGCGAATATGAGCGGAACAATAACCGATTATCATTTTGCCCCCATTTCCATACAGGCAACCCCCAATAACGTAGCGCCAATTGCAGGGGCCGAAGTCTTATCCATCACCGTAAGGGTTAAATTTGTTTATGATGCCGATAAAAAACTTAATTTTGATCAATCCTTTACCGAAACAACGAACTTTACAGGCGATATTTCTTCGCAGGAACAACAACTTATTAAAACAATAACCCCAAAGTTAATTGACGATATTTTTAACAAGGCCTTTAATAATTGGTAAGTATTTTATAGTTTAACCACGTGAACGAACAAACAGGGGAATATGAGTTTTTACGGAAATTGTTGGCCAACCCGGCTGATAACAATCCATCATATATCCCCGAATTAAAATCGCTGGTTGCTCAATATCCGCAAAGCGGGATTTTAAGGGCGCTCCTTATACCTAATAGCGAAAAGGAAAACTTAAAACACGCGGCGGCTTATTTCGGCCCCGCAACTTTATATAAACTGGCTAGGGCGGCTGACAGCCTGCCGGTAGTAACAGAAAAGCAGGTTGTTTATTGCGACCCGGTAAAAGATCACACTGAAACTATGCCGGGGCACCATACGTTTGTTAAACAGGAAACTTTAGCCGATACTCATGTCGCACCCGATACTGACCAAGAACCAGCATATAATACCTTTGCTGAACAAGAAAAACAACCAGCCGATTACCCGGTACATGCCCGGGAATACGACGAGTATATGGCTAAAACCGATACCAATACAACTGTGCAGATCACTTTTGATAATAATATTGAATATTTTCCGCAGGATATTGACGATGAGATCTATGATGAGATAGTAAGCATAGATGACATTGGCCTCGAACAATCAGGCATGATGGATAAAACATCCGCTAACGAAGAAAAAAACGGAACAGTAAATGAAACTCATTTTGTTTTTGAACCTTCCGGCCACGAAA
>Ga0206912_1167_pt1 | contig 16205 bp, 19 predicted proteins | sample Alteio_BWOrgHeat_75_FD_152933 | JGI IMG/M metagenome (GOLD analysis project Ga0206912, IMG submission 152933) | Enriched cells from forest soil in Barre Woods Harvard Forest LTER site, Petersham, Massachusetts, United States -... | ecosystem: Environmental > Terrestrial > Soil > Temperate forest >... | reverse complement strand
ATCGGCGATTTTTGCAACTGGGGGGATGCTTTTGGCCGATATTTCAATGAGGTCGAGTCCAGCTTCCTGAGCCCGGTTTATGGCCTCAGAGAGGGAAAGAACCCCGAAGTTTTCGCCTTTCGGACCGATTACTCGGACCTCTGCCGCCCTGATTTGGTGGTTTATTCGCGTTTGATTCTGAAATGCCAATATAATGAAGTTAATTGATAATAGAGGCTTTGTGGGCTAAATGTAGCACGATTATAGGCCATTGGCAATGAGAAGTAGGGAAAATGGGATATACCTTGACTATATTGTATATTATTGGTATAATAAAATATAACTCAATTATATAGAACTTTAACTTATGAATCCCTACTCTGATGTCTATGGGTTTTGCGAAACCTATTGCTTCCTCGTCTTCCTCTACGCCATCGCCCTTGTTTTTTGTTTGGTGTCGAAGGTGCAGTGGAGGGAAAAAACCAATTGGTTGACCGTCGGTCTTGTTTCGGCTCCGTTCCTAATCCTCTTTTGCGGCATGGATATGGTCAGGTGGTGGATCCTTAACTACACACCCAACTTTCCTTATCAGGACTTCGAAAGAGAGTGGGGCGGGTTTTATGGGCAAATTGCCGAACTCGATGATCTGTCCTCTACCTATTTAGTGAGAGGAATACTTCAGGGGATCGTCGTTGTAGCTATTCTCGCCTACGCGCTCTGGAAGGCATACCTGTATTTTAAGATTAGGCATGTCCGCATCGATCTGCGTTCAAATCCAAAAGGGGTACTTGGATAATCTCCGAAACCCTTAAAATCTAGCCCGCGTCTTCTGCTTTGCAGGAGACGCGGATTTTTTTATTCATCTCTTTAATCTAGAGGAGTTTGCGGATAGGCCAGACGAGCATTTCTTGAAATTGACGCCAGTAAGAGCGATTTCGCCATTCTTCCATAAGAAGCTCCTTTGAGTCGGCAATATTATCGAAAAAGTGTTTTTTAACGTCTGCGACAAAATGAGGGTCGGTTGCTACGACGTTTGCTTCGAAGTTGTATCGGAGGCTGATATTGTCGAGGTTGAGGCTGCCGACCGTGGCCCAGTCGTCGTCGATGACTGTGGTTTTTGCATGAACGATAAATTGATGCCGGAAAATTTTGATACCCGCCATGAGCACATCTTCAAAATAGGTTTCGGCACCGAGATCAACTATTCGGTGATTGGAACTGGCAGGTATGAGAACACGGACATCGACTCCGCGTCTTACAGCGAGTTTGAGGACGCGGAGCAGGCGGCTGTCTGGAAGAAAATAGGGAGTAAGAAGGTAGACGCTGGTCTTGGCTTGGCGAATGGCTTCGATCAGGCGGTAATAGAGAAAGCGGCGGCGAGGAAGCGGATCGCTAGTGACGAAATAAAAACCATCGGCACCCTCGGGTGCTTTTCGGCGCAGTTTGAATTTCCGCTGACGGGCACGGTACCAGTCCATCATGAACACCTCTTTCATTTTGGTAATGATTGCAGGTTCGTCGATTTCAAGAACGGCTTCTCGCCAAGGTTTAGTATGGTCGGCAAAGCAGATGCTCCCAGTAAAAGCTTTTTTGCCATCAATAATTAAAATGCGGCGATGGTTGCGGAAGTAGAGAAGTTTTTGGCTTTTTGGAGAGTAGGGACGGAGCCAGTTAAAAAATTCCAGTTGGACGCCTGCCGCGATCATTTCTTGCGGCAGGTGGGAGCGGCCGAGATAGAAGCTACCGATGGCGTCGAAGAGACATTTTACTTCGACGCCGGCTTTTGCTCTCTCAATCAATACGGCAGCGAGCTCGTGGCTGATGACATCATTTTCAACCAAATACTGTTCAAACAAAATAGTAGAGGTGGCCTCTCGGCACGCCTGAAGAATGGTCTGCCACAGTTCTTCGGTAGGTCTCGTATTGAGCTTCATTGGTAGTTAAAGTATAGCAGAACTCGAAAGGTAAAATAAAAAACGGCAGCGCAAGAAGGACGCGCTGCCGCCTGAGTTCGACTATTCGTTTTGTCGGTTTGCTTTGAGGCCCGGTCCGTCAGGCATCCAAGGTTTTTCCACATAGTTGCGAATTAGTATCTTGTGTCGGCAGTGCGGACACACGGTCCATTCGGCAATGCCAATTCCTTCACCGTTCTCCAATGTGATCCTGTCCGTTTTTGTCTCCGGTTTGGCTTTGTGGCATGCCTTGCAGCGCAAATTGGATTCGTCTTTGAGGAATGCCCAGACGAAAAGGGGTAAAGCAAGGAGAGAGAAGAGGAATATAAAAGTCCAAGGATCTTCTTTCATAAAATCAAAAATATTGTACATGAACAAGGTTTTATCCAACGATAGTACTTTCAGAAAAGGGTGTCAATTATGCTCATGATTTGAGAAATAAAAATGCGCGCAGACGTGGGGGAGTACGTCTGCGCGCGGGTCAGCCCGCGGCCCTAACCAAAGTGTGGCTGCATGGCTTGAAAAACTGACCGTTCGTCGAAAGTGCTAAGGCCGGTCAGGATGCGGAACTGCTCCGCAGCCTGATGCAAAAACATGGTCTGGCCATTGATGATGCGGCATTTATGGCGTGCCGCATCGTGCAGAAACTGTGTCCGCGGACCGTAGATGAGATCGTAGGCAATGGCTTCGACTCGATCGAATGTCTCGGCCGGAACAATTCTTTGTTCTTCGGTCGACGTGCCTTTCTGACCAACGCCGGTGGCATTGATCAGAATATCGAATCGCCGTTTTTTCTTCAGCATGTCTGCTATCGAGATCCAGCTAGTGATATCCAGTCGATCGGCCAATCTCTTGGCGTTTCTCGACTCTCGAGCGATCACCGTGACTTTCTTTACCCGTTCCATCTGGGTGAGGGCATAGCCGACAGTGCGGCCGACTCCGCCTGTACCGATAAGGCCGACGGTATAGTCGCGAAAATGAATTTTCTCGTCACGGAGCGGTTTCAGAAACGCTTCTGCATCAGTATTGCTACCGTGAACATTCATCCTTTTTGTGCGTTTTGTTGGAACAAACCGAAGAGTGTTTACACTGCCAATGGCACCGGCGTCTTTTTCCAGATGAGTCGTCCATCGCAGTGCCGCAATTTTGTACGGCGCTGTGACGGCAAGACCTGCGATAGTCCATTTTTGCCGAGGCGTTCTTGGCCTGAGCAGTCTTCTCATCAGTGCATCGAAAGAAGAAGGAGGAAACTGGAGGCGAAGGAATACTCCCGGGTATCCAGTTTTCTGAAAAGCATAGGTATGAAAAGTGTGGGATTGACTATGCTCTATAGAAGAACCGACGATGCCTAAAACTAGACTGTCTTCGGGAAGGTTTGCAAGAGCTCTTTCGAGTTGGTGAAGATTGGTAATGATCATTTTCTGCTGTATACGTTAGGTCATACCGAGGTGCATGTCAATCGGCTTTTCAGTCGCCTTGAAAAGCCGAAATAAAAAGGGTATTACTATAGTATTAAGCATATCAACCTTAGAATGGCATGATCAAAAAACTAGCACTTTCCTTTGGCGTTTTGCTCCTCGTCTGCCTCGCCGCAGCCGGAGGCTATTTTTTTGCTGCCCGTAAGTATTCTGCTTTCATCAGTTCGATTCATCTGGTCCGGCAGGACGACCCGTCATATTTTTTTGTTCATCCTATTATCGGCCTCAATGTGCCTGATGCTACGGAAGCCGATGAATTCAAACCGCTCCTTTCTAAAATACAGAATATATTTTCAGCTGATTCAAATTTTGTGGATCGATATTCCGTCTATTTTAAAGACCTTAATAGGGGATTCTGGATAGGCATCAATGAAGACGATACCTATGATCCGGCAAGCATGCTGAAGGTGGCTCTTGCTTTTGCTGCATACAAACAGGCTGAGGGTGACCCAGCCTTTCTTCAGTCTCAAGTGGTGTATACCCAGACGCTGGCCGATATTAATACCAGCATTCCTTTTGCTGATCCGACAGAATTGAAAGTGGGCGGGGCATATTCAGTCGACGATCTCATACAGAAAATGATCGTCGACTCCGATAACGGCGCCAAAGATGCGCTTGGCAATACAGTTGATCAAAACATCCAGAAAAGTGTCTATACAGATTTGGGCTTAACTGATCCGGATAGCACATCTTCATATGCAATCTCGCCGGAAAAATACACTATCTTTTTCCGGCGCCTCTACAACAGCAGCTACTTAAGCGAGGACTACTCAAATGATTTGTTGAAGCTTCTCAGCGAAGCCACCTTTAAAGACGGTCTAGTATCTGGGGTGGCAAGCAGCACTATCGTTTCGCATAAATACGGCGAGCATATAAATTCAGCCGATAACAGCATTACCTCAACAGAACTTCATGATTGCGGCATTGTGTATCAGACAAACAATCCGTATCTCCTCTGTGTTATGACCGAGGGTAAAGATGAGAGCGATCTTGCCTCTGCTATCGCTGCAGTTTCCCAAGCGGTTAATCAGGAGGTCATTTCGGGATATAAATAAAGTCTAAATATAAAAATAATAAAAAAGCCGAGCGAAGAGTTCGCTCGGCGGTGAAACTGAAGATCGGGTCAGTGTAGGCGCTGTCGGATAAGCTGAGACAAAAAGAGAGAGGTGAGGTAAGTCCCAACACAAATACCGACAAACGCCGCAGAAAAGAACCAGTAAGGATAAGCTGCAATATCTCTCTCGAAAGCTACTTCATTTCTCAGGATATAAAAGACCTCCGGCGATCCAAGTATCCAGAGCATAATTCCACGGAGCAGCCAAGACCTGTCTTGCGGACGAAGAAAATCAACCATCGCTCCCATGACGATAAGTAGAAAACCATAGAGTGCACAGGTGAGTGCTAAGCCGCCACAGAGACCGAAGAGAAGAATAGAAGGAAGGTCAGAAGGTATCAGGTTCATGTAGTATGCAATTTTCTTTAAAATAGGCCTTAGAAGGAGGAAAGTCAAGAAACAATTTTTATATAAAAATCCCTCCGCCGACGCAAGGGTCGGTAGAGGAGTTTAGCGTTACTGGTATTCGTGAAGATCGGTAAGCTTTTTACGGAGCTGTTCCCTTGCATTTGAAAGTCGAGACATAACTGTTCCATAAGGAATATGCAGACGCTCTGCAATTTGCGTGCAAGTCAAATCTTCGAGCAGATATAGACGGAGAGCTTTTTCAAGTGGGGGAGAAAGCTTGGCAATCGTGCCCATGATGTACTTGAGTTTTTCACGTCCTTCTTGAATGCGGCAGGCAGTGAGGGTATCGATAAAAGGTTGGGCGGTTGTTCCGTCGTCATGTTCAAGCAGTATCTCATGCTGCCGGCGTTTCCAAGCCGTGGTTCTCATTGTGCTGATACACAGACGGAAGGTAATGCTGTAAATCCACGTTTTGAACGCAGCATCTTGGCGGAATCTCCAAATATTCCGCCACACCTTGATGTATACCAGCTGGGTAAGCTCGTCCACATCCAGATCACGGTGATGTGCCTGAATGATCGAAGAGATATAGTGACGGTGTTTTCCCATGAGGATGGTGAAGGCGTTGCCGTCGCCCTGTTGGGATGCTTGGATCAGGACAGATTCATCGTTCTGTGGAAGGGAGATATCAATAGAGTGCATAGGTTTCTTTCTAAGCTTAATCTTGCTCCTCTAAAATTCATTGTCAAGAAATAAAAATCCCTCCGCCAGCAGGGCTGGTGGAGGGGTGTCGGGCTCTTCAGGGTTGGTGTCTGGATTTGAGGTAGGTATGGAGCCGGTGGCCCCAGAAGGTCGCGCCTGCAAGCACGAGGATGGTGCAGTAGAGGAGCTGTCCGCGGGTGGGTGGTTTCGAATGGGAACTCATAGGCTAGTAGGGGTTTTTGTTTCGCCATTAACGGTACTCTTTTCGATTGTGCCAGTCAATTCCTCCAGCGGATGGCCCCCGGCACTGGATGAGCTTCAACCAGTGCTCCGAGTTCGGCATAATAGCAGCTTTCGTGGACAGTTTTCTCGTTCACTGTCGGCAGCTCCTCGGGATGTGCGGGTCCTGCGAGTGGCTTGCTGCAGATGTGGCAGATCGGGGCTCTGCGACGAAGGGATTCAAAGGACACTCGGCCGGAAGCAAGATCAGTAAGTAAAATCATATTTCTGTAGTTTGGTACTAATGATACTGCAAGAAATTCAAAATAAAAAATCTCGCCATGACGCAAGGTCGTGACGAGAAAGTAGAGAAAGCGGTCGAAGTGGGTTTAAATTTCGTTCGCAAGGAACTTCTTCATGAGCGCAGCGAGTTCGCTGCAGAAATCGTCACCCTTTCCTTTTTTGGCGTGGTGGTCAAACGGCCCGGTCATTTTCTCAACGGAGAAGCTGGCCGTGACAAGCTGCGGATTGAGGGTCCGAAGTTTGTTGATCAGAGCGACATCTTCTCCGACATTTCCGCGGATGGAGCCGGTGACGAACATTTGTCGAACCGTAGGAATCATGAGATCGGAGGCTTCATCGGTCTCTTCAATGAGATAGAAATCCTCGTTAAGTTTGAGCCCGAGCTTCGGCAGCTGTTCGAAGCAAGCTTGAAAGCCCGCGAAAGAAGATTGATAGATGATGATAGGAGGTGGAAGAGGTGTCATGGCGGTAGGTGTTTCGGAATAAACCATAACATAAATACTATATAAGTCAATATAAAAACAACCTCCGCCGCAATGAAGGGGGAGGTTGTGCGGAACTTTCTATTTTCCCTTTTTCCAAACTGGACGGTAGTATCGCCAGCCGCGTTCGGGAATCGAGAGGGAGCCATGTTGGTGGGCGAACATGTCGGTGCCGGCCACTAGCTGGCAAACGCGACCGTCGTTGGTGCGGAAGAAAGTTCCTAAGGGAACGGTAGTCTTGAGGGCTTCTTCCGAATAGTCAGCGGTGGCCGGAAGGGCTTCGTACGCTTCCATGGTGATTTCGTAAGGTACGAGATTCTCGTCTCCCGGCAGAGGAATGTAGGTAGCCAGAAACAGCTTTTCATTCTTCCAGCAACCATCACCTTTTGTCAGGCGGACGCAGCGGCTGTGATCGGTGGTCCGGAAACCTTCGACGATCGCATACGAAGGCACTCCCTTTTTCTTCCCGCACAACCAGTCGAGGAATTTTTTCCACCACGGCCGTGATTCCCACTGGAGAAATAGCTCGGCGGCGGTGGAGGAACCAAGGGCGACAAGGGAGTCAAAGTCGTCGCAAAGATCGTCTGTATGAGACAGAAAGATCATGAGCTCGCGGAACGTTGCCGGCCGAAGGCCGGCTTTTTCGAATGTTTCTTTCGCTAACTGTTCCGAGACTCCGTAGTCGTGACCGTACCCACGATAGGGGAAATGTACGACGGTAAAGTTTACGGAGTAGGGATGGCGAACGTAAAGAAGGAAGCTTTCAGGAGTCAGTTTTTTCTCCCAAGGGTTGAGAGGACAGCGGGCTTCTGCAAGGAGTTCATCGAATGTCTGGTCGTTGGTTACGTTGAAGTACGGGCCAATAAAGCGGTTGAGGCCGACGATGGTGCCATCAGGAGAAACAGGGTGGATGGGAAGGATAGGGTCAAGGGTCGTGGTAGTCATATCAGGAATTTTTCTCCCTCATACTACCTCTTTTTACAAAAAGAAAAAGCCCTCCGCCAGCATGTGGCTGACGGAGGGGAAAGGGAATAGTGAAAGTGGCTAGTTTCTCCAGATTGTTGGGTCGACGAAGCCGAATTCGTTGATCGGGCATTCTTGCGGCAGACGATCCCATGCTGATCCGTGCCAAGCGTCACTATCGGATTCAGGTTCCTCATCCCAGCGAGGATAGCCGAAGTAGATTCGATGCCAGAGGCAGTAAAGGCCGTAGAGAATGAGGAAGAGGAGATTTTTAAAGAATTCCATATTTTGTTTGATTCTGCCTTTGGTCAAATGAAAAGTCAATTTTAAAAATAAAAAAGCGCGCTCGTGGTGTTCGAGCGCGCCTGTAGGGCGGTGTGCTTTTAAAAGCGTTCGAGGAAAATAAGGGCAGACTCTCCCCAGTTTTCTTCGTCAGTAGGTCGATGAAAGACCCTGGCTTTTTCCGTTTCGTCGTACATGATACCCGCTCGAAGCATGGTGAGTAGTTCATTCTCGCCCACGCCTTCCGCGTTGTTCATCTTACCGAGAGCCGTCTCGGCGGTCCGTGTGATGAGGTCGATGGCTTTTTCGGAGAGCTGGGCATCTTTGGCACGTTCCAGAATTTTTTTGAACGCCGGAATTTGGTCGATGGATTTGGTTTTGTTCATGTCAGAAGTGTCAGTATGGATTTGAGCTGTAGATGTTTAACTATTATTTAGCACACTTAGTTTTAATTGTCAATTTTGCGGACACGGTGCGTGGCAGTTGGAGCCTTACATTACTGGGGTTCCCAATCGTCTAAGGCGATTTTAGAAATAAAAAAAGCCTCGCACGAAAGTACGAGACTTTCCTGCGAGGCGGGGTAGCTTATCGCCGAGCCACGAAGACCCTCGTACCTTTCTTGTAGGACACGTTGGCCATGTGGTCAGTGACATTCATCATCCATCCACCCGCGGTTTGCCAGATTTCGAGCAGAAACGCGCCGCAACGGTGCCGGAGAAAGAAGACGTTGAGCCTTCCGTCTTCGGCAAGGAACGAAGCGGTACCCTGAAGGGCAGCGCTCAGGACTTTTGCCATCGTGGCGAGGTCGGTCTCGATTCCCTGACCGGTGTACTCGTAGAGACCCATGGGGCGAAGCGGTGCCGTGGTGACAGCAGCACAAAGTCCGTGAGATTCTTGGGACAGGATTGCATCGTGTACCAAGACAGAGTGTGCCACTGCGCTTTTCATGAGCTCCAGCGAGCCGGAGATTTTTTGCCAGGATTCGTTAGCTTCCGGCAGTTCCACCGGAAGGAAGATGCCAAGGGTGTTGGCTACTTTCCGCAGCCGAATATCGCGAGTGCGCATATTGTGCTGACGAATATTGGCGCGTTGTTTCCGTTCGTGCAGGTATTGGCGTTGTTGGGGGCGGATATCTTTGTAGCTCTTCTCGATGATGATCTCGAAGCCGTTCGTCGCCGCTGCTGTACGGAGACGCCGTTCGAAGTTGTAATCGTGACGGCGACGGCGGTCACTCCAGAGAACCATGTCGGCATCAAGAGGTTCGAATGCGATTTTGATCTGGCCAAAATCGATCTCCTGTGCGAACACGGTGTGCACGAGCTTGCGCTCGGCTTCGGTTGGATTACCGACAAGCAGTCGGTGATGCACTTCATCAAGATGATGAGTGACTTGGAGGCTAACTCTCATGGTATTTTTCCTTTGGTTGATGGTGGTGAAGATGTAAAGAGCGGTACCGCAAGGGTAGACGCAAAGTACCTTTATGTTAGCTATAATACTATAATTTATACTAAATGTCAATAATGGGGGAGATGGTTCAAAATAGTTGGAACCTACTATGTTTTGGGGTAATGGATACCTATAAAATGCCAGCGTTTATTTAACGTCTGCTAGTTTTTCCAAAGTTTTTTGGATTGTAGATAAAAACCTTTCTTGTACTTTCTCGGGAGTTAATTCTGTGTACTCAGCTTTTTTGCATAAAGCAGTAATAAATTGAAGACCTTGTTCTCCAGATAGGTGAGAAGTCAGTTCATTGCATTTTGTTTCCATGGCCTCTATATCTAGCAAACCTTTCTTTTTCCAGTAGTCTACATAGTTGTAGGTTCTTTCGTGATTTAGCTCCTCGGTAAATGTATACCCAGACCCAGGAACAACTCTTTCTTTTTTTTCATAAGCTTCTTCTGACTTGAGCATGTCACTTGCCCCAAAATCAAAAAATACTCCTCCATGATGATTGTCTCTTCCTAAATGATCAAGATCACCAAAAAGGAGTCCGAATAATGCCGCATCTTCATTGCTGACATGTTTTTTAGGGTCATAATTAAATTGATCTAATACATTCGGACTCATGAATTCTTGCTTGCCCTCTTTTGTCTTGTATGGAAAAACATTTGCCACATTCATAATTAAAGAGGCCATCTGCGAGATAATAAATTGTTGCTTAGCGTTGTATTCAGGCAGGATAAAAGAAGTCTCCGCTAAGTCTTCTTCGCGATATTTATTGCCTCCATGCTCAGTATGCGTATCTAAATTTAAACTCCCATCTGGTTGCAGGCGAGTGCTGGGACCAGTAGGTTTTTCAAAATTATCCATGCTGCAAAATTATAACACGAGCTTGGTTGTTGTGGACATGGTGAGTGAAAGTTGGAACGAATTACATTCTTGGGTTTTTGAAGCGTCTGAAGCGATTATGGACATAAAGTAGATGTAAAAGAAAACGCACCCGTGCCGTCGGCAGTTGGGTGCATTCTTTTTAAAAGATTTGAGAGGATTTGAACCTCTACGGTTTCTTTACCGAGCAGGTTTACTGCTATTTCTGGAGCTTAAACGTTCTCCAGTAACTCTCTCCGCAAGGGCCTCCTGTTTCCGAGACACGAAAACCAGCGTGTTGAAAAATCGCTTTAATTTCCTCCGCCTCCAGAAGGCGGATAGGGGAAAGATGAATTTCAATAATGCCGTTTTCGTCGGTGCTGAAAGTGACATCGTGGGTTTTGAGGGAGCAGGATTTTGGTGTATCAGCCATGAGTATAGGTTGTTTGAGTATGGTTGGATTTGTAACTATTAAAGCACAAATAAGAATAAAGTCAAGTATTGTGGACATAGGCACCGAAACATCGAACACCATAAAATCTTACCTTTCTAGCTTCTGGTCTTACTATCAAAATAGTACTTATCTTCAAAAAGCCCTTCAAAATGCTTGATTGAAGCTGTAAGGAGGGGACACAAAGAGAGTATTAAGTAATCTTTTAATTAACATGGCTACTATTAAACAAAAAAAGGCATTAGAAAAAATCATGGAAAATCGTGGAAATATAAGTAAGGCAATGAAGGAGGCTGGTTATGACGATACAACCGCCCGAAATCCTAAAAATTTGACCGATAGCAAGGGTTACAAGGCACTTTTGACAGAATGTGGTTTAACCGAAGAACTCATCACATTGTCGCTTGTAACCGATATAAAGAGCAATAAGGGTAAAAGGTTTAGTGAGCTAGCTTTGGGTGCAGAATTGTTGGGTATGAGAAAAAATGGAATAAATATCGCAAATCAAGTAATGGTCCAGAAAGAAGTTCTCGTAAGTCAGGAAGCTAAAGAAGCTGCAGATAAGGCAATCGCAGAGTTTCTGAATGATTATTGAGATTTGGGTTTAGCTTTCTTAACTGACTCAAGTAGTTTTGCAAATTCAGGAGATTTTTCGTATTGTCCAGCATCCAATATAATCATCGGTTTATTGGGAGACAGTGCCATTTTTTTCAACCCATCTTCTAAAACTTTGCTATCAGCTTTAATATAAACTTTGTGTCCTTTTGGGAAATAAAAAATGTATGCTCGGGCACCATTTGTAAGTCTGACTGCTAATGGTGTGGTTATGTTTTTATCTAATACTTCGGTTAAAGATTGATTTCCATTCTTAAATTTTGTAATGACGACAGAGAAATCATCGACTTCTCCTGGGTCTTCATTGAAGATCATTTCTCGAGCCTTGTTTTCTAAAGGGCCTAAATCTACTTTATTAAAAAAAGGACGGTCCGATATTGAAGCTCTCCAAAGCAAAGACAAAAAGAACAGTTTAGTTTTCTTGTAATCAATGTCTTGAATTGAGTCAGTTAATTTGTGAAAAGGCAAAGGTATCGTTTTCAATAATAATTCTTGTACATAGCCATCATAAATACCGAGTCGGTTGTCGCATTCAGCGCAAAGGATATTTTTGTCATATTCACCAATAGGTCTTGGGTGTGTATGACCGTCGTCTTGGACCATAATTAAACTTTTCTTTTTACTGTCAGGGTAGTCTACCTCATCTGGATAAAGGTATCTATAAAATCCTGCTGGAACAATATGTGCATCGATCAGTTTTTTGTCTTGCAAACATAGTCGACAAATAGGCATTATTCTTCAATCTGAAATGCTTGTAATAGCTCTGGTCCAGAAGTTACTTGTGGTAAATGTTTACTTACTTCACTAAAGAAGGGACTAGATTGTGTTTGAGCAAGTGAGCCCCGGTTGCCACTCCTAATTTTCACTCCAAATTTCATTGCTCTAGCAAAATCAATTTCTCGAAAAGATGAAAGAATTAAGTATTCCTTAGATCTTGTTATTGCTACAAAGAATAATCTCTTTGCTTCCGCCTTTAATTTTTCTAGTTCAGAGTTCTTATTTTCAGCTATCAATTTAGCTTCATCTTTTATAAAGGGTAGTAGTCCTGCTACACAGCCAAGAATAAATACTACTCGCGAGCTAAGCCCCTTAGATTTGTGCAAACTCATTATCTTTACAAACCCTGCCTCTTCCGAGACCTCGGGGGACCTTATTCGATCTTGTATCCTATTAAAAACTTTTTTTATTTCATCTTCCTCAGTTATGTTCAAGATACTGATTATACTCAAGATAACCTCGATACCTTCAGGGTCATTGGGATCAAAAAGAGCTAAAATAATCTCAGTAGCTTTTTTTGTCTTAAGTTCTTCTTTGATTTTTTCAATTTCATCAAACCTTCTTATGATTTCTGTAGTTCCTGAAATCTGAAGAGTGCCAGCCTTTAATTCGAGAATGATATCTCTAACAGTTTTATTTAGTTCCTCAGCTTTGACTAACAATTTCTCATAAGTTGCAGGAAGGACAGTAGGTATGGCTAGTAATGCACGTAGCGCAATTCTGTCGTTAGGATATGCAATGTAATTGAGAAGCGAGTAAGCCTTCTGAGCCTTTAGGTCGTCCAGTGCTTCTTCTTGAAAAAAAGTATGAGCATTGATCGAGTAATTATTCTGTAGTTCGTCTCTTAATGCATAACCAATTTGGCGGCGTGGAGATAAAACAAGGATTTCTTCAGGTTTGATCCCATAAGTGGAGTCCGAAGTCATTTTTTTGATTAGTTTAGCTAAACCACGAGTCTCATCTTCAAGTGTTTTCCATTGCACTGCATGAACTACACCCTCTTTATTTTCTGGGTATGCTTCGAGTTTCTTAGGATGTGTTCCCAGTAGATACCCCATGAGTTCGTTTGCTAGGTTTACTACTTTTTTGGGACACCTTCGACAAATTTGTAACCCCACATCTGCTAAGGGGGTATGGGTTGTAGGGAATTCAATTATTCCTTCTGGGTGTGCGTGCTTAAAACTGTATATAGACTGATCCTCGTCTCCCATAACAAGAAGTTCCGAGTTTTTTGAAAGTAAATCAATCAGAGCTTGTTCTGCTTTGTTTAGATCCTGATATTCATCTACTAAAATAAAATCATAATGACTTAACTCTGGGGTTGTAGGATTGTTTTTCAAATAATCATATGTAAGCGGAACGAGTTCTCCAATTAAAATTGCTTTGTGGAGTTTTAACCATCTTAGTAGTCGTTCTCGGAAAGTTGCGTCGATTGCAGAGTTTATGACCCCTGGAATGTCTTGTTGTTGTCGAGCAAATGCGCTTTCGTAAGCTAGAAGAAGTTTTTCAGTTTCTCTCTTGCCTCCAAATTCGTCTTTCAAATCTTCAAGTAGTATATTTGTCTCGAAATCTGCTAGAGGTCTTGGAATTCGATTTGTTATCTGTAACACCTGTTCTTTCATGAGTATTTCAAAGCAGAGGCTATGAAGTGTTCGAGCTCTAACTAGGTCTGCGCCTGCCACGCCTAAAGCCTGAAGATCTTTTTTAAGAGCGTCAGCAGCAACATTTGTAAATGTTAAGGCCAAAATTCTTGTAGGATTTTTACCTGCCTCCAGAAGACGCATTACCTTTCTCTGAAGTGCGTAACTCTTTCCTGTCCCAGGTCCAGCAAGAACACGCATTGTTGAACCTTCATGGCTAGCTATCTTGAGATGGTTTCCTTCTATGTTTTGGTCCCACTGAGACATAAATTTCGTTTATTAATAAGGCAATAATACGCCTTGCTTGGTAAAAAGAAAGGTATTGAGATATTATGTTTATACAACTTAAATGTCGGCCTAACCCCGTCCCAAAAGACGGATATGGCTGTAAAGCCCGCTAGAGCATAAAAGACTCCTCGTCAGAGTCGCTCTAGCGGGTCGTGTCTGGAAACGGATACGGGTAAAGCCGAAAGGTTTTACCGCAATGGCGAGGAGTCTTTTGCGCATCAAAAACTCACTCCATTTAATTATAAAACCCGCTAGAACTTCTATGGATCCATTTACTAAAGGCCTTATAGTCGGTATCTGTCTTATGTATTTTTTTCTGTGGCTTGATCGCATAAGACTAGACTAGTAAACAGTTGCATCTTTTATGGGAAGAACTATACTTAGGCTACAATCAAATAACTAAGAAAAAGACGACAGTGGAACGTTTTCCACTGTCGTCTTTTCTGTTATTCGGTTGCAAAGGGTGGAACCCTCATGCCAACAGATAATAGAGATAATCCCAAAAAAGAAATACTTAACAAAATCGCGAAGTTCCGTAAGCATTTTAAGAATGATATTTCGGATCAGCGATTGAATGAATTGGTGGGTTATTTAGAAGGGGTAGCGGAAGCAGTCATAAGAGAAGAAAGAAAAAAATATGAGCAAATTATCAAAAGTAGACATCTTCGGTAAAAGACTCAAAATTGACGATTATGATTTTGCATTAAGTTATTGTCGAGTCTCTTCTAAGAAACAGGAGCTCGAAGGGAGCGGTCTTGATAGTCAAGAAACTCGCAATCAACAACTTGCAGGCTACAATAATCTGACCATTGAAAAAGTCTTTCGAGATACTTATTCAGGAGGTGGTGACTTTATGAAACGCCCAGCAATGAGAGAACTCATTGAGTATTTAGACAATCACCCCCATAGAAAATATGTCATCATTTTTGACGATCTTAAACGCTTTGCTCGTGATACTAAATTTCATTTTGAACTTAGATCAGCCTTGGCTGCACGGTTCGCACTTCCACTTTGTGCCAATTTTGTTTTTACAGATACACCAGAAGGGGAGTACTTTGAAACAATTGTCGCCGCAGGAAGCGAGCTTGAGAGAAAACAAAATAGGAGACAGGTTATTGATAAACAGAAGGCTTGCTTAGAAAGAGGTTACTGGCCTTTTCGTTCGTTATACGGTTATACAAAGATTAAGACTGCTCTCGGTAAAGTAGATGAAGCCAACGAAAAGAATAAATACATTAAAGAATTATTCGAAGGCTTTTATTCTGGACGTTTCCAACAATTTATTGATGGGGCACGTTTTTTGAAAGAAACAGGAGTTTTGAGAAAGGCCGAAGATTTTAGATATATCAGGACCGTTCAAAAAATCTTAGAGGAGCCATTTTATGCGGGTTTTGTAGAGTTTCCGGCTTGGGAAGTTGAACGTAGAAAAGGGATACACATAGAAACAGTAAGTCCTGAGTTGTTTGAGGCAGTACAAAAGAAAATAAATCGGCCATTAAATGTTGTAAAAAACTAGAGAGGATACAAGCCCAGATTTTCCTTTAAGAGGTTTAATTAACTGTACTTTGTGCGAAGGTAAACTTACTGGGGCTTGGTCAAAGGGTAAAAATAATCGATATGCTTATTATTTTTGTCAGACAAAGGGATGTCCGCTTAAACATCTCAGTATTAGAAAAAAGGATTTGGAAGAAGGGCTCGATAATATTCTACTAGAAATGACTACAGCAGATAATGTTATTGAACTTGCAAAGGCCATATTTATTGAGGCTAAAGAAAAAGACGAAAAAAATGTGTTGGCAGAAAGTGAGATTAAGAAAGGTAGGAAGAGTGAGTGTGAACGAGAGATTGAAAGATACGCCGAACTTGCATCAAAAGCTAGTGCGGACTCAGTGGTTGCCCAATATGAGAAAAAGATAGAAAAACTTATAGATGAACTAAAGGATATTGAGACCGATCTGGCGATTGAATTTGACTATGCCATTCCTTATCGAACAGCGCTAGATAAAATTTTAGGTATTCTAAAAAACCCTTACCAAATATGGTCAGGAATGAATGTGTTTGAGAAGCATAAGTTCTTTTCTTTTCTATTTGAGACCAATTTAGAGTATGAGAGAAATATTGGTTATCGAACACCAAAATACTCAGTACTTAAAAGGGTTTGCGAGCAGATTGAAGTATCTGACTCGCTGGTTGTGGAGATGGCGCGAGTTGAACGCGCATGCAGTCAAGGCCGGACGTAGAGTCTACGAAACGTAGTTAGTTTAGTGTTTTAAATATGCATACTATTAAACTGACAAAATGCATG
>Ga0206912_1138_pt2 | contig 16465 bp, 19 predicted proteins | sample Alteio_BWOrgHeat_75_FD_152933 | JGI IMG/M metagenome (GOLD analysis project Ga0206912, IMG submission 152933) | Enriched cells from forest soil in Barre Woods Harvard Forest LTER site, Petersham, Massachusetts, United States -... | ecosystem: Environmental > Terrestrial > Soil > Temperate forest >... | reverse complement strand
CGACACTCGTCGAAGGTGCTGGTGATAAGGCGAAGATTAAAGAGCGCATTGCACAGATCCGCCGTCAGATCGACGAAACGGATTCCGATTATGATCGCGAGAAGCTCCAAGAGCGCCTGGCTAAGCTAGCGGGTGGCGTTGCGAAGATCATGGTGGGTGCAGCGACTGAAGTCGAAATGAAAGAGAAGAAGGATCGCGTAGATGATGCTCAGCATGCGACTGCGGCTGCAGTGGAAGAGGGCATTCTTCCTGGTGGTGGCGTTGCGCTGGTGCGTTGCATTGCGACAGTTAACAAACTGGCTGATTCTCTTGAAGGCGATGAGAAGACGGGTGCTCGCATTATTGCGAAGGCGCTCACGTCCCCTCTTAAGCAGATTGCAGAAAATGCTGGCCATGAAGGGGCGATTGTCATGCAGCAAGTTGAGAAGCTGCCTGAGACGCATGGATTCAATGCGTTGACAGATGAGTTTGTCGACATGATAAAGGCGGGAATTTTGGATCCCACGAAAGTGGTGCGCACTGCGCTTGAGAATGCGGCTTCGATTGCTGGGATGTTGCTGACGACCGAAGCGATCGTCGCAGAGATTCCAGAGGAAAAACCTGCTGCAGCAATGCCTGCCGGCGGCATGGATTATTAGGTCCCTGGGGCCCATCCCTGCGGCCCCGTTCGAGCCCATCTCTTTCTGAGGGATGGGCTTTTTTGCCCCTTCCCCATCCAAACAATCGTCCCTACCGTGGATTTCATCCATCCGCCCTTCACCATCCTGTCTATCCTCCTCATCCTTGCCGCCATCCTGTAAAATTTGCTTGCCTTGCCCTTTTGGTTTAATCCCCTCCCCTCTCACACCTTTCCCCTTCTCTTCCCTTCACGTCTTCTGTTTTCCCCTTCTCTTCCCTTCACGTCTTCTGTTTTCCCCCTTCTCTCCCCTTCTCGTCTTCTGTCTTTCCTCTTCTCTTCCCTTCTCGTCTTGTTTTTTCCTCTTCTCTTCCCTTCTCGTCTTCTGTCTTTCCTCTTCTCTTCCCTTCTCGTCTTCTGTCTTTTCCCTTATCACCTCGTCTTCTGTTTTTCCCCTTCTCTTCCCTTCTCGTCTTCTGTTTTTCCCCTTCTCTTCCCTTCTCGTCTTCTGTCTTTCCCTTACCACCTCGTCTTCTGTCTTTCCCTCCTCTCCTCTTTTCTCTTTTTTAATCCCCTCCCCTCCTCCCAATCTTCCACTTCTTGTTCATTATCAGACACTTATGCACTTTCACCCCTATAATTAAATTTTTAGTTATAATGAAAATATGAGGTGAACCATGGCTTACACATTAATTACAGGTGCTTCGAGTGGCATAGGCGAACAATTTGCTAGAGATTTAGCAGCAAAAAAAACCAATCTAATTTTAGTTGCTCGATCCAAAGATAAGTTGAACGAATTGGCAGAACAATTCCGCAAAGATCATGGCATCGATGTGCAAGTGATCGCTCAAGACCTATCTCGCCCCGAAGGTCCAGATGAGGTCCTCAAGGCCTGTCAGGAAAGGCATTTGGATGTGGATACCTTGATCAATAATGCAGGAGTTTTGAATAACAAACCTTTTGAGAAGATGGACGCTGCGAGTATTTTGGATTTGGTCATGGTAAATATCTATGCTTTGACTAAACTTACTTATCTCTTTTTGCCGGAATTAAAGAAATGCAAAGGGCGCATCATGAATGTCGCTTCCGTTGCAGGCTTTCAGCCAATTCCCTTCATGAATGTCTATTCGGCGACAAAGGCTTATGTGTTGAGTTTTTCGGAGGCCTTGGCCGAAGAATTAAACGGCACAGGTGTTTCTGTCACCATCTTCGCTCCTGGAGTGGTAGAAACCCCAGGAGTCATCCGCACGACACGTGGAGAAGAACCCGTAAACTTTCGCTTGCCAATCACCACAACGGATAAAGTCTCAGAGCCTGCCTTGAAGGGTTTAGAAAATCGCGATGAGTGGGTGATCCCAGGTTTTTTGAATAACTTTGTAATTTTTACTAACCGCTTAACACCGCGGAAATTAGTTGTGAAGGCCACTCGCTTTATGATGGGGCATTAAAATGAATAGCGAAGCTAAAGTAGCCATTGTGACAGGTGGAGGATCGGGGATCGGAGCAGAAATCGCCATGCATCTTGTTTCAGAAGGATGGCATGTGGTTGTTGCGGAGATCAATCCTGCCCATAAAACCTTTAACTTGAAAGACTCCTCACGCCTTTTGTTTATTCACACCGACGTCAAAAGCGAAGCCTCAGTTAAAAACATGGTCCAGCAGGCCATTAACAATTTGGGCCGCATAGATTGCCTCATTAATAATGCAGGATTGCTTCCAAAGATTCATGAATCGGTGGAGCATCTGCCGCTTAAAGTATGGAATGAATTCATCGCCACAAACCTTACAGGGGCATTTCTTTGCGCCAAATTCGCCACCCCATTTTTAAAAAAGACGCAAGGTTCTATCATCAATATCGCTTCGACGCGTGCTTTACAGTCTGAGGGTTTTAATGAGCCCTACGCCGCTGCCAAGGGCGGACTCGTTTCTCTCACGCATGAGCTGGCGATCAGTCTGGGCCCAGAAGTGCGTGTCAACTGTATTAGCCCTGGGTGGATTCACACGCATAAAGAAAAGATTCGCAAAATCGACAACGAACAGCACCCTGCAGGCCGTGTAGGAAAACCTGAGGACATTGCCAACCTGGTTTCCTTTCTCATTTCGGATAAGGCTGCCTTCATCACGGGTCAAAACTTTGTGGCCGATGGTGGAATGACGGTCAAAATGATTTACGCTTGAGGCTCATGGTTTACTTAATGGGTCTTATGTATATAGCTGGGGGCATTTATCACTTCGTGCAACCTCGCTTTTACATCAAGATGATTAGAAATTTTTTGCCCTATCCCGCCTTTATCGTGTATTTGTCAGGCGTGATAGAAATTCTTTTGGGAATTGGCATTTGCATACCAGCAACCCGTTCGCTAGCTGCGTATGGGGTCATTCTCTTGTTGATAGCGATCTTCCCTGCGAATATCAATATGGCGTGGCATGCCGACCAGTGGAAGTATTCGCCAATCATTCTCTGGCTACGTCTTCCGTTGCAATTTCTGCTCATCTGGTGGGCCTACCAGTACGTTTAAAATTCCTTTGCCAAAAATTTCTCTCTTGAATATGCTAGTGCTTCCTATTCCGGAATAGCTCAGCGGTAGAGCAGTGGACTGTTAATCCATTGGTCGTAGGTTCGAATCCTACTTCCGGAGATCAACAGTCACAGGCACTTAGATTCATCCCCTAAGTGCCTTTTTCATTGGTGGGGAAAGTTTTTCCCCACTGTTACCCCACTCACCTACAACACATAACAGAAAACAACAACAAATGAAGAAGCTCTTCTTTGATAGGTAAGGTTGTATTTGACTGGGGAAGAAATGGGGAAAAAGCCTATTATTTCTGACTCAAAACACCGTTCTTACGAGAGAAAATGGCAGTCGAACCCCGGAGAGTATGAATCTCCCGGGCGTCATAAAAATACAAAAACCAATAGGAAGGAGACCTAGCATGGCATCAATCAAAGTACTCAAAGGTAAAGATGGAAAACCCCGGTATTACGTTCAAATCAGGATTAAAGGATGTCCTCCCCAATATGATCATTTTTTGCGAAAGACAGATGCCGAACGATGGATTCAGCAAACTGAATCAGCTATCTATGAAGGCAGGCACTTTAAAACCACAGAGTCCAAAAAGCATACTCTTGGCGAGCTGATTGATCGCTACATGAGAGATGTGCTTCCCTCAAAGAAGAAATCCGAGCAAAGACAGGGTACTCAACTCCTTTGGTGGAAAAAGCAAATCGGAGCTTATCTTTTCGCCGATATTACACCTTCTCTCATCGCAGAGCAGCGTGATATCCTTTTGAGAGGAACCACCAAAAGAGGTAGACAACGTAGTCCTTCAACTGTAGTCAGATACATGGCAATCTTGTCTCATGCCTTTACCATTGCTATCAAGGAGTGGGGTTGGTTAGAAGACTCCCCTATCAGAAAAGTTTCTAAGCCCAAGGAGCCACGAGGACGCGTCCGGTTTCTAGATAAAGATGAAAGAGAACGTTTGCTGGTAACTTGTAAAGATAGTCATAACCTCTATCTCTACACAATTGTCATTCTAGCTCTATCTACAGGCATGCGACAAGCTGAAATCCTGAATCTTAAGTGGTCTGATGTCGATTTTGAGAAAAGTAGGGTGATCCTCCACGAAACAAAGAACGGCGAAATTCGACAGGTTCACATCGCAGGACATGCCTTGGAACTACTTAAGAACCTTGATAAAATTCGTCGTATAGATACCCACTATCTATTTCCAGGAAAGTCCTCAAGATCATCCATAGATATACGTACGGCATGGGAGAACGCAGTGAAGAAAGCAGAGATAACCAACCTTCGTTTTCATGATTTACGTCATTCATGCGCTTCCTACCTAGCCATGGGGGGTGCAAGCCTTGCCGAGATCGCTGAAGTGCTCGGTCACAAAACCCTCGACATGGTGAAGCGTTACGCCCATCTCTCTGACACCCATACTGCGGGTGTGGTTGCGAAGATGAACGAAAAGATCTTTGGATAAGCAATGAAAATAATTAATGTGCAAATGGGATATCCCATGGGCCCACCTTCTGTTGATGAGATGTTAGGATATGATTTATGGGAACTTCATGAGGCAGCTTTTATGCTTTCTACATGAATACGACCCGCGAAAGATCTCTGCAGGATATCATTGAAGAACATGGTGGAATCCGCAATATTGACTATGACAAAGCAGAGGCCATTGCCGATAAGCACTCTAAGCCCCAAGTTGAAGCTCTTAGAAAAGAGTTCAAGTCAATCGATAGCGATCTTGATAGGCAGTATCAAAAGAAGATCGACGAAAAGAAAAAAAACTTAGTACCTCCAGGCCGGGTTGCCATTGAAAAGGACGGCAAGATTTTTTCTATCCCAGTTAAGCAACTTCCAAAAGCACTGAAGCAGGGGTATAAAAAAGTATGACAGCATCACTTAAAAAAGATGAATTAGACTTGATCCCTCTGGATGATGAGTATTTCCCCGTTGTGGATGATAACCTAGATCTTATCCCTCTAGATTTTGAAGATCAGGAAGAACCACAGCAATCTCCTTTTGAGATGTCAAACGAGGAATCTCCAAACGAACTTCAGCAACATGAACCAAACTTCGCTCAGGATATTGCTAGCAGTCTTCCTGTCCAAGCGGGGCTTGGCACGGCAAAGTTCTTCACATTCCCATTAGATTTACTGAAAATGGCCATGCAAGGGGAAGGATTGGGTTCTGTCGACGAAATTGAGGAAGCCTACGCAAGGGTTGGGAAGCCCTTTGATCGAGATAAGTTCATTCAAGAAGTTCAGCAAGCTGCCTCTTATGTTCCAACCCAGCAGATGGGGGAAGACATCTTCAAGGAACAAACGGGTATCAATCTGGAACCACAGGGGACATCTGGAAAGATAGCTAGAGGAGCTGGAGAGCTTTTTGCTTTAACACCTGGTAGTTTGGTAAGACGAGGCGTTGGCGCGATTGCCGGATCAGGAACCGCGCAAGGCCTTAAAGAGGTAGGCGTGCCGGATATTATCGCGGACATCGCAGGGGCTGGAACTGCTGGCATTACAGCAGCTGGTAAATTATCCCCGAAGGTGTTGCGTGGGGAGGCTAAAGAAGCTCGCGAAATCGCCGAGAAACACGGCTTGCGCAAATTTGCAGGCATGGAAGCAGAGAAGGCTCCCTTCATTTCACCCGTCGTTTCCGAAGTAGCAGAAAAGGGGTTACGCTCAGAATTGAGTGAGACCACTAAAAAAGCGATCAATGACGTCATTGAACAGAAATTGCCTATCAAGACAATAAGAGATCGCGGGACGAACCTTGAGCAAGCCTACACTCAAGCCTATGAAATCACGAAGAAAGCAGCACAGTCGATTCCTGGAAAAGTCAGCATTGATAATGTGAGGAATTGGATTAAATCTGAAATTAAAAGAGTCGAATCGAAAGCAATTTCACCCTCGCATGCTGATAAGGCAGCTTTAAAACTTCTACGAGAAGAGCAAAAAGCTTTAGGAAAAGGCAATCCGAGTGCAGAGCAGCTTCTAAACCAATATCAGGCTTACAATTTCAATGTAAAATCCATTTATCGCAAGCCTGAATTTACCGGAGCTGAAAACGAAGTAAAACGGATTTACGCCGAACTCAACAATAAACTTTTGGAATCAACTCGAGGGATTCCTCATTTAGAAGACATGTTCAGATTTTCGAACAAGATCTATCAAGAGACAGCCAAACTAAATCAGGTTGAGGGTATCCTTTCTAAAGCTTTTAAAGATGGCTATGATCCAAAAGCGCTCATGAAATTGCTCGAAGGTAAAAGATCTTTGCCATACCTGGAAAGGTCACTTGGTAAAGGGTCAGTTAAAGATCTGGTTGATATCGCTAAATACGGCCAAATGTCTGAAAAAAGGGTATTTGATCATCTAAAGCAACCTAAGACTGTCGGCGATTACATCAGCAAGCTTACCCCTCTTCAGCTAGGGCTTCTCTTAGGGAAAAAGAGTGTGACATTGCCCTTTGCCATTGCTAAGGCACCAATGAATCGAATTCAGGGCTATCTCTTCACAAGGAACGGCACCAAGAAAAGCTACATTAACTTTCTTAAAGCTGCATCTCAAGGAACGCCGGCAATGATTCTAAAAGCGGGGAAAGCACTAGAGCAAGCCATCAAGGACGAGTTTGGGGGAGAGCAAGGGTTGCTTGATTTGATTGAAATGAATGCCCAGAATTAATTTTCGTCGACTATTACTTTCAAATCAGCTTAAAATGCATCTACAGACAATTTTTGAGAGCTGCGAGCCTAACACCCGCAGCAAAGTATTTATCTTCCGGTTGATTAATATACGTAAAACAACTGCTCTTTTCCTGAATGAAATATACACCCATTCAAGTATTCATATACGTCGTAAGATTTACCATTCATAACTTCTTTTCCATCAGGTTCAGTTTTACCCGTTATCATTTGACCATCTATGTATATGCTCTGGCAACCTTTGATAATTCCCGAACTACCTGTCAACACAATGGAGTTATCGAAATATGTGTGAGCATGTGCAGATCCAGTTTTTTCTTTTTTGTGCTGATATTTCACAGGATAAATCCAATACCCTGCGCTAAGACCTTGGGTTGACAAAGTAATAACTGCAAAAAATATGAAGGCTGTAAAGCATGATAAGTTATTTTTTATGTTCATAAAATCCATTTTTATAGTTTGTAATATTCTGCTGATTATTCTTTAAACTTGCCGATATAAGTAGCGAGTAAATCCTATCATCACAAGCAGTTATAAATCAATACATTAAAAAAATTTGGAGTTCCTAAGCATTTACTAAAAAGGCTACTTTCTTGCTGGAGTTTTATCCTATGGCGTCTTGTATTCACTGATCAAAAAAACAATCAAAAAAACACCTATTGACACTTGTTCGCAAATTTGCTAACATAATACTAAAGAGGTGGTGTGGGTCATACAAAAGTCGTTTTTTACAAAGAGAAAGATGGAACTGCTCCTGTGTTGGAATGGATGGATAGCATCCCAGAAAAAGCTAGATTGAAATGCCTAGTAAAAATTGAACGGCTTAAGGAGGAGGGACATCAATTACGTAGACCGGAAGCCGATTTGCTAAGAGACAAGATTTATGAGCTAAGGGCAAGTTTGCAAGGGATTCATTACCGTATCCTTTATTTTTTCCATGGCAACGTGGCTGCAGTTTTGTCTCATGGGATTGTAAAAGAAGACCGTGTTCCCCCGATAGAAATTGACCGTGCGATAAAACGCCGGGAAAATTTCGAGAAGAACCCAAAAGCACATACCTATGAGGAGAAAGAAGATGGTTAAAACGAAAAATAAGCCAACAGACGATGCAGTTGAAATATTGCATCGCCGTCTTGTTGCTGGAAAGCCAGAAAAAATGGCCGAACTTGAGAAAATTCGTGCTGATGATGCTGTAGCAAGAAAAATCTATGACCTTCGCATTAAAGCAGGGCTTTCTCAAAGGGCTTTTGCTAAACTAGTCGGAACTACTGCATCTGTTATCTGTCGTTTGGAGGATGCTGATTATGAGGGGCATTCAATGGCTATGCTTAACCGTATTGCAGAGGCGCTCGATAAGCGAGTGGAAATTCGGTTTGTGCCTATTAGGAGAAGATCACGTTCAAAGCCTGCTTTGGCATAGTATTGGATAATCCCCCTTATCCGAACAAATCTCCCTGAGATTTTAGGTATATAAGCTGCTTCGATCGCCATTTTTATGGCTCCAGAATCCCTATTTCTTTCGCCACTTTAGACTTCATGCTTCTAAAGAGCAAGTTCCTGGATTTTCCCCAAATTTTCCCCACTCAAGGACAAATAAAGGCAACAAACGGCCAAACATGACAAGAAATTAATTCATGTAAACATTTAATCGCGTTATTGTTAGGATCTGTTATGTGTTGCAGTCTGTGGAGTGCCATATGACTGTTAATCCATTGGTCGTAGGTTCGAATCCTACTTCCGGAGATTAGGTTTAATCCACTCATTTTGGTTCAGATGGGTATTGTCGGTTCACCTCATAGTTTTTTCGATCCTGCTAGATTCGTTCAGAGACTTCAAGAAGACTACCAATACGAAAAATTCAAAGCTCAACACCCCTATTTATTCAGAAGTCTTCCTCCCTCTAAAAACTTAGTTATAGTATCAAAGCAGGGCTTCCTCAAAGGGCTTTCTTTTGCTCAACTAGTCGGAATAACTGCGTTATCTGTCGTTTGGAGGATGCCGATTATGAGGGACATTCAATGGTCATGCTTAACCGTATGCACACGCGCTCGATAAGCCGGTGGAAATTCGGTTTGTACCTATTAGAAGAAGATCACATTCAAAGCATGCTTTGGCATAACATTGGATAATCCCGTTAAGTCACAACCATTTGGATTTCATATCAAAAGACACTTCTTATTTTTTGAGGGTTTTGATAGGATATTTTTCTTTTCAAACGAATTTACTCTTTAGATAGCACTTTTCACAGAATACTAAGAAGGAATTTCGGTAAAAATTATTAGAATCTACCTCAGGGAACCAATATGTCAGACGAACATTTCATGAGACAGGGACAAATCCTTCTTTATCAAACTGAAGATGGTAGCCAACGCATTGAAGTCCATCTTCAAGATGAGACTGTCTGGCTCAGTCAAAAACTAATGGCGGAGCTTTTTCAGACTACGCCGCAAAATATCAATATGCACTTAAAAAATATTTTCTCCGAAGGAGAGATTTCCCAAGAATCAGTTATTAAGGATTCCTTAATAACTGCCTCCGATGGTAAACAATATCGAACGCAACTCTATCGCTTAGAGGCGATTATAGCAATTGGTTATCGGGTAAGCTCTCATCGTGGTACTCAATTCAGACAATGGGCGACGCAGCGCCTTAAAGAGTACATCGTTAAGGGATTTTCCTTGGATGATGAACGTTTAAGCAAGCCAGGGGGAATGGATTATTTTGATGAACTATTAGATCGTATTCGTGCAATTCGATCTTCTGAGAAACGGTTTTATCAAAAAATCAGGGATATCTATACTCTAAGCGCTGACTATGACCCACAACATCCAATGACTCAGGAGTTTTTTAAAACGGTCCAAAATAAACTTTTTTATGCTGTTACTGGATTTACAGCTGCTGAAATTATTTACAAACGAACAAACGCTTCTAATCCGAATATGGGACTTACGACTTGGGCTGGGGCAGGTCGAGGAAAAAAACTGACAAAAAACGACGTTGATATAGCTAAAAACTATTTGAATCATGAAGAAATCAAGGACTTGGAATTGCTTGTGAGCCAGTACTTAGATTTTGCCGAACGACAAGCTCGTCAAAAGAAAATTCTCTACATGGTCGACTGGAAAACCAAATTGGATGCCTTCCTTACACTCAATGATGACAAAATTCTCACCAACGCTGGTACAATTTCTGCTGAGATAGCAAAAGAACTTGCCTTATCAGAATACGCGAAGTTTGAAGAGCATCGTATAAGGGAAGAACTAATGCATTCGGAAGAGGAACTACGAGAGGCTCTTAATAGAGTTATGACAAATAGAGAATCTCTAGAGTGCGAGGAGAAATAGTTCGTCCTACAATTGAAGCGTCACTAATTCGGGAAGGTGATCACCTCGTTCTCAAGGGGGGTTATAGTTCAATTAAAACCATCAAGGACTGTCACAATAGCAGCCAATGAAATTTTCCTCTTGACAACCAGTTTCCAATGCAAATAATGCGAACTCATGCGTCCATTATTTTTTCTTATTACCCTCATTCTTTTTCTGCTTCCTTTATCCGGATGGTCAGGAGAATGGGAGGGAAAGTTGCGAATCAGCGAGTATCATCCCACCCATAAGTTTAGAAAAATCTATGGCAACTGGATGTCCCAATATCAAATCGAGGGCTCTAGAAAAATCCTCCAAGACTGGAAACTCTGGACAAATGCAACTTGGATGCAAAAAAAGGGACATTCAGAAGGGCTTCACAACGACACCAAACTGTACTTAATCCCTCTGTCCTTGGGGTTGAAGCGTTCTTTTTGTTTTAACGACCAGTTTCAACTGTATTTGGGAGCAGGTGCAAGCTATGCCTTCCTCCATATCCGCGACCATTCATCCCACGTGATAAAGCATTCTTCCAAGCAAGGCTTTGGAGCTGTTTTTAAATCAGGCATTTACTTTCCTTTTGCCAACTGCTTCTTTTTCGATCTATTTGCTGACTATCTGTATCAGCCTTTTCATTTTTCTAAGCGACACCATTCGCCGCGAGTCGAAAGACATTCTATAAATGCAGGAGGATGGAGCCTTGGGATCGGAATAGGAGTCCGCTTATGAAATTCATCTTCCTTTTTCTTGGCTTGGTATGCTCTGCCTTATGCTCTGCCACACCCTCTATCACTCAATTGAATCCTGCTTTTGGCCCGAGTGTCGGTGGAAATCAAGTGGCCATTTCAGGGAATGGTTTTAAAAACGTCACCTCTGTTGTTTTTGGAAATAAACAAGCGGCGAGTTTTACTGTTGCGAATAAGGATTTGATTATCGCTATTGCCCCGGAAGATGTGCCTGGGACGGTGACAGTGAGCGTCACGACTTCAAAAGGCACCACACCCACCACTTCTGCTTCCCAGTATACTTTCCAGGGGAATTGGCTGTCTTATGTGGCCGATCTGACAGGGCGTCAAGTGACTCCCATCAATCTTGCAAGCAATACGCCTCTAGCACCTATTCCCATGCAATTTCAGCCATCCGAAGTCGCCATTACCCCAAATGGTCAAACTGCGTATGTAGTCAATGAGCTCTCCGATGTCATCATTCCTGTGGATGTAGCCACAAACACTGCTAAAACGCCTATTCCCTCTCTTGGTGATTTTCCTGACGCCATTGCGATCACCCCAGATGGCAAAACAGCTTATATTGCGAATGGAAATACAGCCAATGTTCTGGCCCTGGATATCGCCACAAATACCCCAGGAGTGTTAATTCCTGTGGGCACAGCCCCTGTCGCGCTTGCGATAACACCCGACGGAACCACCGTCTATGTCGTCAATGCTGTGTCGAACAATGTGACGCCTATCAACGTCGCAACGAATACCCCAGGCACCCCCATTGCAGTTGGGCTACAACCCTTTGCCATTGCCGTTACCCCCGATGGAAGAACGGCCTACATAGCCAACTCTGAAGGTGCCAACGTTACACCCATCACAATAGCAACAAACACTGCAGGCCCCCCTATCGCTGTAGGGAATTTCCCTAATGGACTTGCGATTACTCCTGATGGGCAAACGCTGTTTGTCACTAATGCGAGTTCAAATAGTGTGACCCCTATTTCCATAGCGACTAATACTCCAGGCCCCTCTTTTAGTATTGGAAATAACCCTATCGGCATTGCGATTACACCCGATGGCAAAACCGGATATGTAACCTCCTATTTTTCAGATAGCCTCATTCCTTTTGACGTGGCGACCCATGCTGTCGGAACCCCGATTGCAACAGGTGGTGGTCCGAACGGCTTGGCTATTACTCCCGATCAGGCGCCATTTGCCACCTTTACATTTAACACAATCGAGGATGGACTCACTGTTATTTTTGATGCTTCCGCTTCGGTTTCTCCAGTCGGATCTATTGTCAATTATGCCTGGGATTTTGGAGATGGCCATACGGAAAGCACTTCAAATCGCGTGATCAGTCACCTCTACACTTCTACTGGTCCATTTTTAGTTACCTTGACGGTGACCAATTCTGCGGGAACTTCGACGAGGCAAGTGTTTACTGGCCAAACGGTGAGTAACAATGGAGGGCCTAACGCAACCACTTCAGTCAAGCTGACGCTCCTTTCTCCCCCTACGCGACTTCATGGGAAACAAGTCGCCAATCGTTTTCTTACCCAAACAGACTTAGTAAATATTTTGACCTGGAATCCTCCACAAACAGGCGAACTTCCGGTGGCCTATCATATCTACCGCAACTCCTCTCTCACCCAGTTTGTAGCCAAAGTATCGGCCAGCAAACGGCTCACTTTTGCAGATCACAACCGCAAAGAAGGCAAAACCTATAGCTATTACATTGTTTCAATTGATGCAAACGGAAGACAGTCGGCTCCTACGAAAATCAGCATTAAGGGGTCTTGATTATTGCATAATTTACGCCCCGTGCATCAAGGCCGAAGACAAAGCTCTCCCAACAACTGAAGGTTTCTAGTCTACTTCTTCCATGGTGGATTGCCATTCTTGAACCTCAGAAAGATTGTCCTCTGGCAGCAGATCGATTTTTATTGTTGGTAAAGGCTTAAGTTCTCCGTGGTAGCTGTTAAATTCATTCCACATTTTATGATGAATACCTTTCATTACGTCACGATGGACTTCTTCTTGCCTATTAAGCTGAGTGAAAAAATCTAGATAAAACTTGCGAGCCTTTTCCACAAAAACGTAAGCTAAAGCTACTTCTTCGCAGTAATACGCTCCGCTAATGACTTCCTGTGTCTCTTCGCTTGAGAATCTAATGACTTGTTGCCTTATCTCCGTTGGCAATAAAAGCATAAAAGATCCATCTCCCCAAACGTGTTCGGCACAGGCTTGCGCACGACTGATAACACCCTGTGTATGGGCGCTTGAATATTTGAGGACTTCAAGTCTTAGTTCCACCGGCAATAAAAGCATATAAGAACTTTTTCCCCAGATCGCATGACTCTGCACAAAATCTCCTTGGTTATTAAAGAAATTATAGCCTAGATTTTTTAAAAGAAAATAAAGAAATAATTAATATTTTGAAAGGATCCTAGCTCCTTGTAGAGATGCCCCAGGGGAATGGTGAAAAATGTTACTTCTCCCCCAATTTATGTCCATAAATGACGATATTATCGCACAACAATCGGTCTTCAATCTCTACGCAATCCTGATAAGAATGAGGATATCTTGATGAAGGAATATCTTTGATAGTTATGTTGATATTTTTACAGTTGCCTATGATGCGAATTCTTGCAGTCCAGGGAAGATCAACGAAAACTGTTTCACAGTTGGTCAAATTAACCACAGCTTGAGGCTCAAAACCACGAATTGAAACTTCTGTTGAATCCCTTAAATCTAAAAATGACCCTCTTTCATTAAGTAAGAAATTTACTTGATGAACGGGTTCTGGATGACTATTTCTTCCAAATGCTCCAAACCCCACATTCCGAAGCTCTGTCACCTTCCCTGAATGAGAAGGATTAGAGGGATCGGTTAATTGTTTCCACATTTTTTGTGTTGGATCAAATATCATGACTTTTGATGGTACGACAGAAGATGACTGCATAAAAAACTCCTTTTTTTTATTTAAAGAAGAGAGAAAAGCGCCCCTGAGACACTCTCACGGGCGCTTGTGGTTTAAACCAATTTAATTCCATTAACGACGATATTCTCGCACAAAGAAGGGTTCTCGATTTGTATATATTTGAGATATTCTTTACCCTTTTCTTCTTGAACTGTTTTGTTGGATCCCAGGTATTGGTACAAGCTTTCCATATGTTGATTTACATAAGTGATATCGATATTCTTGCATTTACCCATCAATCGAATGTCTGCTGGGTAAGGTATATCAATAAAAACCGTATCACAGTTGGTTAAATAGATAGTAGTTTGATCACATTGGCTAAGAATTGAAACTTCTTTGGAATTTTCTAATTGTAAAACAGCATTGGGATTAAGATAGATATTCTCCTTCTGAATGGGTTCATAGGCGGGTAATGAAACGGGCCACACTCCATGGACATCGCGATATTTAGTTTCATCGCCAAATTTATGCTTCCAAACTCGAGGACCATCTTGAAGAATGACGGGTCCAGATCCACACCTGATTTGTAAAACATTTGAATATGCTGGTACGGCGGTCATAGACATAACAAAAACTCCTTTTTTTAAATGTAAGTTCAGAGGACTCGGTAGGATGCTATAGATGGGAAATTAAAGAGTCAAGAGAAAAAATGACGAATGCGAAAATATTCCAAATGCAATATAGTTTTCACTTATGCAAGTGAGTTATTCCCAGCCATCTTTTAGTGGAAAGCATGTTTTTCTGATTGGACCGCCAGGCGCCGGCAAGGGAAAGCTCGCTGAATTTCTCTTAAGACGCAAATATTTCCATCTTGCATTGGGGGATATTTTAAGAGATAAATCAACGCCAATAGGTCAGCAATGCAAGCCCTATTTTGAGCGGGGTGAGCCTGTTCCAAATGAAATTAGTTTTGAAGTATTTAGACAGACTTTCTCGGCTGCCTTAGGAAGAAATCAGTTGGTCATCGTAGATGGAATGCTCCAAACCGAGGAGGACATTTCGTTTTTCGCAAATTTTATTGAAGCCCATTCACTGGAAGATAAATGCGGGATTCTCTTTCTCAAACTTAGCAAAGAAATCGCCAAGGATAGAATCCTCAATCGCATTATTTGCGAGGGATGTAAATGCATCTATTCTAAGAAAAGCAAACAACTTCAATGTCAAAAATGCAAGGCTACGCTTATCGAGCGAATTGATGATATCCGTGAGCAAGCCATTATGAAACGGCTCAATCGCTTCTTCGAAGTTACCCTTGCATCCCCATTCCTCTCTCGTTTAATCGAGAAATCCAAAGCAAAATCGCTATATCTCGAGGTAGATGCTGAGCTGGATTTGGAGCGCCTTGAAAAAGAATACGCCAAAATTTTTGACAACGCGTCTTGTGTTTAGCCGCCGATCGAAGAAGCAAATTGGACAAATTGCTTTAAGTTCTTTTCTGCTTCTCTGAGTCTTTCAGAATCGGCTGGGGAAACCTTTCCTTCCTTAGAGAAGAGACGGTTGACTCTTTCGATCTCTTGTTGTCCCTGGATGGCTCTTTGCGCTATTGGTACAAGTTGTTGAAGTTTTTGAACTTTTGTGGTTAAGGCTAAAACGAGTCGCTTGTTTTCTTCCAAAGCTTGCAACAACCTATATCCGCATCCTGTCTCAGATTGTTCCGAATTGAACGCGCTTTCACCCATCTTTTGTTCTGTCAAAATTTCAGGAATGACACATTTTTGGCTTAAATACACATTTTGGAACTGCCGCCATTTTTGGTCGAGAGGAACGAATTGGTTAACGATTTTTTCTTGTTCTTTACGGAGGCATTTTTTTTCTTTTTCAGATGAAAGAGAATAGACTCCAGATTCGAAAATTTGTTCAATACTTTGTAACTGCGCAATCAATTTAGGATAGTCAGCAAGTTCGCGAGCAGTCTTGAAACATTCATCAAGAAACCCACAATTCGCCTCTAGAATTTTATTCTGACTATAAACATCTTTGTGGAAAATATTACATTCTGCATTCATATTAGCCTCGTTTAATTATTAAATAATAATTATATCAATTAATAAAATTAATATCAATAAAGATTAATAATTTAACTAAAGAAGGCTATAGTAACTCAATTCTCGCTTCATCAACGAATCTCTCAATGAAAGCTTGAAGAGTAGGCGCTTCAATCTCGAGGAGGTCGTGCATTCTTAGAGCCGTTTTCTTAAATTCGGGATGAAGGAGTTGGGTGCGCCACTTCGCCATTAAATCTTGTGGCAGAGGATCATAGAGGTTTACTCCGCCGCTCCACATCTCTGTAACCTCTTTGATGAAATTTCCTGCAGCGATGTAGTAAGGAGGGAAAAAAAGATCAAATTTCAATTGTACTAATTCCCCACCATTTCCCTTTGATGCTGGAATAAAGAGTGTTGTATTAGTAATATACCGCATGTCCAAAAGCCCAAGCTCATCGATAAAGGCTTTTTGCTCTGGATTTGGATTTTCAAATTGCTGTTTCATCTCCTCAAATACTTTAGGTGGAAAGCCCATTTCTAGGTTAAATGCAAAGCAAATAGGATAGGTGACCATC
>Ga0206912_1165_pt1 | contig 16676 bp, 15 predicted proteins | sample Alteio_BWOrgHeat_75_FD_152933 | JGI IMG/M metagenome (GOLD analysis project Ga0206912, IMG submission 152933) | Enriched cells from forest soil in Barre Woods Harvard Forest LTER site, Petersham, Massachusetts, United States -... | ecosystem: Environmental > Terrestrial > Soil > Temperate forest >... | reverse complement strand
CCCTACGCTGAAAATCTGCGCCTTTGGATCACGGGTAAGCAAGCGGAGGATATGATTAGCTTTCGCCCCTATGTGCCCTGGAGCCAACGTGAGGCCTTTGCCGACTTTGAGTTGACACCCCATGAGACCTCCCGCCTCCTGATCGCCGCCTTCGAAGCCTTTGCGCGCACCCAAGATGACAAGGGCATTGATGTCCTCCTCGAGGCGCTACGCAATGGCAACCCCAAAAACCGCTACGCCCTCGCCGGCCTCCTCATCCGCTCCACCATGTGAGTTTTTGCCTTTAATCTCACACCCAGGGCGGGCGTTGCCCCTTCGGGGCGTCCTTGCCCTGGGCTGTTGCAGTTCCAGACCTTCGGTCTGATGAGGCGCTGCCCATGCTTTTTCGTCTTTTTTGCCTTTAATCTCATTCCTATCTATACTCTTTGGTTTTAACCAAAAGACTAACTTCGCTGTGATCAAGTATTTCCTGTGGCTCATTTTGATCTGCTTAACTCCCCTTTGGGGTCAGGAATTTGCCAAGGGAATTACTGTCGATTTACGGGAGCCAGAATATTGCGAAGGGGTCCTTCACACCACTAAGGGCGGGGTCATCAGCGGTCCAGACATGCGCCTCCAAGCCCTCGACATTAAATATACGCGCAAAGTCGTGGAGGGGCAACCGGTCCATACCATCGAAGCCGAGGGCGAGCTGCTCTTGGAATTTGGCGAATATATTTTTGTAGGCGAGGCTCTTGAATTCGACCTCCAAACACATACAGGAAGGCTATACAACGGCCGCACGGCCTTAGAGCCCTGGTTCTTTGGTGGCGAAATCATCGATTTGCTGGCTGATGGCAATTACTTTGTCGAAGGCGCCTACTTAACCACCTCAGAAAATGTCGATCAGGATTGGCAAATTCGCGCAGGAAGCGCTCTATTGATCGATAAGCAGTTCGTCGATGCTAAAAATGTGCAATTTCGCTTTCAAGGGATCCCCCTCTTTTGGCTGCCGAAATTTAAGGCCGACCTCGACTCGATCTTCAACTCCCCCATTCGCTACTCCGTGCGTTGGGGCGGCCGGCGCACGCGGGTGGGTTTGAAATATGAATTCTTCTCCTGGCGCCGTTTTAAAGCCTTTTGGATCTTGGATTACAGTTTGAAAAGGGGCTTGGGAACGGGTCTGGAAACCTATTACTCTTCACCAGACCATAAGGAAACACTCGAGACCGTCAACTACTTTGGCAAGATGCCCTCGATTGTCCACCCCAACGATAAGGTGCGCTACCGAATCCAAGGGGTTTACTCTAATCTTCTTCTTGAGGATTCCGTCAGCGTCGACTTAACCTGGGATAAGCTCAGCGACCTCGACATGCCCTCAGACTACTCCGACAGAGGCTTAGAAATCAACAACGCCATGCGCACGCAACTCCATGTGCGCCGTCAAGATCCCAACTGGATCACCAATTTTACCACACGCGTACGCGTCAACGGCTTCCAAACCGTGAAACAAGAGCTTCCCACGCTTCAAGGACGCTGGCGGCCGAAAGAAATTGGAAGAACCGGCATCATCGCCAACACGCAGCTCGTAACCTCCTACTTAGATTTCAAATACTCGAACGGCCTGATGCATGTGCATGACTACCATTCCAGCCGGGTTGGGCTTGTACACAACTATCTGCGCCCGTTTCACCTTGGGGCCGCCACCTGGACACCAACCGCAGGCCTTGTCGCCATCAACTACAGCAATAGTCCTCATCGCGGTGGCGACCGCTGGGTGGTCGTGGGGCAATTCTGCAGCGATCTCAACACGCGCATCCACCGTTATTATGGCGACTGCAAGCATGTCTGGATTCCCTATGCAAAATATAGCTACTACACCTTTCCGACGACTGGTCCGCACCATCACTACATCTTCGACATCGACGATGGATGGTACCGGCTGAACATGCTGCGCCTTGGGGCACAACAGAATTTTTACATGAAGGATGCCAACGGAGTCATCCATCGCATTTTAATGGCCGATGTGTGGACGCAAGCCTTTTTCGATACCCCCACGCTGCCCTACACCTTTACAAACCTCTACTGCAATCTGGTTTTCAACACCTCGCTTCGCCTGCGGCACGTTATTCAAAGTGCCTGGGATCTCCATCGCCACCGCATCGCCTATGTCAACTTTCGCACAGAATGGACCCTTAGCAGCGACTTCGCGATGTCCTTTGAATATCGCCACCGCTATCCCTTTGACTGGAGGAAAGTCGACCATACCAACTTCATACTAGAATCTTTTCATTCCAACGAAGCGCTTCTTCACTCCGAATTATCCGACCGGCGCGATACGCTCCTTTTGCATGCATACTACCGCCTTAACCCCGATTGGGCCATCGAATTTGAGTGCCGCGAAGGGTGGCGTCGGAAGCATCAACCCGCCTACACCGAATGGGAGATCGACCTTTTGGGGCTTCTTTTCTCCGCCTGCCATGTCAAATTTTCCTACTGCCGCCTCGTGGATGGCGCCCGTTATGGGGTCACCTTTTCACTCGGTCTAAACCGTCCCGAAACGTTGGGTGGGGCCCCTGTCATTCCTTGCTTGGAGTATTAAAGCGGGTTTTGCTACCATAGTGAGTCTATGAAGCTATTAGTCATTGGAACAGGCTACGTCGGTCTTGTCACAGGGACCTGTTTTGCCGAAATGGGACACCAGGTCATCTGCCTCGATATCAATGAGGAAAAGATCGACCTGTTGAATCAAGGCGTTATTCCCATTTATGAACCTGGCCTGGAAGAGATGGTCAAACGCAATGTCAAAGCGCACCGCTTAAGCTTTTCAATCGACTACGCCACAAGTGTTCCCACTTCCCAAGTCTGTTTTATCACGGTCGATACCCCCGCGAATTCCGAAGGCAAAGCCGACCTACGCTATGTTCGCAGCGCGGCCACATCGATTGCTGAACACATGGTGGATCATACTGTCATTGTCAATAAATCCACAGTCCCTATCGGCACTGCCAAAGAAGTGGCCCAAATCATCCAAAAGGTGCAGCGCAAACGCGATCTTCTCATTGATTTTGACGTTGTCTCCAATCCCGAATTCTTGAAAGAAGGCAATGCGATCAACGACTTCATGAAGCCCGATCGCGTGGTGATTGGCATCGCTCACCCACGCGCTGCAGCGATCATGAAGGAGATCTATTCGCCTTTCATGCTGAGCCACGAGCGGCTTATTTTGATGGATATTGCCTCAGCTGAGATGACCAAATATGCGGCGAATGCCATGCTTGCAACGCGCGTCTCTTTTATGAATGAGCTGGCCAACTTATGCGAACTCACCGGCGCAGACGTCAACAAGGTGCGCAAGGGGATTGGCTCTGACAAACGCATTGGTTACAGCTTTCTTTATGCAGGACCTGGCTTTGGGGGTTCTTGTTTCCCCAAAGATATCAAAGCTTTTCAGTCACAGGCTAAAGCTGTCGGCTATTCACTAGAAATCATGCAGGCTGTCGAAAAGATCAACGTGCGTCAAAAGCGCGTGCTCGGCGTCAAACTGGCTGCTTATTTTGCCCTGAAAGGTGGCCTGAAAGGCAAAACGATTGGCCTGCTCGGGCTGGCCTTTAAACCCGATACCGATGATATGCGTGAGGCGGCGTCGCTCGTCTTAATCGAATTCCTGCTTGAATCTGGCTGTCACCTCCGCCTCTATGACCCGGCTGCAATGGCCAATGCCAAACGCCTCTTGCCAGAAACAAAAACGATCACCTGGTGCGAAAACGAGCTTGAGGTAGCCGATGGTGCAGACGCCCTCGTGCTACTTACAGAGTGGAAGCAGTTTCGATTCCTGGATTTTGGCGCTATCCGAGCAAAAATGAAAGGCATTGCCTTCTTTGATGGTCGTAATCAATATGTGCCCTACGAAATGGCTAAGAAAGGTTTTGACTATTTCAGCATCGGGCAAGCTCCTGCCTATGCGCATAAGCCAGGAGAAGAGGAATTTTCCAATGAGATTCCTTTGTGAAAACCGCCATCGATTTAGCCCTTTACCTTAAAACCCACGCACAGCACATTGAAGCGCGTCTTGATGAACTTATCCCCGAAACGCAAGAACCCTATAAACGCCTCTTCCAAGCTGCGCGTTACTCCCTTTTTAGCGGAGGGAAAAGGATTCGTCCCATTTTTGCTTTAGCAGCTTGCCAAGATCTTGAAGGTCCTCTTGAACATGCGTTAACTCCGGTATGCACTCTTGAGATGATCCACACCTATTCTATGATCCACGATGACCTTCCCTGCATGGATAACGATGACTTTCGCAGAGGGAAGCCCACGCTCCATAAAGCTTTTCCAGAAGGCCATGCACTGCTCGCAGCCGACTACCTGCTGACCTATGCTTTCGAGATTCTAACGGAAGCTCCTGACCTCACTTCTGACCAAAAAATACAGCTGATCGCCCTCTTGGCAAAACAGGCTGGCGGCCATGGGATGATTGCTGGACAAGTGTTGGATATAGAAGCGGAAACGCAGCCGGTGGATAGCGAAGGACTAGAACGGATCCATCGATGCAAAACAGGGGCCCTTTTGAGTGCGGCTGTGGAATTTGGTGGGATTCTTGCCAAGGCTCCAGAATCTACTTTGGAGACATTGCGCTGCTTTGGAAGTGAAATCGGGCTTGCCTTTCAGATCGTGGATGATATCCTTGATGTGACGGCTAGCGAACAGAAGCACGGCCGCAAACTTTCCTCTGATATTCAAAATAGCAAGAAGACTTATGTGACGCTGCTGGGGCTTGAGGGTTCTAAGAAAGCGGCACAGGATCAATTGGAAAAAGCGCTGGATCAACTGGATCAGCTTCCCCATCACGCTCTCCTTCTGAGTGAGCTAAGCAGATACATCATCGAACGCAAACTGTAACGTCTGTTGCCCATCACTTAATGCGATCCTGTTGCAAAAAAAAGAGCGCCAAACCAGAGGTAAGGCGCTCCTACAAATAAACTTTAGTCGCGTTGCTTAGAACGTGTAGCCAAGAGCGAGTTCTACAGCATATGATCTCCATTTGAGTTCATCATGATGCTTGTGGGACCATACGTTTCTATAGCTAATGTTACCGTCCAAGTACCAGTTGCAGCGGAAGAAGTAAATCGAACCGATTTTCCCTTTCCAGCCCCAAGCTTGTCTTGATCTTCTGTAGTGGTCGATGTGGTGCAACCCGAGGTGGGAATTTCTTTCTCTGCGAGCACGTGCCCACTGGAATTCAAATTCGCCATACAGGTTCCAGCAACAATCTTGATTGTTGTAAGCAAAGTCTAAGCCGATGAATGGCCCCCAAACAGTAGCACGGAGCTTGTTACGGGGATCGCACTCGCTCGAGCTGCTTGTGCTGCTGGAGCATGCATCAACTACAGGTCTGTCTGAATCATTCAACACAAAAGCTGTTCTATCAGAAGTAGAAAGCTGGTCGTGGTTCTTAGAACGTAGACGGATTGTATCATAGGCAAAACCGAGCGTAGGTACTAATTGGAGCCCTTCGCACAAACACTGTTGCAGCGGATAACCGATCGCGATATCGAAATCAGCTACGTAACGGCCTGTCACATCATTGTGGAATACAGGATTGATGCTGCAAGAAACTGTGCTTGGTGTTAGAGGACCAGATGAAATTTGAGCAATTTGATCTGACTCGCGAACATCGCCATCCAAAATCCAGCCATATTGTGCGTAAGCGCGGTAGTAAGCGCAATCGCCACATGTAGACTTCAATTTGGCGCTGATCGTGAAGATTTCCAAATCTTTGAATTTAAGCTTTGAGAAGGTATTCAGACGAACTTCGTCTGGTGCGCCGATCTCTGAGCTTAAATAATCTGTGCGATACCCAATCCCAAACTGGACTGCGGTATCTGCTTCAACCTGCCCTACGAAGGCTAAAGTTGTCGTAAATAACAGTGCGGAAAGCGCACTAATGATTTTCTTCATGTTCACCTCTTAATTTGGTAAGGGTCATGTGCATCAACTTAAAGATAGTACCCATAAACTGTCAATACATTTCTGCTCGTGATTTCCCTTTTTGTTTTTTGTTGCTTCAATATGCATTGTTAGCTATATAAATTCTGAAACAGTGAGTGTGTATGGAAGAGAGCCAAATCCTATCAAGCCCCTCTAGAGTATCTGTGGGGGAAACTTTTGAATGTACGGTTCGTCACATTCCATTAAAACGCACCTTCGATATTTTTTTTAGTCTCTCCGCTTTGATCCTTGGATTGCCCATTTTTATGACGCTTGCCATCGCTGTTCGTTTGACATCGCGAGGCAAAATTTTATATTCGCATGAGCGCATTGGACGCGGTGGAAAACCGTTTCGCTGCTACAAGTTTCGCACCATGCATAAAGATGCTGATCATAGGCTAAAAGTGCTATTGGAAAGTGATCAAGCGATCCGCGAAGAGTGGGAACAAAAGCGCAAATTGACAAATGATCCCCGCATCACAAGCATCGGTGGGTTTCTTCGCAAAACTTCTTTGGATGAACTGCCCCAATTTTGGAATGTTTTGAAGGGCGACCTCAGCATTGTGGGTCCACGTCCCGTTGTAAAAGCGGAGATTGAACAATTTTATGGACCTAAGGCCAACAAAATTTTATCCGTTCGCCCCGGCCTCACAGGGATCTGGCAAGTCACTGGTCGCAGTGACACAAGTTATATCACGCGCGTGTTGATGGATGAGAAATATGTCGATAACCGCGACATGTTCTTAGACTGCAAACTCATTCTGAAAACAATCCCGGCGATGATTTTGCCAAAAGGTGCCTATTGATCCTGACGCAAAAAAATCTCTTTTTGGTCTTTGCGCTCTGTTTCACCTTATTACTTGCGATGCCTTTGATCTGCCCCTCCTTGCGACTCTTTTTTTTAGTCCCCTTTTTAGTCATTTTATTTTATCAAAAGTCTTTCATCGTCTGTTTATGGGGGGCTTTTGGCTGCGGCTTAATCCTCGATCTTTTGTCTTCGAGGCCTCACTTTGGGCTGTATGCACTTGACTATGTTTTCACGACTGCATGGCTTTATCATAAGCGCAAACATTTCTTTGGCGATAGCTTAAGCACGCTTCCGCTCATGGTGCTCTTCTTTTCCGTTTTATCCACGGTGATTTATGCGCTTCTTGCCTACATTGTGGAAAAGGAATCTTTTCTTACGTGGAAATGGCTGCTGACTGACGTCGTCGTTATGCCACTAGGTGATGCGGCCTACGCCTTTATAGTATTTATCGCGCCATTTGTTCTTCTTGGCAAACGCCTGCGCAAGGGATCTGAATATTTTTCATCGTGAAGTTGTGAAAAAAAGCCCCCGGAAGAGATCCGGGGGTTATGAATTACTTGTCTTCTGAATCGTCAGTTTTTGAAGCGTCATCGTGAGTTTGTGATTGGTCATCACTATCCGATTTATCGCTATCTGAATGATCCGCTGGTTGATTTGTGTCATCCGCATCGGTCAAATCTTTTGAAGTACTGTCAGAGGGTTGTTCTTGCTGCGGTTGTTGCTGCTGATGGAAAATGCTTTGCTTTTGTTTTTCCATGCACAGTGCAAAATTTTTCGCTTTCTGTTGCTGGATATCATCGAGCATCGCTGCGACTTGTTTATCATCGCTGATCCCATTCGATTTAACAACATCGCCAAAGACTTGTGTCAGTGTTTCGCGGAAAATTTTCACAGCGACTTGTCTTTGGGCTGGATCTCTATCTTTGAATGGGTTTGGATTTAATTTTGATGCTTTGTCTTCGACAATTTTGAGGACGTCTTTGTCTTTTGCTGCGAGACCTTGCGTGATCGGTTGCCATTTATCCTGTGGCACATTGAATTTCTTGAGCGTTTGGGTTACAAATACTTCAGGAAAATAGGACAGAAGAAGCTCTTTGGAGCATTCATCGGTTGTTCCAGCTGTAGCTTGAGCAGACACCACCGTAGGTGCCAACAAAAGGCTCATGCCAAAAAGGGTCGCTATCAGTTTCTTCACAATTCCTCCATAGGGTTTTTGTATTTAATTCAGAATCTACAAAATTGAATCTTTTTTTTGTACCTTTTTCAGTTGGAGGTCGGGGGCGCGCGGTTGCGAAGCGGCGAAAAAACGAAGATTTATATTGGCCGCAACCCCAAACAGCGCGCTATGCGGTCGTTTTGCCGCTCGCGAATATAGTTAAACATCTGCCGTATGAGACTGTCGTTGATATACAATTGAGTGGATTGATAGTTACGCATAACACCGGCAAATATTTCAAACTCGGCCTCCAAAAGAATTTGCACTGCCACTTGCGGCTGGAAAGGGTAGAGAGGATTTGGAATTTTTCTTGCCGCTTTGGCCTGCACGATGGATGGTACAAGCGCAGCATTAGACTGAACGGCTTGATATAATGGCTGCCAGTCAGATTGGTGGACATTATAGAGGAAAAAAGCACCGCTCATCACCTCATAGGAGAAAAAATTGGTTTGAAGGTCGCGAAAGCAAGGAGGCATCTGTTGCGCATAGAGGACTACTGGCAAAAAGAGACAAAAAATAAAGTATTTCATATCCTATTTGCTTATCACGCTAGGCAATTTTATAAAAAACAAATATGATCAGGATATTATGCTTATAGATGGCAAAGCAACTGCCCAAGAAATTCTGAATGAAATTAAGGCTAAAGTGGCTGTGCTACCAGGTCGTAAACCCTGTCTAGCCGTTATTTTGGCCGGCGAAAACCCCTCTTCGCATATATATATCAATCGCAAAATCCAAGCTTGTGCTGAAGTGGGCATCTTGTCGCGGCGCATCCACTTGCCCTCTACCGCAACTGAAGAAGAAATTCTCCAGCAGATCGCAAAGCTCAATGCCGATCCGACGATCGATGGTATCCTCGTCCAGCTCCCTTTGCCCGGAAACATCAATCCCAACAAAATCAGCCTCGCAATCCGCCCTGAAAAGGACGTGGATGGTTTTCATCCCATCAACGTAGGGAAAATGTTGTTGGGACAAACCGATGGTTTTTTGCCTTGTACCCCGCTTGGTATCATGACTCTTTTCGAAAGAAAAGGGATCGAAATGACTGGCAAGCAGGTTGTCGTTCTTGGTCGTAGCAATATTGTAGGGAAACCGCTCGCAGCTATGCTTATGCAAAGCACTCCCCGCAGCAATGCCACGGTCACTGTCATCCATAGCCTTTCGCGCAATGTGAAAGAAATTTGCCGTCAAGCCGATGTGCTCATAGCAGCACTTGGCAAACCGCGCTTTGTGACCGCTGATATGGTCAAGGAGCAAGCCGTTGTCATTGACGTAGGCATTAATCGGATCGATAACCCCTCCAAGCCCAAAGGGTATGAAATCGTAGGAGATGTTGACTTTGAAAATGTGCAAAGCAAATGCTCCTGGATCACACCTGTTCCCAACGGGGTCGGGCCTATGACGATCGCCTGTTTAATGGGAAATACTCTGAAAAGTTATCTTCTTAGCCTCGACAAAGCAGCTTGAGCATTGGACTTGATGGTTGCATGCCTTTCGTTGGTTCCTGAAAATTGTACGGCCAGTTCAAAGGAAGCCAAAGCGCTTTTTATGTCTTTCAGCTCATTGTAGCAGGCTGCCGAATGATAGTGGGGGACGGGGCTTGTCTCATCTGTCAAGGTAGCCATGGAGTAAGCCATCAAGGCGGTGTCAAACTCCTGGTTGAGTTGTTCGGACATGCCTAAACCAAGCCAATAGTTATGGACGCGGGGGTTTAAAGTGGTCAGAAAAACAAAAGCATCTGAGGCTTCTTCATAACGCTGCTGCTGAAAGAGGTTGTAGGCGGCATGATAAAACTTATCCATGGTGGCGTGGGTGTAGCCAAGAATCTCTTGGAAGGATTTTCCCGCTTGAACTTGTTTTTGTAGAAAAAGAGGATCTTTGAACTTCTCTAGGGTCTCTTTCGGAATGCGAAACTCCTCCAAATGATCCATAGATGATCCCGTTATTATTTTTTCAGGCTATCTTCGTGGGAGAGCTCTTCTAAAAGGGCTTGATAACCTTTTGCAAAACGGTTGCGGAATTGATCGAGGTCGGCATGAATTCGCGCCTTGACCCTCTCAGAATAGACCTCAAAGGGTTCAATGGCCCCTCTCCGCTCATTGTCCATCCCTTCCGCCATTAGGCGAGCGAATTCGTCGAGACTTTTCTCATACGTCTGCTCATCTTCCGTTGTTTTTTCCTTTTTATGTTTCCCTTTCATTTCTTCTCCTGTAATTTACGCAAAAGTTCCAAATAATAGGCCGTCGCTAGGTTGTGGACGTCCTTTATAGGTAAATCCGTGGTGTTGTGCAAGGCGGCTTTCACAAGCGCCTCAGCAGGATCGATTTTGCATGCGCTTTCGTGGCCCCCTTCACGGGGCAACTCTACGGACATGTGAATATCTAAATTCTGTTCTACCCGAAAGTGATATTCAGGAAAATTGCCTTGTGGTCCGCCGATCTTCATCTACCCACCTTCGATCCTTCTAATAATTCATATTATATAAAATATATTATAATATACAAATTTAAATATTAGATTTAACGATAAAATTTGCAAAACTAATTTTTAGCATTGCTTTTTAAAACGGGGTTTAAATAAGATGCGCAACATGTCTTAAAATTTATAGTGCGACTGATATTAACGACTCCGCAAACGACTGTTGCTACTAAGTGTTAAGTGTCCTTAACTCACGGGTGGTCTATGTCGGCGATGCTTGTTCGAAAAAACAAGGTGGTTCTCGAGGATTACAATTTCCGTCGAGACATCGAAAATAGGTTGCGCATGGCGGAGCTTTCTGTCTTTGAGGTGGAAACTCTGCGAGCGATCCTCGATGGGTCGCTCATTATCCCGCTTGGAGCTTTGGCGGACAGCTTAGGGGTCGAAAAAGCGGCCCTTGATGAGACATTGGAGCGTCTATCCCCCACAAAATTATTTGCTATTCAAAACGATAAGCTATTGGTTGACAAGGAGATACGTAAATATTACGAATCGCAAATCCTCAAGTTTGACGATTGCTTTGAGCCTGGCATGGAATTCCTACAGGGGCTGCTGGGGAAGGTTCCTATCCAGCTTTTGCCCCAGTGGTATTGCCTGCCCCGCAATTCGCATAACATTTTTCAAGCGATTGTGGAAAAATTCCTCTCTACCCCCAAAATTTATCAAAGGTATTTGGCCGAATTGGAGTGGCAATGCGCATTTATCCCACTTATTATTAACGATATAAATCACTCTGCCGACTTTCTGGTGCGAGGTTCGGAGATCCGCAGGCGCTATGGATTGACTTTAGAGAAATTTGAAGAGTGCATGCTCTTGCTCGAGTATAATTTTGTGGGCTGTTTGTCCTACCAGCGCAACGGGAACACCTGGGAAGAGGTTGTGACCCCATTTTTTGAGTGGCGCGAGCATTTGCGTTTTTTGCGCGATAGTGCCCCCCGGCCTATTTTGGATAAAAACATCCAGCGCACCCACCCTCAAGACTTTGGTTTTATCGACGATTTATCTCAAGTTTTAGAAGCTTTAGCCCAAAAACCACTCGCCAAAGTAGACAGGCAAATGCGGGAAAAAATTGTGTTTATGCAGCTTGGAGAAGAAAAAAATGGTCAATTGGTGGCCAAGGAAGGCATCAAAAATTGGCTGAAGAAAACAAGGGAGGAAAAAGCGTTGACGATGACAAGGCACCCCACCGCTGTAGAAAAGGGGCTCGTCCGCTTTTCTAGAAGCGGTTGGTGTTATGTGGATGACTTTCTAAAGGGGTTTTGCAAGGCTTTAGAAAGCAAGCCTGAAATCGCTTTGAAGAATAAAGGCAAGCGCTGGCGCTATGCCCTTCCTGAATATACCGACGAAGAGAAAATCACGATCAAGGAGACGCTTTGTAGGCGCCTTTTTGAAGCGGGAATTGTCGCTACCGGTGTCCATCAGGGGCGCGAGTGTTTCTCTGTCACCCCATTTGGGAGGCGTATTTTGGAAGAATAGGTGCCTTCAAACTCCTCTGTGGCCGTGAGGAACACTTGGCCCATCTGATGGAGGTGTTCTAGCAGACGCGCCTTGCGGGTTGCATCGAGACTGGTGCCAACGTCATCGACAAGCATGATAGGCTCGCCATCACCCTCAGAGCGCATGCGCTGCCATTCCGCCAGGCGCAAGGTGGCAACGCAGCTTCTTTGTTGCCCTTCGCTAGCAAAGTGGCGGGCATCCTTGTCTTGCAGGGCAATGAGGAGGTCATCCTTATGCGGACCGACGAGTGTAAAACCTAAGTCGAGTTCCCGTTTGCGGGTTTTTCGATATTGCTCGAGGAAGAAAGCTTTTTGAGTGTCAGGCGTCGCACTCGACTTGTAGCTGAGTTTGAGGGAAATATTGTCGCTGGTCAGCTGAGAATGGAGTTTTTGGCCGCTTGTATTTAAATCATCGGTAGCCTTGAAGCGCTGTTGGACAAGGTAAGCGGCGGAAACGGCCATCTCATGTTCCCAGCTTTCAAGCGTTTCCTGGCGCTTTTGGCGAAGGAGCGTGTTGCGCTGGCGCATGGCACGGGTGTAACGGGTGATATGATGGACATAGAGCGGGTCGACTTGGGCAATTTGTAAGTCGAGAAAGTGGCGCCTTAGGGCTGGCTGGCCTTTAACGAGCGCCGCATCATCAGGGTGAATGATCACACCGCGCAAGAGACCAAGCAAGCTGGCCGTAGAGGTGTAAGGGGTATTGTTGTAGATGATTTTGCGCTCATCCCCGTCGTAGGACATTTTGAGGCGATGTTCAAGCCCATGTTTGCTGAAGGTAGCTTCGATGAAAAAGTGGGCAGCACCGTGGTGGATCAAGTCGTGGAGGGTGGCGGTCCGAAAAGAGCGTCCAGTGATGAGAAGGTAGAGAGCCTCTAAGATAGAGGTTTTGCCTACGGCATTAGGCCCGACGATCAGATTGAGGCCTGGTTCGAACTCAAAATGCGCCTCTTCATAAACGCGAAAATTGTTTAAATAAAGAGCGCGCAGGATCATTTTGGGGGCTATTCTTCGTTGAGGCGCACCGGCATCAAAACGAAGAGCGGGCTTGGCGAAGCCGTCAGAGTGGGTGCTTCGTCTTTGTCTGTGATGACACCTGGATTGTAGGCATCGGTGATGCCCATTTTGACGGTTTCCCCCTTGCTATGGCGCAGGATATCGAGGAAGAAGTTGGGGTTAAAGGCGATTTCTAGCTTGGGGCCATGATAGTTGGCGGGCATGCTGACTTTCCCCTCGCCGATATCCATGGTGTTGGCGGTGAGGCGCAGCTCGCCCTCGCCGAAGGTAAAGCGCACGGTGTGGTTATTTTCAGCTGTGAAAAGGGAGACTTGGCGCAGCAAAGACATCAGCTCTTCGCGATGGAGCGACACGATCGCTTCGGTGCTTTCTGGAATGACGCGATTGATGTCGGGATAATCACCAGAGAGCAGTTTGGTGATGATCATGCAGTTATTGGCTTCGAAGGCGATCTTGTCGCTCATGAGGTAGATCGTCACATCGCCTTCGTCCGTGAGGGTTTTCAGCACCTCTTCGACGGCTTTAAGGGGGATGATATAGCTTGCATCAAAGGTGGGGTCGATCTGCACATTGATGTGGGCCCGAGCCAGGCGTTTGCCATCGGTGCCAACGAAGGTGGCGTCGCCGCCGCGAATGTGGAAATAGACGCCGGTGAGGACGTAGCGGTTGTCTTCGCGGGAAACCGCGAAGGAGGTGCGGAAGAACATGTCTTTTAGTTCAGACTGCTTAATTTTAAAATGGATAGCACCTGTGACAGAAGGGAGAGCAGGAAATTCATTGCGGTTCATGCCGTTGAGTTTAAAGCGCGAGGAGTTGGCATTGATTTCGGTGACTTCGTTGAGATTCGTGCTGACTTCGATGTTGACGGCGGTGAGTTCACGCACCAGTTGGGCCAGGCGTTTGGCAGGGAGCGTGGTCGCGCCTTCTTCTAAGATTTTGGCTTCCGTGAAACAGCGCACGCCGACGGTGAGATCCGTGGTCGTGAGGATGAGTTCATCGTTGACCGCTTCGATAAGAATGTTTGCGAGAATGGGAATCGTGGGCTTTTGGCCAACGATGTTGAGGCATTTGGAAATGAGATAGGCAAATTCTTGCGTAGCAATGACAAACTTCATAGGAGATTAACCTTGGTTCGAATGAGGAGAAGGATAAATCGCCTCACACCCCAAAGTCAAGACTTATGTCGCAATCCCATGTACAGGAGAACCAGTCCGCGAAGCCGGACGATCCACAACGGCCATGCTATATTCAGGTTCTAACTCTTCGCGAGTCAAATCTACCTGAATGGTCATTTGCACATTGAGCGCCGTGTTCTGATTTTCTCTGGCCAGCCTGAAACTGCGGCAAATCTCCATGCGCGGTTTACCCTCCGCGATGCCGAGAATCTTGTATTCCTGAGTATCTTTAGTCAAACTGCATTGTAAGCGGCTATTACCAAAGAAGGCTTGAAGATGTTCATTGCATTCAGGGGCGAAGCTTGGTGACAGGGCGTTGCAAGCTCTTAAGAAATGCGTTCCATTAAATGCGGCGCCAAACTTATTCAATTCGAAAGCCAGTTTATCACAGCGCTCATTCTCCCCGACATCTTTAAACTCGATTCTCGTTCCTTCGATGTTGAGATCCACTAGAGGTAGATGCTGCTTTAACTCCTCGCGGATAGGGCGCAAATCGATTTGAGGCTGCTTTTTCGGCCCTTTGATGCGATGTGGTAAAGCAAAAGGATTGTTTTTCAAGGCATTCAAACGCGTTGTATAATCTTGAGCGCTTGGAACATCTCTTAAAGGCGGATGAATCGGTTGATTTGAGCGGCCACCCATATCGATATTTGTCAGATGGAACCCCCTAACTGGCTTGATGGGGCGCAACCGACCTTTTGTAGCTTGTGCTTGAAAATGATCCAAAGAGGCAAAGCCAAGCGGATCGCGGCTATGTAAAACGGCTCTTTTTTGAATTGTCAGCGCAGGACCGATAGCTTCTGCAAGGATCTTTTCCTGATTTTCAATGCTGCTCAAACGTCCCAATTGATTCTCTGGCGACCAATCTAAACGCAAGTGGCGTTCGCAGTTTTCCCCAATGACAATCATCTCTGTCCTATCCACCGCGTCTTTGCAATTGCGCATCTTCTTTTCAATTTCTCTGGTGATGGTCAATACCTCTGCAACGCGAGCGTAAAACTGATTTAAGAAGGCTAGTCGTTCTGTTTGGCCCCATTGCGTTACACCCTGGAAATAGGCTTCTTCGACATCCTGCATCGCTTCGGCGACGATTTGGCGCTTTTGATCATGTGAGAAGCAGTCAGGTAGCCTGAAGAACGATGACTCGATATTTTTAAGCAGTTGCTTTCTCTCAGGAAAATCCGGATGACTGATCTCTTTAGAATCTGCGCGGCTGAATTCCTTTATAAACCAGCCTAAGAACTCTTCTCTGGTATTTTTATGTGCGCCAAGAATATGTTCTTTAAACCATTTGCCATCAATTGAAAACCAAGCGACGTCTACCTTATCCTTAAATTCAGGGACTTGTTGCAAGGCCGTGACGCGCTGCAACCAAGCGCCCTCTTTGATCTTGTCGAGATGGGTTAGGTTAGAAATTTTAGCATTGCGAAGTTCTGCAAACGAATTGATAGAAAAATTTTGAGCATCGTTAAATACATATTCGGGATTTAAGTGCTGAATTAATAACACGCGCCCCTCAATTCCACGCAAAGCCGCTAAAAATTCAGGGACGATTTCAAATTCTTGAGGGTTGGCGGGGTTTGGTCCAATGGGAACGCCCGTCCTAAATTGCGTAACCTTGCGCTCTTCAACTTGTCCGTCAACCACTTTTTGATAAGTGGTTTCAGAAATGCGCGAAGGGATGTTGGTCATAGCTAAAGGATCATAGGAAGGCATCAACACACAAGCTTTAGCGGCTTCCAGGTTCGCTTTTGGAGCTGTGACATCGGCAGATGCTTTCCTAATTCCATTTAGCAAGAGGGACATTCTTTCGGACATAGTTGATGCGTTGCGCATGCTTTCTATAAAATTGCCACCTTTGGCATCGCCGTCTTTAGCTACATACCAGGCGGTATTGCGGTAAAAATTGTTCATATCCAGAGAAGTGAACCATTTAGTGCAGATTTGGTCTAAAAGCGGGACAATTCTTGGATCGAGATTTGGTAAGCCTTCCACCATTCGCAATGCGGTGCGCATCTCCAGTTGCATCAGATGGTAGCGTTGCCTCTCATCGGTATCAGAAAGGGGTTTGTCCAACAAGTTCAGGAATTGGGTTAAGTGATCGAAGAACTTCTTATACGCTTCTGATTGGAAGGGAAGTTGCTTCAAAATAGAATCCAGCTCACCGCGCAAGGAGGCGGCTTGCAGCTTGAATTGGTCCAAAGCAGTCGTGTAGCGATGCATCTTCCAAGGGTCTTGGGCATCGACAAACCAGGACTTAACGCTTTTGATTGTATTTTTGACTAGGTTGTAAGAGAAAGATACAACATTTGTTAGTGCTCTTAGAAAGAATGCTTTATAAGAATTATCTAATAAAGCTTCTTCAGCGACGACTAATTTGTAAGCAGCTTCATCATATTCTTCTTCATTGATATTTATCTCTTGAAAACCGGAGAGTGAATCCGCCATGTTGCGAACTGGCTCGGCTGGCCTTTCGTGAATGGAGCGGTTCAAAGCTTCCTGCTCTCTATTTAAAT